>OMDK01000398.1_pt1 | contig 22763 bp, 20 predicted proteins | sample 1645201 | NCBI WGS metagenome assembly OMDK01 (sample SAMEA103958151, study PRJEB25191) | human gut metagenome
GACTCATAAATCTACCCTTAATCGTGTATTGGATGATAGTTGCGGATTTTAGGTTCATGAAATCTTCACGCATACCGACATCTATAAAAGGACAAGAAGAGTATAACAATATCTTCATGCCTATTGAAAGCGCCATCAAAAAAGCAAACGTATGCAGATCAGAGATTGACTACGTATTGCTAATTGGTGGAAGTGCTCAAAATCCTTTTATACAGGAAGCATTGAAGAAACATTTCGATGATTCAGAAATCCTCGTTCCTCAGGATCTTCAAACTCACGTTTCTAAGGGAGCCGCTATTCATTCACTTTTAATGAATGGTATGAACAAATGTATTATCCAACCTATCACAAGCGAACCTATCTTTGTAATCACGAAGGATACTACAAATAAAGTTCTGATTCCTGCGGGTACAACTATACCATGTGATACGGTTGTGATTGATGATTTGATGCCTACAAAAGACCATCAAGAAGCGATAGAGCTTCCTATTTGTGTAGGAAACGAAAACAAAATGCTCTTCAATCTAAAGATTACACGCGATGGAGGCTTCCTTACGACAGCTCAGGTCACTCTTGCTTTGGAAATCACTGCTGATAAGTTGTTACTTGCCAAGGCTCATTGCATGGGAGTTAGCTGTATGGTTGAACCTCAGAATCCATTTGCGAACAAAGAACTATCAACAGAAGAACGTATCGTTCTCCGTGCAGAAAGAGAAGCAAACATCGAAACTGAAAGAAACGGAGGAATACCTACAAAGAAATGCTTAATTTCTCTCAGAAAAGCCTATGAAGATGCTGGAAACGATTTCAAAGCTGCAGAAACTCTTGAACAGCAAAACGAAATCTATCCTAATCCGGAAGACTATAATCTTATCGGCGTTTATTACCATAATTCCGGCAATAAAGATAAGGCAATAGATTTCTTTGAACGAGCACTTGACCATAATCCAAATAACTATTGGCCTAACTTCAACCTAGGCAATACTCTTTTCTACAAGGATTCGAAAAGGTCAAGACAATATCTGAACAAGGCTTATGAACTCAACCCTTCTGAGCCTTGCATCAACATTTTGCTGGGAAGGCTTGATAAACGTGAAGGTAAGGAGGCAGAGGCTAAAGAAAAATTCCAAATCGCGTATGAAAGATATGAGCAAAAATGGAGGGCAAAATCTCTTAATAAATCAGACTATGGTTGGTTCGCTTCCGTTGCAGAGGAGTTGGGAAAGAAAGACAAAGCTTATGAGATAAGAAGCGCACAGCCGAAGATTGAGCAAACAACCTATTACGATGAGGAGAATTTAACTCAAACAAGAACGAAGTCTTTAACAACATTATAAACCAATAAATCAGTGAAATTATGGCATGGCTAGTTCCTGAGAATATGCTGGATGACCAGCAACGTGATTTTGTCGAAAATGTCGACATCAATCAGAGAAACGTCTGGATTAAGGGATTCCCTGGTTCAGGCAAGTCTGTATTATTAGCATACACCATGAAGCGAATCAAAAGAAATGACCCTAACGCAAAGGTTGCTGTCGTTGTCTTTACTCATTCCCTAATAGCGATGTTTAAGGCTGCTTTTTCGGAAATGGGTATTGCTGCCAATATTATGACGTACTTTGAATTTATGGATAAGTCATCTAACTATGACTACGTGCTTAGCGATGAGGTACAGGATATGACTGCTAGAGTTTTGGCTACAATGAATAGTAGAGCAAAACATGTAATTGTAGCCGGAGACGAAAATCAATCTATTTTTGAGAGCGATCCTAAATACAGAGAGGCTACTGTTACCCCATCACAAATCACGTCACTTTTGAACTGTCGTGACTTCGAACTTGGTATCATCCATCGTCTTTCAAGTTCTATCATCGCTGCCGTTGAAAGATTCATGCCTAATTTGAATATTTTCACCGCACGTCGCGACATGACAAAGCGTAATACACAGATTCGTTTATGCTCTGCAAACTCACCTGAACAAGAAGTCAAGTACATAATAAAGGAAGCGCAAAGAGCCGTTAATATCGGTGATACTGCAGCTATTCTTATTCCCACTCAGCAAAAAATCTTGGAATTCTTTCAAATGACTCTTACAGCATTAGGCAAGAGTCAATGGTCTGTGCAGTTGAACAGATTTGGCAAGATTGATTACAATAAACTCAACTCTTACCTTAGAACTAATGGCATAAAACTCCAATATGTGGGTAACGGATATGGTTCTTTTACTGAAGAAGGTAAGATTTGTATAATGACCTACCATAGTTCAAAGGGATTGGATTTTGATAATGTGTTCCTTCCTGGCTTAAATCAGTCTTTATACATCAATAGTAGTGAAAGACTAAGTCGTACACTATTCATGGTTGCTATGACAAGAAGCCGCAACAACCTCTACCTAACACATAGCGGTTCACGTTCTGCATATCTCAGCAACTTTGCTGACGACTGCAGCCGTATCAACGTTGGTGATGTTTTAAGCGGACAAACAACAACATCCGGAGGTGGAAATATCTTTGGTATTTAATTATGAAAAGTTATCTTGCTTTAATACGAAGAGCCGATTTCATCGACTTCTTCAAATTCGGTTTTTTCTATTTGAACTCGGATAAGGTTGTTGAATTTGATTGCCCTATTTCTGAGCTTCCTAAGAGAGACGATATTTATGACGCTCTCTTTGCAAGAATAAATTCGTTTGAGAGTTCATTTGCATACCTGATTATCAATTTTACAAAGGCAAATGATGCAGATGATTCTTCTGTTGTCACTATTACAGAAGTGAAGCATATCTTCCCATTAGACCTTGAGGCTAAAAGGGAATATGAATCATCATTTGATGAACATGTTAAAATTGATAATCCTATATGGCCTGATGCTATCAGTCTTATCAAGAAGAGGCAGCTATACCAAAGTTCAATGCAGGGAGTAAGAAACATTTTCAACATTTTCAAGTTAGAAGGTATTGAAAAATGTAAGGAGCTCATATCAGAAGACATAGTAGAAGAAATGCTTTATAACGTGTATGATGATATTCGTCCTTCTGGAGACGTTTCCCTTTGGGTATATCTTATGAGATATGAAAGACACTCTTTCTATCCCAAAGAGTCACTTGGCTACTTCATGGACATCGTGCATATAATCGTCAACTTCATGTCAAAGAAAGAAGTGGAAGATTATATAGTCGAGTCTACTGACATCTATAAAATCCTTGCCACATATGAAGGTAAAGGATTAAAATCTAATGATATTCTTCATCTTTTGAGACAGAATGAAATGGCTTCTGGCTTCCTCACAAAGATTGCCTCATTTGTTCCTGAAGTAGATTTCATTCTCGTTGCTGTAAATTACCTCAAAATGAGAGACCTCTATAAGGATGAATTTACATATAACGAGAAATTCATTTCAGCTTGTAAAGCATCTTTTGGTGAAAACTTCACCATTGCCTCATATATGATTGGTATAGCACTTGGCCATAACAAGACATATGCTTGCCTTTATGAATCGTTACCTCTTGCAATATATAAATCAAAAGAAGAAATGGCTGCAATTCTTCTCCGCAAGCAAGAGGAACGTGAAAGAGCAAAGCGTGAAATGGAGCGCATAGAGCGTGAACGTGAAAGAGAACGTGAGTTTGAACAGGAGCGTAGAAAGGGTAGCAAAAAGAAGGGTAAAAAGTATACAGAATACAACCCTTTTGGTCAATCTGGCTACAGTCAGGAAAGAGGTGGCTATCCTACTTGGGGACGACAGTCAGAAGAATTATTTACACCATATCCAGAAGATGGCCAAGGTGATATCCCTTCATTGATGGGTAGAGGATACAAGAATGAAAAACAAAAAACAAATAAAGGTGTTTCATCTGTTGATAATACCAATGAAACCAGAAATCTTGTATCATTCCCTCTGAAATTGCAAAAATACATAAAGTCTGGCAAACCATCTAAGGCTAAGGATTCAACCACCGTTGTCAATAATAAAGAAGAATATCAGAAATTCCTGATTACCCACTCAGGAGAAACGTGGAAACCACAAAAATAATAAAATATGGAATATACATTTCAACAAAAAATCGCTATAATGCGTATCCTTCTAGACATCATTCATGCCGATGGTATAATTGATGCCCGTGAAACTTTCTTTTTCAATAAGCTAAAAGAGAAATTTGAGCTTCAAGATGAGGACCATGAATTGGTTAAATCAAAGAATTCTCTCATCGCACTCTCTCAAATTAAACTTTTAAGTGATGAGCAAAAAGCTGATTTTGCAGGTCTTATGAGCGATATGATTATCGTAGATGAAGACATAAATGCAAATGAGGTTACCATATATGATATTGTTGCTGAATTCTGTGGAATCAATATTTCCTTTGAAGAAAGAACAGGTAAGGAACATATATCCGTCTGTACAAGGTCATGGTAATTACATACAAGTATGAGGGTGCGTCATTCTGATGTGACCCTCTATACTTAAATGTCTGTGGAATTTATCGTTATTGTCTAATCTAAATATAAGCAGTATACAATTATTAAACGAAAGATATACTAAATATGACCTAACTCGGACTACAACAATACCTCCTCAACATGTATCCATAGGAGAACGCACGATGCGAATGGAAGGAATATAAAAATTTGAAGAACTCGTTCTGTGGGGACGAGAAGGACGATGTTATTTTCTATGTGTCGTCTATTGCCAACATAGAGTTGAACAGTTGGTTATAGGCGTACATAATAACTCATTGAACTTATGAAAAAATTCAATATGGAGCGCATCTTCAAAAGATCGCAAAAGAACAAGGAATCATATTTTGGTGCAGAACTATACGCATGGCCGTTGATGTTTTTCCCAACCTTCGATGTTACTACAGAGATAAATATATTTTGTAAATCTGATGGCAAAAGACAGAAGTTAGTAGAGGAGATGTTGGCGGAATGTAACACAGAACATGCATCTCTCGTGCGCATGTGGAATCTGGCTGTGCTCTCATTTTACGGAGATAGTTGGATAGACAATCCATTCAAGAAAGACATAAAATTCGCAATAGCATTGCTCAATAAGATTCATCGACGAGAGAAAGAATTGTTAGGTGATAGTATGCACAAGCTATATGTGTATAAGCAACTGTACGACTTCCGTACGTATATATATCGCCACAACATTTTGAAAGAAATAAGTTGGAATCTGAAATTTATCAATGATAAAACGGATTATCCATTGCATATGATTTTTAATGCCAAATGCCCAGAATATGGATTGCTGAGTGAGTTTCCTGCGTTAGACATTGAAGATGGCTGGCATTTTTCTATAGGACACAATCAAAATTGGCATGAACTCGACAATTTCTATTTTCCTAATGATGGTATATTTAAATTGTATGCGTATGATGAGACAGGAAGGAAAGATAACGACTTCTTCAAGCATCTATGCATAAACAACAGTGTTGTGGGCGGATGGTGCATATTACTGTTTCTTGAAGGCTTCTTCCATGTAACTGTTGATAGGTTTATGAACAACAAATATTACTTTTGCCCATACGTGAAGACTGAGGAGGAGATAACGGCTATGTGCAAAAGTGGCTGCACGATAGACCTGCACCGCCCTGACACATACTTGCCATACGGTGACTCTACTATGATTGATGAAAATCAATGTCGTATTGACATCGTGTTCAAACGATACCTAAGACAAGAACGCATGTACAAGCGCATACACGCCACCATCATTCTTGAGAATAATCGTCTGGTTGGTGTGGCACTGAAGATTGTGAATAATAGCATAAATACTAAACACTAAACACTGATATTAGATTAATTATTAAATTCCAAAATCAATGGAACGTGAGTTGATAGATAGATTTAGAGGTTGCCTTTATGGTCAAGCCATTGGCGATGCGCTTGGATTGGGGACGGAATTCATGACAGATGAGGATATTGCTTGGAAATATCCTCATGGACTACAACACTATAGGCAGATATACCAAGACAGACATCGGAAACGCTGGAAGATAGGCGACTGGACGGATGATACCGACATGATGCTATGCATTGCTGATGCGGTCATTGAAGACAAGGGTGTTAATTTTTACAACATCGCCCGACACTTCAAAGACTGGGTCAATGGCTTTCCTATGGGTATTGGAGAAAATACCTTTAAGGTGCTGACGATTGGCGATTATGTGGAGCATCCGTTTGAGGTATCCCACAAGGTATGGGAAATGAGTAAGTATCAGTCTGCTGCAAATGGTGGGCTGATGCGTACATCTGTAGTCGGACTATTCCCAAAAGAAACAACAGCCTGTGCTGAGAAAATATGTCAGCTCACTCATTACGATCCAAGATGCGTAGGCTCATGTGTCATTGTTTCGGAGCTGATACATGCATTGGTCTATGGCATCGAACCTCCTACACGCTCCCAAATGAAGGATATTGCCAAGCAATATGATGTGGAAATATGTGATTATATAGACAACGCATGGGCGGAACCTCATGTCAAACCGCTTGTAGACTATGACAATTGGGGCTACACCCTGTCTACTCTATCTGTAGCTCTATGGTCATATTGGCATGCCTCTTCATTCGAAGAAGGATTGCTTGCCGTTGTGAATGCAGGAGGAGATGCAGACACAAATGCTGCAGTTGCGTGTGCCATTCTTGGTGCGAAGTATGGATTTCACGCTATTCCCAAAGAATATGTAGACGGTCTTTTGTATAAGGAGTCCTTGGACAAAACGATAGATAGCCTTTTGGATATTTGTATAAAATAAAAGAAACAACAGACGAACGTTTGACGTTCTTGGTTACTCTTCCTATTCATGAAGGGGGTGGCGAAAGTTCGGAAATAGATTTACTTGGTTGGGAAACTCATAATGAAAGTTCGGGGAGAAAAGAAATTAGTTCGGAGACAACCTCAAAAAGTTCGGAGAGAAATGTTGATACAATTAAAGATGTATATAATAGTATAGATACAAAAAACGTAGCGGAGACTCTCCGCTACGTTTATATTTATAATTAATGTCCAAAATTTTGCCATTGCAGATATAGCGATGTCGACATCATTTGTCACCACATCAACATCTCAACATGGCAACATGTTATTATCCTTCTAATGCACCGATAATCTCGCTCACAGAAGAGCAACCGTGATTGTCGAGCCAGTTGTTGATGCCGTCGCGCACCTTGATGGTTACGGCGGGGTCGAGGAAGTTAGCGGTGCCAATCTCAATGGCTGTTGCGCCAGCCATGAGGAACTCGATAGCATCCTCGGCGGTGCAGATGCCGCCAAGACCTACTACCGGAATCTTCACAGCCTTAGCCACCTGCCATACCATGCGTACGGCAACCGGCTTCACTGCCGGACCGCTCAGTCCGCCGGTGTTGATGCTGAGCATTGGGCGGCGGCGCTCGATGTCGATAGCCATGCCCATGAGAGTGTTGATGAGCGATACGCTGTCAGCACCCTCTGCCTCTACAGCCTTTGCAATCTCGGTTACGTCAGTTACGTTCGGCGAGAGTTTCACGATGATGGGCTTATTGTAGCGTTCGCGTACGGCGCGCACTACGCTTGCTGCGCCCGTTGTGGTTACGCCGAAAGCCATGCCGCCCTGCTTCACGTTAGGGCAGGAGATGTTCAGCTCGATAGCCGGGATTTTATCCAGCTCGTTGATGCGTGCTGCGCACTCGGCGTAGTCGTCTGGCGACGAACCGCTCACGTTGACAATCATGTTTGTGTCGATGTCCTTTATCTGCGGGTAGATGTTGCGGCAGAAATAGTCGACGCCCTTGTTCTGGAGGCCCACGCAGTTGAGCATACCCTGCGCTGTCTCAGCCATGCGCGGATAGTCGTTGCCCTCGCGTGGGTTGAGTGTGGTGCCTTTAACGATGATGCCACCGATCTCTTCGAGCGGCACGAAGTCGGCGAACTCCAGACCGTATCCGAATGTTCCCGATGCGGTCATCACGGGGTTTTTCAGTTTCAGACCGCCAATCTTTACACTTAAATCTGCCATGTCAGTTTCTTTATATTCATTACCGGACCTTCCTTACATACACACTTGTTGCCTTCCACTGTCTTCTCTACGCAGCAGAGACATGCTCCGACGCCGCACGCCATCTTGTTCTCGAGCGAAACCTCGCACTCGATGTCGTTCTTGAAGGCGTAGCGAGCCACAGCCATCATCATCGGCTTCGGTCCGCAGGTAGAGATGCAGTCGAAGTGCTCCTGAGCCAGTACGGAGTGGTTGGTTACGAAGCCCTTCTCGCCCTCGGATCCGTCCTCGGTGGTGATGAGCACGCGTCCTACCTGCTCGAAGAGTTCGCGTTCGAGCACGTCCTTAGCCGAGCGTGCGCCGAGCAGGAACGTCGGTTCGCCGCCCATTGCCTTGATGCGCTTGCCGAAGTAGAGCAGCGGAGCCACGCCCACGCCGCCACCTACGAGCAGCACCTTCTGTGTGCTGTCTGTCGGCATTGTGAACGAATTGCCGAGTGGCAGCATGCAGTTGAGATGGTCGCCCTTCTGCAGCTTCTGTAGCTGGCGTGTGCCGTCGCCCACGGCAGCCACGAGGAGCCAGAGCTCGTTGCGGTCGTAATCTACATTATTAATAGAGATAGGACGGCGCAGGAATGTAGACGGCGAATTGTCTACGCGCACCTCCACAAACTGACCGGGAAGCATCTCGGGCAGCGGTTTGTCGTCGGTGAGCTTGATGAGCACGTGCTTGTCGCTCAATGCTTCAACGCTGTTGACCGTAAGGTCGAGTATGAACTTTTTCATTTATATTTGTTTGTCTTGTTGCTTTGTGACAGTATGTATATATTAGAGGTGTAGCTTAACTTTTGCAAAGTTTGTGCAAACCGAGAGCAATGGAACTTGTTTCAATTGCCGAGGTGCCGCCAAACTTCTGCAAAGGTAATAAAAAAGTAAAAGAGTAAAAAAGTAAAAGAGTAAAAAAAGTAAAAGTATAAAAGTAAAAGAGTAAAAGAGTAAAAAAGTGGTGTTTGTGCCATTTCTGTCACTCCGTTTGTCACATTTGTCACGCTTCGTTGTGCTATATTAGCCCTTATAGGCTTTGGCACGCTTTTGGCTATATCCTTAACGAAGGCGGACGGCAGAATAGTCGCCGCAGAAATCAACTATAAAAATAAAAAACTTAAAACATAAGAATTATGAACATTAAACCATTAGCAGACAGAGTTCTCGTACTCCCTGCACAGGCAGAAGAAAAAGTCGGTGGAATCATCATTCCTGATACAGCAAAAGAGAAGCCGCAGCATGGCACAGTCGTTGCAGCCGGTAACGGTACAAAGGACGAGGAGATGGTTCTGAAAGAAGGCGATGAAGTGCTCTACGGTAAGTATTCTGGCACTGAGCTTGAGGTTGAAGGCACAAAGTACCTCATCATGCGTCAGTCAGACGTTCTCGCAGTGGTTCAGAAATAAAACTTTTGAGTTTTGAATTTTGAGTTTTGAATTGTCGGCTACGCCGATTAGGAATTATTCAATTTTGAATTTAGAACTCATAACTCATAATTAATAACTAATAATTAATAATTAAAGAAATGGCTAAGGAAATTAAATACAATATGGATGCACGCGACCTGTTGAAGAACGGTGTCGACAAGTTGGCTAACGCAGTTAAGGTGACACTCGGTCCGAAAGGCCGCAACGTGGTTATCGAGAAGAAGTTCGGTGCTCCGCAGATTACAAAGGACGGTGTGACCGTAGCTAAGGAAGTGGAGCTTGAGGACAAGTTCGAGAACACCGGCGCACAGCTCGTTAAGAGCGTAGCAAGCAAGACCGGCGACGACGCAGGCGACGGTACAACAACTGCTACAATCCTCACTCAGGCTATCGTAACCGAGGGCTTGAAGAACGTAACAGCAGGTGCTAACCCGATGGACTTGAAGCGTGGTATCGACAAGGCTGTGGCTGCAGTCGTTGCACACATCAAGCAGAACGCAGAGATTGTTGGCGACAACTACGACAAGATAGAGCAGGTAGCTACCGTTTCTGCTAATAACGACCCAGAGATTGGCAAGCTTCTGGCAGACGCAATGCGCAAGGTGTCTAAGGACGGCGTAATCACCATCGAGGAGAGCAAGAGCCGCGACACAAACATCGGCGTAACAGAAGGTATGCAGTTCGACCGCGGCTATCTGAGCGCTTACTTCGTAACCGACTCTGAGAAGATGGAGTGCGTTATGGACAACCCGTACATCCTTATCTACGACAAGAAGATCAGTAGCGTTAAGGACCTGCTGCCTATCCTTCAGCCGGCTGCAGAGAGCGGACGCCCGATGCTCATCATCGCTGAGGACGTTGACTCGGAGGCACTCACCACACTCGTTGTGAACCGTCTGCGTGCAGGCTTGAAGATCTGCGCTGTGAAGGCTCCTGGATTCGGCGACCGTCGTAAGGCTATGCTCGAGGATATCGCTACTCTGACCGGTGGCGTTGTAATCAGCGAGGAGAAGGGCTTGAGCCTCGACAAGGCTACACTCGACCTCTGCGGTTCTTGCGAGAAGGCTACCGTTTCTAAGGACAACACCACTATCGTAGGCGGCTGCGGTCAGAAGGAACTCATCGCCGACCGTGTTGCTCAGATCAAGAGCGAGATTGCAAACACTAAGAGCGCATACGACAAGGAGAAGCTGCAGGAGCGTCTTGCAAAGCTCGCCGGTGGTGTAGCCGTTCTCTACGTAGGTGCTAACAGCGAGGTTGAGATGAAGGAGAAGAAGGACCGCGTTGACGACGCTCTCTGCGCTACACGTGCAGCTATGGAGGAAGGCGTTGTCGTTGGTGGTGGCACAACATACATCCGTGCTCAGAAGGAGCTTGCCGAGCTCAAGGGCGAGAACGCTGACGAGCAGACTGGTATCAACATCGTGCGCCGCGCTATCGAGGAGCCGCTTCGCCAGATCGTAAAGAACGCCGGTGGCGAGGGTGCTGTTGTCGTTCAGAAGGTTCGCGAGGGTGAGGGCGACTTCGGTTACAACGCTCGCAAGGACGCTTACGAAGACCTCCGCGCAGCAGGTGTCATCGACCCGGCTAAGGTAGAGCGCGTAGCTCTTGAGAACGCTGCTTCTATCGCAGGCATGTTCCTCACAACCGAGTGCATCATCTGCGACAAGCCTGAGGAGAAGGCTCCGGCTATGCCGATGGGCAACCCGGGCATGGGCGGCATGATGTAATCAGACCGAAATCACAGATTGAATAAAACATAAAAAGAGTCCCTATTCCGCAGTGGAGTAGGGACTCTTTTTATGTTTCTTCTTCGTTTAATATGCCATTACTTTCTTGTTTAATCTATGTTAATTAGCCTGATAAACAATAACTTTGTTGTATATTTGTAGGAGATTCTGATAGTCAATAAATTTGTTCTAATATGAGAATCTAATGTAATAAACAAGTAATTTACTTTTTTGTCAGCACATACAGCTTAGCTGTTTCGCCCTCAGGCTCATTGCCGAGCGAGTCGGTCATGATTACGCTGCTGTTGTCCTTAACCTTGTAGAAGGTGTGCTCGCCGCTCGACGGACGAATAAGCATCAGTACGCTGTTGTCGAGAACCTCCAGCACGCCGCTTGCCTCGTCGTGGCCATCCTTACGGTCGATGTAGTCCTGCTTGAGCTGGTATGTGCTGTCGGCATTGATAGTGAGCACGGTCTTGATGCCCGGGCAGTCGGCAGCTGGCAGTGTGCCCTCGTATGTGCCGGCAACGGCAGCGAGGTCGAGGTTTTCGCTGGCTGTTGTGTCAGCTACGCTTGTCGAATCGGTGTTCGCTTCGCTCTGTGCGGTGTTCTTGCCATTGCAAGACACCATTATTGCTGCAGCCAAGACTGCAACGTACATAAGATTTCTTTTCATACCTTTTATAGATTTGTTTGTTAATTGCTTTCTTTATCGTATCCATTCCAGTGCCAAGGGCAGGAATACAGTAGGTTATTAATGCTTCTTTACAGCTGCCGGGGTCCAATTCTTGAAGAATCGTAGCACCTTCTTCTCGCTGTAGCCCTTGTCCTCTTCGAGGAAACTTGAGTCCTGCGTGTGCAGTACCTTACCGTTGGCGTCGAGCACCACGAAGACGGGGAAGCCGAAGCGAGCCGGGTTGTCAAGACGCTCCATCAGCTTTGCGGCTTTCTGTGCAGCCTCTTCGCCGCCAGCCTTGCGCGGATTGTAGTTGACGTGGATGAGCACGAAGTTCTCGCCGATCATCTTGCTTACCGCCTCGTTAGTTTCGGCGAAGTCGGCGAAGCGCAGGCACCACGGACACCAGTTGCCGCCCACCTGGCACACCACAAACTTGCCGTCTGACTTAGCCACGGCAAGCGCCTTGTCAATCTGTTCCATCGGGTCGATGCTCTCGTCATACACTTTCTTCAATGCTGTCTGAGCATTTACAGTCATCAAGGTTACAACCATGAGGACAGCTGTGATAAATAGTCTTTTCATATATGTCTCTGTTTCAGTATCAGTTAATGTACGTGCCTGTCGATGCAGGCTACTTTAGCTTTGCTTCAACTCCATATCCTTTCGCGACTTCGACTTGATTACGAGCCATACGCCGCTGAAGACGAGCACTACAGCCACGGCTTGCTTCCACGTGAAGAGGCACATGCCGCAGGCGATGCTCACCGATACCGCCACCACGGGCTGCATATAGTTGTAGATGCTCACCACGGTGGGGCGCAGCGTGCGTTGCGCTGTCTGCATGCAAAGGTAGGCTATGTAGGTGCCGAAGAACACCACGAACCCCGTTTCGAGCCATGTCTTGAGGCTGACAGCCTGCCAGTCGGTAGACGCGGCGTGCGAGCCGAGGAACGGCGTGAGCAGGATGGTAGCCCACGTGAACATCCACTTGCTCATGGTTATCGGACTGTAACGTTTCAGTATGTCGCGGTAGAGCGAGAGGTAGAGCGCAAACGACATCTGCGCAGCCACGCACAGCAAGTCGCCGCGTATGTCGCCGATGCGCGAGTCGTTGGCAACGGCAGTGCTGGCAATCAGTATGACGGCGCCCGAGCAACCAACGCCCACGCCCAGCGCCTTACGCCCCGTGATAGGTTCCTTCAGAATGAGCGCTGCGAATATCATTGCGAAGATAGGCAACGAAGTGGTTACGATGGCGGCGTTAGACGGAGTGGTGATGCTCAGACCGATGGTGAAGCAACACTGGTTGCAGACGAGACCGAACACGCCGGCTCCGCAGAGCACGAAGATGTCCTTGAGCGGCACATGCTCGTGCTTGGTGAAGAGCGATGTTATCCAGAAGAACACCGCTCCTCCCAAGGCGCGCAGGTATACCATATTCAGATTGTCCACCCCGTTCAGCATCGCGTCCTTGCCGATAGGAGCCATGAGGCCCCAAATGACGCAGGCGGAGAGAATAGCGAGGTGGGCAATCAGTACGCGTTTGTTCTGCATCGCGTCTATACGAGGTGAGCTATAAGTTCCTCACGATCGCCGGCGAGCATGTCGATAACTGGAATTTCAACCATTGTGTAGCAGCCCGGCTGCTGGCGCATTGTAGCGCGAGCCACGTTGACGAGCACCTGACCGGTGAGTGCAGGGTTGTTGATGCTCATGGTGAACTCCATGCGCTGGTTCTGAGTCTTGCCGCTCACGCCCTTGCGAGTGAGATGTACGCCGTGACCCATATCGCGCACGGCATCAACCGACGGTACGGCGAACACGTGAGTCTCGTCGTTAGAGAAGTAGGGGTCTGCCTTGATAGCTGCCGTAACGTCCTCGAGCTTTGCGCCCTCTTCGAGTTCTACGTAAACCATGCGGCGGTGCAGTCCTTCGCCCTTCGGTATAGTCATAGACAGTGCGTCCTTCACGCCCTCCTTAGAGCGCACGCATACGCTATGACCCATCGACATGCCCGGTCCGAAGTTGGTGTAGCTGAGTCCCTTCGGTGCGAGGCTCTGCATCAGAGTGCGCACGATAGAGTCTGAACCCGGGTCCCAACCGGCAGCGATTACGCTCACCGTGCCGTTCTTCTTGCACACCTCAGAGAGAGTGCGGCGGTAGTCGACGATAGAAGTGTGTATATCGAAGCTGTCTACGGTGTTGATGCCGAGTGCAGCAATCTGCTTTGCGTACTCCTCGCACGAGCGTGTCGGAGTAGCAAGGATAGCTACGTCCACGTCCTTCAGTTCGCGAATGTCTTTCACTACCTCGTACTGAGCCAGTTCGGCAGGCTTGTTCTCCGCACCGTGACGGCGCACTACACCAGCAATCTCAAAGTCGTCGGAAGCCTCAAGCGCCTGAATCGCATAATGTCCGATGTTGCCGTATCCCACTACGGCTGCTCTAATCTTTTTCATGTCTTTCATTTTAATATAAAAATTTATATGGAATGTCTCGCACGGATGAAGCCGCAGATAGCGAGACATCTGTTACTAATGGGTGCAAAGTTATAGAAAATCATCAAAACAAATAGCGCTCTGCTGTCGTTTTTTTACGTATTTTACTGTATATTAGGTAAAATCATTATAAGTAGGTATTTCATAATTCGCCGATTATGCCTAATTTTGCAACCGTAAAAGAAATAATACTCAACTACAATGAAAAAGAAATATCTTGGTAAGACCGTAGGGTCATTGCTTATCGTACTTCTTATGATGCCGTTAGGACATGCACTGATGATTCTGATGGAGCACTTCCTCGAGCCGACAACGCTTCACTATTCGGCGTTTCTGATGGGTTTCGTAGGACTTGTGGTCACCATAGCCGGTGTGTTCGTGAAGGGCGACACACGCCAGACCTGCTTCGGACTCGCCGGAGCCTTGCTCTTCTGGACCGGTTGGGTGGAGTTTCTGTTCGCTTACTTCGCTCAGCGCTTCGGTGTACATTGCGATCTTATAGGCAACGGCGTTGTGCAGACCGTCACGGAATACGTCAACGGCGTTGGTGTCAACCATACTTTCACAATCAACGGCACACCGCTCGAAGATTTCTCGCGTGCCGAACTTAAGGAGCTGCGCGGTTCGCGTCCTGAATATCTCATCATGCCCGCCACGTTCGGCATGTGGATGATGTTCGTAGTGATGTACACCTTCTGCACCCGCACCGGCTGTCTGTTCATCCGTTGGGTACAGAGACATTGCGGCATAAACGAGAAGGTAGAGCTGCGCCCGATGGCGTATCATCCGAGTATAGTGATGTTTATGGAGTGGAATATCATGATGTGGGGCCTCTACATGCTGCTCATGTTCTGCTACGACCCCGTATTCCTCGGCGACCATCACCCCGTAACCTACGCCGTTGCAGCCGTCTGTCTCGTCGGTTCGGCGCTGATGTTCAAGAAACAGATGTATATAGCCACCTGGGGACGCAATCTGCGTATGGCTTACGCTACGGTCATCGTGTTCTGGACCTTCGTAGAGGTTATCGCACGCAACGGACTCTTCAAGGAGATATGGGTCGATCCGCTGCATCATGTGATGGAGATGAGCGCCGTGCTCGCCCTCTTCGTAGTGCTCATCGTGGGCTGCTGGATGTATAACGTGAAGGATGCTGAGGCTGACGCGAAGTTATTGGCATAGTTTATACATTATATAATATACAGCAATAGTAAAAGACAATATATAATAACATTAAAAATCAAAATTTATGAAAAGAATTTTTACTCTCTTGTTCGCTGTTCTCACAGCAACAACAATCATGGCACAAATGCACGGACCGATGAAGTTTGTAGGCGCTTCAAACATGAGCGTATCAACAATGAGCATCGATAATCCCAGTGACACAATATTGTTCGCTATGAACGGCATGGAGTCGGGCGACATCATTCTGCCTGAGATGAAGGGTATGCATACTATCCCGTCGTTCACCATCAGCGGAGCCACATTCACATTGGGCGAGAATCACGTTGTGACATTCGCCGACCAGACCTTCAGCACAAAGGTGACAGTGAACGGAGCCGAGAAGAACATCACCGGCACATCGCTTTCAGGCACATACAACATGGCAGACAACTCGCTCTCGCTTACTGTTGTGTTCCAGTACGGCAGCATGCCGATGCCTATGACATACAGCGTGAAGGGCTACTACGTAAAGGCTGTGTCTAACCCCATCACTGTTACAGTGGGCGGCCAGTTCACATACAAAAACGACAATGTTACATACGAGCTTCGTCGATACAAGGACGGCGAAACAGACAAGCTCGACGTTACTGTTCCGAGCTATACGCTTGAGAACACCATCATGGGCGACCTCACACTCGGTTCGTACACCGTGAAGGGACTCGTTTACGACGAGGAGCAGGGCGGCTACTACCGCGACTATAAGAACGACGGACTCAAGTTCCATTTCACAGCCGTCAAGAACGGCACTACAACAATGGACAAGGACTACGATTTTGCTTCAGAGAAAGACAACAATATCCTCGTGAAGTACGAAGGCAACAACGTAAGCTCTATCGTCAACACCTTCCAGATGGGCGCAATGCCTTTCGGTATCGTGTCTGTGTTCAGCGCTCCTGCAACCTCTATTGAGGGCGTAAACGCCAATGCTACCGCTCCGGCAGACGGAAGAACATACAACCTCGCTGGTCAGCGTGTGGACAACAACTATAAGGGCATTGTTATTGTCAACGGTAAGAAGTATTTGAGAAAATAGTATAATGATTAAAAAGGCCATTTTACTTGCTGTTGCAACTGTGAGCTTACACCTGCTCACAGCCTGCAACGGCATTGTTGATGATATATACGACCAGCCGAAGCCGGTTGTGCCGGCGAAAGGACAGCTTGTTATCGACGCTACGAGCTGGACCGACTGGTATTATGTCTCTCTGCCACGCCTGCAGCGCCTTGCAGAAGCCGGCGACGAGGACGCTCTGCTTAAGGCTCAGAGCGAGTTCGAGAAGCGTCCTATCCCGTTTGCGCTCAGCGAAGGCAGCGAGTGGGACGGACGTTCGGGTCAGTATATGTACTGGTTCGACGTTTGGGGCGCAGGCATACAGAACAACGAGTTCCGCGGGCTCACCAAGACCGACGCTCAGCAAGACCCCGAGGAGTGGAGCTTCGCCGTGCATCGCAACAACGTGCGCACGAACGGTGGCGCTGTCTACGAGACGCAATACACATCCTTCGACCAGCTGCCCGCATCGAGCACCGAATTCGCCAACAAGGAGTTCACAGCCGACGAGTGGAGCGAGAACGAAGTGTGGAGCAGTCAGGAACAGATGCTGCTAAGTCTCGTGCCGTCGCAGGGCATTGATGTCAATAAGGTGCTCTCGTCGTGGCTCGAGTTCAAGTTCAACGTGCCGCCCGACTATATCCCCAACAAGCATGTCTTCATCCTGCGACTCGCCGACGGCACCTACGCCGCTCTGCAGCTCGCCAACTTCGTCTCGCCCGAAGGCAAGAAGTGCTTTCTGACCATTAATTACAAGTATCCGTATTAAGGAGTTGTGGTGGTGAGATGTTGAAATGGTGAGGTGTTGAGATGGTGAGATGTTAGGGTGTTGAGATGGTGAGATGTTGAGATGTTGAGATGTTGAGATTTGCACATACGCAACCAGCTTCTGTGAATTCTGCGAATTCCGTGGGATAACAACGCGCCCTAACATCTGTGCAGATCTGTGACATCCGTGGGAGAACAAACGCATCCTGACATCTGTGCTGATCTGTGAAATCTGTGGGAAACTCACAAGACTGCGTGGGTATGGCAAGATGCCATACCCTCCTATAATTACAAATACAATAAGATAAATGATAAAAAACATAATACTTCCGCTCGCTCTTCTCGCAACCGCGCAAGCGGCGATGGCGCAGACAGACCCAGAACTCGACGATGTGCAGCTCGACTCCATCTTCCGCCATTACGAACTGGAGGAAGTGGTGGTGACGGGCACACGCACACCGAAGTTTCTGAAGGACACGCCGATACAGACACGCGTCATCACGTCGCGCGACATTGCCCGCACCGATGCCACGAACGTGCAGGATCTGCTGCAGCAGGAGTTGTCAGGCGTAGAGTTTTCCTACTCGATGAACCAGCAGACCCACCTCAACTTCGCCGGATTCGGCGGACAGGGCATCCTCTTCCTCGTAGACGGCGAGCGTCTCGCAGGCGAGTCGATGGACGACGTCGACTTCTCGCGTCTGCTTATGGCGGGCGTTGAGCGCATCGAGATAGTGAAAGGCGCATCGTCGGCGTTGTACGGCAGCAACGCTGCGGGCGGCGTGGTGAACATCATCACGAAGAACGCCACCGAGCCGTGGACGCTGAACCTGAACGCACGCTACGCCAAACACAACGACCAACGCTATGGCGGCGTGTTCGCACTCCGCTTGAAGCACTGGAGCAATGCGTTCTCTGCCAACTATCACAACAAGGACAACTACAACGTGACGAGCGCTGCCAACCCCGTGACGCGCGTTATTTCGACCATCTACGGCGAGCGCACCGTCGACTTCAAGGACAAGCTGACGTGGCGACCTTCCGACCGATTGAGCCTCGGAGCACGCGCCGGCTACTTCTTCCGCGAGACTACGCGCACCGTGAACGTGCCCGAGCGCTATCGCGACTTCTCCGGCGGACTGCGTCTCGACTGGCTTATCTCGAAAGACGACGACCTGCAGGCAAGTTACGCCTTCGACCAGTACGACAAGTCTGACTATCAGCAGTTGCGTCACCTCGACATACGCGACTACAGCAACGTGCAGAACACGTTCCGACTGCTCTACAGCCACTCGTTCGGCGAGACGGCGATGCTCACCGCAGGCGCCGACTATATGCACGACTATCTCTATAATACCTATCTCGCCGGTGATGCGCGCGAGCAGGACTGCTACGACGTGTTCGCGCAGTACGACTGGAACATCACCGACAAGCTCGAGGCCGTTGCAGCCGTGCGCTACGACTATTTCTCCGACCGTCAGAACTCGCAGCTGACGCCGAAGCTCAACCTCCGCTATAAGTTCAACCACCGCCTTGTGCTGCGTGCAGGCTACGGCATGGGCTTCCGTGCGCCCTCGCTGAAGGAGCGCTACTACAACTTCGACATGGCTGGCATCTGGATTATCGAGGGCAACGAGAATCTGAAAGCCGAAAAGAGCCACAACTTCACGCTCTCTGCCGAGTACACCCGCGCCAACTGCAGTCTTGCCGTGTCGGCATATTACAATAATGTAATAAACAAGCTCTCTACATCGGCGCCCTATTTCAAGTCGATAGAAGACAAACTGCCGTATCTGCCATATACCAACCTCTCCAACTACAAGGTGTTCGGTGGCGAAGTGGGCATGCAGGGACGCTGGCAGAACGGCATCTCGATGCGACTCACCTACGCCTATACCAAGGAGCGCCTGCCGAAGGACAAGGACGGCAACACCATAAACAACCAGTACATACCGGCACGTGCCCACTCTCTGAACGCCAACGTCGACTACGACCATCAGTTCACGAAGCGCTACGGCATATACGCTTCGCTCAACGGACGCGTGCTTTCGGGCACGGAGAATGTAGAGTTCAAGAACTACTACGACGTGACCGAGGGCACGGTGAAGGTGGAGTATCCTGCCTACACCATGTGGAAGCTCTCGCTCACGCAGCGTGTGGGCAAGGCGGTGAGCATAATTACCGCCTTGGACAACCTCTTCAACTATCGACCGAAGCACTACTATCTCAACGCGCCGCTCACAGACGGCATCACGTTGCAGGTAGGAGTGTCAATAGACATCGATAAGTTGTTCTGATAATTTTCTCGGAAGTTTAAGAAGTGATTGGTAAAAACTAAAGAACTGTTGCGTAAAACGCTACGAAAAGTCATCGTCACCCGAACGCAACCCGATTGGACGGCGAACGGAATCCGATTGGACGGCGAACGGAATCTGATCGGGCGGCGAACGGAATCCGATTGGATCGCGTTCGAGTGACGATGACTTTAGTTTAGACCAACCGCTCTTAAACTTCTGTTTTTATATTAGGCTTACCCAATTATTATTAGTATATTTGCAGCGGACAAATCATTATACGACCTATGCAAATACGCAAAATACTACTTTTTATATCATTCTTTCTCGGTTTCGCCGCATTGGACGCCACCGCAAACCCCGTCGACTCGCTGCTTGAGCGCATCGACAAAGGCGCTTCGCGCAAGTTCTGCACAGAGCTTGTGGCGTCCGACTGCGAGTTCTACGAGGTAGGCTACCGCCACGGCAAGGTGACGGTGCGAGGCAACAGCTACGTGAACATAGCCTACGGTGTGCATCAGTATCTGAAGCAGCGCCTCGGCATTCAGCTCTCGTGGAACTCGATGCATGCCCGTCTGCCGAAGGTGCTGCCGCCCTGGAAGAAAAAGGAGCGTCGTGAGACCGACATAAAGTACCGCTACTACCTCAACTACTGCACACTTTCGTATTCGATGGCGTTCTGGGACTGGAAGCGCTGGGAGCAGGAGCTCGACTGGATGGCGCTGCACGGCATAAATCTCTGCCTCGACATCGTGGGTACCGATGTCGTTTGGCGCAACGTGCTGCTGCAACTGGGCTACACGCGCGCCGAGATAGACAGGATAATAGCCGGTCCGGCGTTTCAGGCTTGGTGGCTGATGAACAATATGGAAGGGTGGGGCGGTCCGAACTCGGACGCTTGGTACGATCAGCGCGAGGCGCTGCAGAAGAAGATACTGAAGCGCATGAACGAGCTCGGCATCAACGTCTGTCTGCCGGGCTACTCGGGCATGGTGCCCCACGACGCACGCCAGCGGCTTGGGCTCGACGTGAGCGACCCCGGCATGTGGTGCGGCTACAAGCGCCCCGCTTTCCTGCTGCCTACCGACAAGCGCTTCACCGAGATAGCCACCTTATACTATAAGGAGCAGCAGCGTCTATACGGCAAGGCACGCTTCTACAGCATGGACCCCTTCCACGAAGGCGGAAGCGTTGAGGGCGTAGACCTGCGTGCGGCGGGCGAGGCGATAATGCGCGAGATGAAACGCGTGAACCCCGAGGCGGTGTGGGTGGTGCAGGCATGGCAGGCGTGTCCGCATCCCGAGATGATACGCCATCTGCGCAACGGCGATATGCTCGTGCTCGACCTCTTTTCGGAGAGTCGTCCGCAATGGGGCGACCCCGAGTCGACATGGTATCGCAAGAACGGTTTCGATGGGCACGACTGGGCGTTCTGCATGCTGCTCAACTACGGCGGCAATGTGGGCTTGTTCGGCAAGCTGCAGCACGTCGTAGACGAGTTCTACAAGGTTCGCAGCAGTCGTTTTTCGTCTACGATGCGCGGCGTCGGACTGACGATGGAGGGCATAGAGAACAATCCCGTGATGTACGAGCTTGTATGCGATCTGCCTTGGAGCACAGCCGATGACGACCGTATCGTATGGAGCCAGTGGCTCAGCCGGTACGTGCAGACCCGCTACGGCAATGTGTCGAACCCGAAGGTGAGCGAGGCGTGGCTTCTGCTCGCACGTTCCATATATGGCTGTCCGGCAGACAATGTCAGTCAGGGTTGTCGCGAGTCGGTGTTCTGCGCACGCCCGTCGCTCGACGCTGAGTGGGTGTCGTCGTGGGCGGAGACTGTCGACTACTACGAGCCCGACAGCGTGATACGCGCTGCCAGACTCATGGTTGAGGCTGCTGCCGATATGCCGGCTAACGCGAACTTCCGCTACGACCTTGTCGACATCACGCGCCAGGCTGTAGCCGAGCGCGCCCGACTCGTCTACAACGAGATTGTGGCGGCGTACAAGGCGCACGACCGCAAGATGTTCCGCCACTCTACGCAGCGTTTCCTCCGCCTGCTGCTGCAGCAAGACCGCCTGCTCTCGTCCATTCCCGACTTCATGGTGGGTAGATGGATAAAGCAGGCGCGGTCGATAGCCACAAATGCCGCCGAAGCCGACCACTACGAGTGGAACGCCCGCACGCAAATCACTATTTGGGGCAACCGTCAGGCAGCTGAGCAGGGCGGTCTGCGCGAGTATGCCCACAAGGAGTGGAGTGGTGTGCTGCGCGACTTCTACTATCCGCGTTGGCGCATGTACTTCGACGCACTCGACGCCACGTTCGACGGCAAGCCGATGCCGCAGTTCGACTTCTATGCCATCGACGAAGCATGGACACGACGCCACAACCCGTATCCGAGCGAGGCGCAGGGCGACGCTGTGGAGTTCGCTCGCGAGGCTATGGCAGCGTTGGACGAAGCAGAGTGAGAAAAAGGTAATGATTATTATTGCTATCAACTAAAATAATTGAAAATATGGTACTTTCAAATCTTCAGCACAGCGACCGCGTAGAGTCGCTTCATCCGTTGTTCAAAACCGTGTTCGACTACGTTAAGTCGCACGACCTGCTCAATACTCCTTGCGGACGCATAGAGCTGCAGGGCGACGATCTGTTCATCAACAACGTAAACCCCGAGTGTGTAGCTGCCGACAAGCAGGTGCTTGAGGTGCACCATCAGTATATCGATATCCATATCCTTCTCGAAGGCGAGGAGACAATAGGATGGAAGGCGATAGAGGACTGCACCAACGAGACAAAGCCCTACGACGCGGATGCCGACTGTGCGCTCTACGCAGAGCCGGCTTCGGCATACGTGAAGATGCACCCGGGCGAATTTATGATTGTGTGGCCCGAAGATCCGCATGCACCGGTGATTGGCGAGGGAAAGATTCGCAAACTCATCGTTAAGGTTAAGCTTTAAGAGTTTTGAATTTTGAGTTTTGAGTTTTGAATTATTACGACAGCTGTCGCAATTTTGAGTTTTGAGTTTTGAATTTTGAATTATCGGCTGCGCCGATTTTGAGTT
>OMDK01000401.1_pt1 | contig 22658 bp, 10 predicted proteins | sample 1645201 | NCBI WGS metagenome assembly OMDK01 (sample SAMEA103958151, study PRJEB25191) | human gut metagenome
CCAGGGTGTCGCTTCGCTTGCCCTGGGCTATGTGCTCCATTGGGCTTTCAGCCCGTCCTTACTAAATCCGAAACTTGAGAACTTTATAACCTTATAACCTTAAAGTGTAAAACGGGCTATTTATAACCTTAAAACGTAAGAACCTGCTTATCGTCTTTATCCAAAGAATAGGTAACAAATGGCAATGGCGGCAATGATGCCTGCTAAGTCGGATAAAAGGCCACAGGCTACGGCATGGCGCGTTTTGGCTATGCCTACCGAACCAAAGTAGACAGCGAGAATGTAGAAGGTCGTGTCGGTGGAACCTTGGAAGATACAACTCAATCTGCCTACAAACGAGTCAGCCCCATAGGTGTTCATCGCATCGACCATCATGCCGCGTGCACCACTGCCTGAAAGGGGCTTCATCAATGCCGTGGGTAAGGCTCCCACCCAATCAGCATTACAACCTGTGAGGCCTACTAACCATGTGACACCATTGATGAGCCAGTCCATAGCTCCTGAGGCGCGAAATACGCCAATGCCCACTAATACGGCTACTAAGTACGGAATAATGCGAACTGCTGTACTAAAGCCTTCTTTGGCACCTTCGACGAAGGCATCATAGACATTGATACGCTTGCGTACTCCTGCCAAGATAAAACTAATAATAATGGTCAGCAGTAGTACGTTGGCCGTTGTTGTGCCGACAAGGTTCATCATCGTGCTATCTAAACGGCTAAAGCCCCATATAATGGCGGCCACAACGGCCGACATACCTCCTAATGTAGCTAACAGAACAGGTTGCAGTAAGTTGATACGCTGAAAGAGGCTGGTGACGATAATGCCTGCTAAGGTGGAAACGAAGGTAGCGATTAGAATTGGAATAAAAATGTCCGTGGGTTGCGCTGCCCCCATTTGTGCACGATATACCATGATGCTTACAGGAATGAGGGTCAGTCCTGACGTATTGAGCACCAAGAACATAATCATGGCATTCGAAGCGGTGTCTTTCTTCGGATTTAACTCTTGTAACCCCTCCATAGCTTTTAGTCCAAGGGGGGTAGCAGCATTGTCGAGTCCTAACATATTTGCTGCAATGTTCATAAAGATATTTCCATAAACGGGGTGTCCTTTGGGAAGTTCGGGAAAGAGTTTATTAAACACGGGGCTAAGCACACGAGCCATAGCATTGATCACGCCACCCTTCTCACCTATTTTCATTATCCCCAACCAGAGAGACAACACGCCTGTAAGACCTAATGAAATTTCAAAAGCCGTTTTTGAACTGTCGAAGGTGGAGTTCATTATGGCGGGGAATACTTCCACATCGCCCATAAATATTAACTTGATGATAGCTATAACGAAAGCTATCATAAAGAAGGCCACCCAAATGTAATTTAATACCATTGATAATCTGTATGTTATTTTTCTATTTCGTGTGGCAAAGTTACGCAACTTTATGAGGAACGTGGCATTTTATGTGAACAAATACAGATCGCAGGGGATAAACTGCAAATTAACAGCCTCTCCCCCTAACCCCCTCCCCAACCAGGGAGAGGGTTAGAGGGAGAGGCCCCAGTTTATGAAGTCGTCTAAACTTTTCTGACGAAGATTTGAATTGGAGTTTGAACGCTTCTTAATTCAATATCAACCAACTATGGCTTTATAGCATAGGGTGGGCAACTTTAGTATTTTATTTTACAATTTTCCAATGGCCGCTTTTATCGGTGCCAACACGTATAAGTTTGCCTTCTGCTTTCAACTTCCCTAATTCTTCGTATGTCATTCTTTTACTTCTACTTTCAAATCTAAACGTAACACCTCCGACACGCGGTCAAGGAATTTCTTTTTCGTTTTGTTGCTACTGTGGGTGATGAGTAGCCAGCCACCACCAAGGTCGTGCTGTGAACGACCATACTTTTTATCACGACGGTTGGAAATGACAGGCACCTTGCAGAACACAAGGTTCTCGGCCTCTACCACCTGGCGCACCTGAGCCACGCCAATGCGCTTCACCACATTTACGAAGGTATCCACTGCTTTCTTCTCAGCAATCACTGTTCCATCAGGGAATCTAACAGAGAAGTCGGTGGCAGACGCACGCTTGATTTTCGCTTCTTGATGGGTGTTGCGATTCCCATGCTCCACCTCTGGGTCGAGTACAATCTCTTTGGCATCGGGAATTTCAGCCGTAAAGTTGCGTTTACGCGAGAGATGAACGCTGAGTGGCTGACCAGGCACATAGTCCACCACCAATACCAGTTCGCGCTTTACGGGTTGCAAAGCGGGCTCAATGGTTTTGGTAAGTACGGGCAGAATCTCTTTCTTGATGATTTCCTCCTCCAGTTCGTTGGCTTTACGCTCTAAGTCTTCGCCTACAGGGAGTCCTTCCTTGCGAAGGGTCTCCATGGCCTTATATAAATCGCTTAGTCGTGACATATTGATATGTTTTAGAATTTTTATGCTTCATATTGCTCACGGCTGATGGGAACCTCTGGGTCTATCACCAGCACCTCGTCGTAGGTCAGGCCATAGAGCTTATACACCATGAAGTCTATCTCGTCCTCTAAGGCGGTGGTGTCGGTGGAGGGGTCGGACTGCTTGGCGGAGAGGATCTGATTGACAATATCTTGAATATGTTGACATTGCTCTTTCTCACCTACAACAACAGGAATGTTTTCAACCTCATAGCTATTGACGTTACTATTTGTGCTGAAACACCTAAAAAACCAGTTAAATAGCTTTGAATTAAGTAGTCCTAATTCGTATTCAAGCGGCACTTCACTATTAGGAATGATATAGTTACATGAATGAGCAAGATACATTCCCTTCGGCACAAGAGTAGAAACAAGCCGTATTTTATCATTAGCACCTGTCATGCCTTGCATTGCAATTCGAATATAGTTATGATGCAGAGCTTTCTCTGATTTTGGGAAATCTGCAATATATTTTTCATCATCAACATTTTCGATGACTCCTTGACTCATATTCCTTGTCCAATAGTATCTTTGAACAGAAGCACCCTTTAAGACTTCGGGCTTAGAAGAGTCTTGTATAAAGTACTTTCTATGTGCAGACATGTTCAATTCTCCCTGATAACATTTTATATCAATTACATTTGTAATAGACTTAATTTTGACAATCAACGGAATGTTTGCTGCTTCGAGTCTTGGAATTGTTGCTTCTTCTTCGTCTAACGCAAAGATTTGAGATGGAGAAAATTGAGTCTTCAATCCATCTTTCATGTGCTTGTCAGCCCAAAAGTTAATAGTAAAAGGTGCTTGCGATTTCTCATTTCGTATATACACAATGCAAACACTCATCTTCGCTGATTCAAACACTCTTTTTCTCTTATTATCACGTTCGGGGAATGAATCAATGTGAAGAATTTGAGTATTGGATAATGTATATTTCCTTAAACCAATTGCTTGTTTATCTGCAACAAAGGAGTTTTGGAAAATAAACGAAAGAATACCATTCTTCCTAAGTAACCCTTTCAGACCTTTTGCAAGGAACACCTTGTAAGCATTTAGTTTTCCACCAAATGCCATGGCAAAGGTGTTTGCATCTCTATGAAATTCGTCTATGTGTACCTTATTGGAGGCTTCATAGACAAAATACGGTGGATTCCCAATCACCACATCAAACCCTTTCTTCTCTGCAAATACATCAGAGAAGATAATGCCCCAGTCAAAGAAATTGATGTCTGTTCGTGCACGTTCTATGAGAGACAGTTTGTTGCCATTAAGCTTGTCACGAAGGCCTTTTAATATAATGCGCGACTTGCGTTTCTGCTCAGCAAGCGCAATTGCCTTTTTCTGCGCTTTCGTCTGCCTTGCATTGCGAGGCACGTCGAAAAGCGTTGGATTGTCGGCTGCCACCTCGTCTGCCACTTTGATGTCTATATCCAATCGCATGGCAATGATGTCCAGCAGAAGGAGTTTTATCTCAATCTCCTTCCGAAGTTTCTCCTCGCCACTGAGATTGTAGTATTCTCCCTGAGCAATGGCTAGTTGCTTCTTTAGTTTGGCCAGCTTGGTGCGGTTGCTTGACTTATCCTCGCCAAGGTTGATATACTCATTGTTGAAGGTGGTGAGCAGCGAGTTGCCACGCACAATGCGATAGTCGAGGTTGGGGAGTGCATGTGCTTCCTCCTCGTCCACCACAAGAGCCAGCCAGAAACGCAAACGAGCGATGTCTACAGCACCTTGCTCTATATCCACACCAAAGATGTTGTGCTGTATGATGTCAGTCTTGATATCTACGGTGCGCGCGTCACTGCCCTCCAACGAGCGGCGACACTGATAGAGCAGATTCATCATGCCCACGGGGAATGCGCCCGAGCCTATGGCGGGATCGCAGATGCGGACAGTGCGCAAAGAGTCGAGAAGAACAGTGCGTTGCTCTTCCGTAAAGTCGTGATGCTCCTGCGGATTATTTACGAAAGCATCTACTGCAGATTCTTGCACACCGAGTGAGGCCAGAGGCTCTTTCAGATAGCTGCTCAATGCCGAGCGGCACATATAGCTGACAATCTCCTTGGGCGTATAGAATGCGCCCTTGTCTTTATTATCCTCCAGCAGACTCTCGAATATCTTGCTCAGCATCTCAGGGTCGACACCTACCTCTGCATCAGAAGGGTCGTTCTCGTCAACCGTGAAGTTGTATTGCGAGAAGAAATCGAACAGCGCATTGAAATACTCGTAGGGGAATATGCAGCGGCAACCGTCGGCCTGGTCTTCCTCAAAGAGTCCACCATTGAGATAAGGAATGCTGCTCCACGCCTCAATCAGTGTAACGTCCCATTCCACTTTGTTCTTATTGCCAGCTATTTTTGCATTGTGCTTCTCCACCTTCAGCCGGCGTTCCTTGGAGTGAGTGTTGAGCACGGCGAAGAACAGAGGCTCGAGCACACGGTCGAGGAAGTCGTCTTTATGGTCGGTGTTCTGCAACAGATGCAGCATGAACTTGCGGTCGCCACACATCCACCCTTTGCGTTGCAGGAAATGCAGGAACACCAGTCGGCCCATCATCTTCTTCACATAGTCGCGCACAGCCTTAGTTCTAGCTTCCTTGTCGGGATAAGCAAGGGAAAAGGAAGTGTTGAACAAGTTGTAAGTGTCATTCTGACCTAGCGCATCCATCTTGGCGAGCGTCTCGCGGAATGCACGTTCTGTGATTTTATGGTCGCCCTCCTCCTGAGTAGTTGGCTCACCGGTGATGTATTTCACAAACGAAGCATAGAAGCCGAGATACTTGTAGAAGAACTCATCGGAGAGTTTCTCCACGGAGAAGGCATCCTCGATAGCTGCATTATAGACGGTCTTAGTGCCATGCAGTGCATCGGACAGAAGGTTGAAACGCTCGTTGGCCGTCTTTGACGACTGTCCTTCACCAAAGACATAGGTGTAGCGTTTGCGGTCCATGGAGCCGGTGGCCGACTTATAGAAATAGGAGAATCGCCACGAACGTCCACCCTTAGGATTCTCATAGTGGAAGAGCATGAAGGCGTTGGTGTCGAGCATCAGTTGAGAGCGGATAAGTTGCTGAATGCCTACACGGTTCTGCGCAATGCGGCAGTTGTCGCGCATGGTGATGTCAAAGACATAAATCTCGTCGAAGTTATCTTGGTCTTCTGCAGGATTTATCTCTGCTACTTTTCGAATGCTTAGAATGTTTGCAGCATCAGCCTGTTCTTTCTTTCCCGTTGTGGCAATGAAGTCCTCTGAGCAAGACATAAGTTCTATGCGGTTGCCAAACATGGGCTGAAGCACTTCTTGGCAGAAATTGTCGAATCCTTGATAGTCGTGTTCAAATATATGTGAGAAGTCTTTTTTCATATTGTTATTCCTTGATGGTAGTCATAGCCACGATGACTGTTCCGTATTCGGTCTTATTCAAGTTGACTATTTGTGCGAATGTACCTCCCAGCCATGAGTTGATATCATAGTCAATGCCAAACAGCGACTGCTGGTTTAGCGAGTGTTCTCTTTCAAACTGTAGTAGGCTGCGGATAACAGTGCTATTCTTTTTCTTTACAGCATACTTTGCGTTCTTTAGAGCACGTTGGCTGTCTTTTGAAAGGTGCTCGTAAATACCCGGATTGTCTTTCAACTTACTAATAATATCCAAAGCCTTTGCTACCATCTTGTCAGCATTAGTACTGGTGAGGCTACGTGAAGAATCAGCTAGATAACAGTTTGTAGCAAGCTGTTGAATATGCTTTGTAGACACAGATGGTGCTGCATATGTTGCCGACGGTTCACACTTCATCATCTGCATCATCTCCAGATGTGATATGATGTGAGTGTGGTCTTCCTCATCCACTTCCACTGGTGTGAATCCTTTCTTCTTCTGATATATCAAGACACCAGCCACACGCGGCGGAGTGGCTGTGGTTATTGTTCCGCCAAGGTTCTCGCATGGCAAAGCGGCTATGAGGGCATATCGCTCGGGATTACTCTTTTGATATTCTCGCAGCTCCTTGATATATTTGCCAAGATCGCTTTCCTCGCCATCCACATACTTATGGAATTCCAATTCTGGAATTTCCTCACGCTCACTGAACACCTTACTGTCTTCGCCGAGCATATGATGGAACGACTGAATCTTGGCAAAAGCATTCTCGATGAGATGAATCACGCCATTGCTCTCATTGGTCGGGAAAAAGTTGTAAACATGCACTTCATTGGCGTCAGAACCGATACGATTGACACGTCCGATGCGCTGCATCAATCGTGTGGCGTTCCAAGGTGTGTCGTAGTTAAGGATAACGTTGGCACGATGTAGGTTCACACCTTCGGCAAGCACTTCGGTGGTAACGATGATGTCATAGTCGTCGCGTTGTTCTGAGGCGTTGGCATCGAAATTAGCCTTAATGGTATCCTGTAGTTCGTTTCTGTTTTCGGCTGACACTTTCAGCACTTTATGCTTTTTACCAGCTTTCTTGGCAATGGCATTCTGCGTGTCAACCGACTCGGTGAATATAACGAGCTTTCCCGATGTATTTGTCTGTGGATTGAAGAGCACAGAGTCGAGCGACTCGACAAACGCATCCATCTTAGGGTCGTCTTCATTGGCACTCCAACGCTCATAAAGTGAGTCTATTATCTTGCGGTCATTTTCCAACTTTGTTTTGTAGTCATCGTTGAAATCAGATGCGGAAAAACAAAGATTATTGCCGCCTTTCTTGATGCGCTTTTCCTCAATGGCAGCGGTTGATTTGGCAAAGTTGTAATTAGCTTTGGCAAATTCGCCATTCACATCAATATCAGGACAGACAAACACCTGATCTTTGTCAAGCATATCCAACATATTCTGTGTGTAATGACGCAGGTTGTTGAGCGAAGCTTTGAACGCGGTCTTACTACTCTCCAGTCGTTTGACGAGGAGTATGCGCATGATCTTTTGCAGTCGCTTCATGGTTGACTCGACAGTAAGGTTACGCTTTTCATATAGTTTTTTATGCTCCCCGTTCTTGAACATACCTATAGCACAATAGCGATAGAAGCCAATGGTAGTGTCATCATCTTCGCCTTCTTCTGGTGCTATGGCATGCATAGTGTCTTGGAAGAGCTGGGCCAGCTCTTCGTCCATCTCATAAGACAACTTATGCGGTCCACATACTTCAGGAAAGTGTAGCTGCTCGCTATCATTTTCGTAGTGTTTTTTTATATCCGTGCGTGTGCGGCGAACAAGTATATGGTCGAGTACTTGTCGGCGTATGCGGTCACTCATCTCGGCCAATGCGGCTTTGCCCTCATCAGTATTGCTGATTTTGATATTTGCATCATAAATCTTGCGCATCTCACCAAAGAATGTATCGAGCTTGCCGTCGGGGACACCTGTGATGTCGGAATGGTTGGGTTGACGTTGGAAAAGGTATATCTGATTCTTTAAGTCGGCTGGACGGTTGTTCATAGGTGTAGCAGACAGTAATCCTACGTAAGGCTGAACCAACATCGTAGTGGTTATGTCGTCTATCAGTTTGTCAAGTGCCTTATATTTCTGTGTGTCACTATTGCGGAAGTTGTGACTCTCGTCAACTATAATCAATCCATAGTCATGGTGATTAAAGTCGCTCTCAAATTCTTCACCGTCTTCATTTTCGTCAGCTTCCTCACCAAAGGAGGCTACGCTGCCAGTGGTTACGAAATCGATGAATCCCTTAATCTTGTTGTCCTCGTCTTTGTCAAACTCTGCAATTGTATCCTCCCATGACTTTCTGATGGCAGGAGGCGTGATAATGAGTACACGTTGAGAGTGATCCAACGAAGCGGCTTCTGCAATGAACTGCTTTATGACAAGCAAACCCACGGCTGTCTTGCCAAGTCCTACCACATCGCCAAGAATGAAACCATTGTGTTTCTTCATGACAGACAAACACTGCTTTGCAGCATCAAGCTGATACTGCAGAGGTCGGAACGTTTTGGGAAAATATGATTTCAAGATGGCATCTAATGATGCGTCTGTAATATCTCCAAATTGTGTCTGGAGGTATTTGATGTATGTTTCGTAAGGCGAGAGTGTACGCTCTTTTTCTTCTTTCTGCTTTTTTACAGCGATTCCAATTGGAGAAGGGTTCAAAACCTCTTCAAGGAAGAGCCTGTTCCATGGTTTTGATAAATTCCATAGCTCGTCAAACCAATAGCTATGACCTTTGGCTTTGCTGAATTCATTTGGCACGGCAGTTACAACCATAGAATTATTCTCTAAGTAGTTCAACTCTAAGTTGCCCGTAAGTCCTTTCCCTGTAAAATTGCTACTGCCTATAATGCCTTTTGTGGCATCATCATCACCCAGGAATATATAGCATTTGGCATGCAATAACTGTGCATCGCCTTCCTCATTGGTACGATACACTCTTATCTTTATCTTTGATTCAGATTCTTCTGCGTGGCAATAATTCTGGAGCATCGCAACACTCCCCATGTACTCCTCTTTAAGTTTCAGATCATTTATATCTGTCTTTATATAGTCTTCCGGAAACCGCCCCTTCTTTACTGATTCTTGCTGGTAAGCACGCACAATAGGGTCAGTTCCGATGAGCAGTTGAAGTTCACTGTCATCCTTTTCCAAAAACTGACGCAATTCCTCTTCCACAAGCATGATTCCTGGTATATCCCAGTAACCTGTAGCTATCTTTATCACCTTACAATTATCATTGCTAATACACATCTTGAGTGTATCAGCCATCTTTAGGTTTTCTGAATTATCGATAAGAGTATTGTTCATACTAACTTCATATTTTCCTTACTTGGCGGAGTTGAGCTATTGCCACTATTCTTGATTGGCTTTTCATACTTGGAAAGACGCTGGCGCAGCTTCTTGTTTTCTTTGTTGACTTTGTCTAGTTCGCGATTAAGAGAACAGATTACCTCATGCTGAGAGTCGATGGAATCTTGCATAGATTTCATCGTCTCCTGCACGCCCTTGAACACGTCGAGTATGTCCGTAATTGCTTCTTTCACAGAGACAAAGATACGAAAGATATCTCACATATACAAGCTTTTGTGTAGCAAATATCATTGATAATCAGAGATTTATGTAATAAAAATACAGCCAGCGAATCGACGATTGTGAGTCGCATGAAAAAGTGAATTATGGGCTATTGCAGAGACTGGCAAATGTGATCTATGCGATTCGCTGAATAGTTACACACTAATGTATATCATCAGTTTGCTCGTAATAATGAAGTCGTCTAAACTTTTCTGACGAAGATTTGATTTGTTGTTTTATCTCTTCTAAATTCAATCTTCACCTTTCTTTTTGGCCGTTTTTTTACCTTTCATCGGTCGTGTAGCTCGCTACACTCCCTCTTCAAGGTCCAAAGATAGTGCAAGGCGAATGCAGAACGTCAAGTTTACTTGAACATTATGCTGAGCCGCAGCCTATCTTATACAAAAACGCCTCAAAAATAAAGGCAAATCTTGAATTTCATAAAAGTTCAGACTACTTCATTAAGTAATGTTCAAAAAAATAACTTGTAGAAAAATCAGCAAGGACGGGCTGAAAACCCAATGAAACTTTCAGAAAATTGCACAAGTTATTTTTTAACATTACTGAACAAGGAACTGAGTGCATAAAGGTAACCATTCGCACATTTGCACATTCGCACATTTACCAATCATTCCCTACTTTTTCTTTTTAAAGATAAAGAGTTCGCCCAATCGGTCTGTCTTGCGGCGTAGGACAAGTCCAGCGCCAGTCTTGGTGAGTTGACCTTCGAGTGGGTCCTGCGAGTCGCGATCGTAGAACACTTTGACATAGCGCGTTGCCCCTTGATCCAATCGATATTCCACCGAAACGTTGTTGATAAAACTTTCGGCGCTATTGGTAGCATCAGCACCTGTCGACACCTTGCCACCAATAATCACACTGATGCGATTGCCCCAGAAACGTTTGGCAAATTGGAAGGAGTAATCAGTCGTAGAAGTACCCATCTGAGAGGTACAACTTTCTACGCCTAAGTTGATGTCGATAGATTTTAGAGCTGACCCCGCAATATTTTGGATTTCACTTTGCAAGAAAGCATTCAAGGCATTATTGGCCTTAAAGCCCGAACCCGAAAGCATGGTTTCATCCGTCATATACATGCCTGTAGCCATCATCGCTACGGCAGCCTTGCCACGTTGATCAGCCGACATCGAAGCCAACTGATTTTGAATATTAAGGTCCTCAGGGGCCTCAATTGTAAATTCCAATCCCATTTCATTAAGGGGCTGCGAGAGCTTTACACCCACATCAAAAGCGACGGAGCGCTGTTGATCGTTTTCAGTCACAACGGCCTTGGTGCGCTCTTTAGCAGCAATACTGAGTGTGGGATTCATTACGTCGCCCGTAAACTCTACGTACGAGCCTTGTACCAATTGGAACGTTTTGAGCGGAATGACGGGTAATTGATACTTCATTTCACCACTGTTGGTGGTGAAGCGTCCCGTCATACGCATATCGCCCTGTTGCGTCATGCGGAAGGTAAGGTCGCCCCCACCCTCAAGGTTGACGTAGCTTTGTCCGTCTTCACTCAGATTGCAGTGGAAGATGGCTGCATCGCTTATCGAAATGCCGAGCGTGAGGTCAATACCACTTTCACTCAGTGTCTTCTTCTCCTCCACTTGCGTCGTGTCATTAAAGTTGGTGAACTGTACCAAGTCGTGTAAACGGTCGTCAACCGATAGAGGAGAATCCTTTAATATATAGGTAACGTCCGTGCGATCTAACACTTCAAGTTTGCCACGTAGCGACAGATTACTCGTCGTCCCCTTGAGTGTGCCAAGATAGTTGGCATACACCTTACCAAAGACCATCGACTGCACTTTCTTACGCGTATTGATGAGTTCAAAGTTATTGGCCTTCATGGTGAAGTCCATGCGCATGCGGTCGAAGTCCGACATATCGAACGTACCATTTAGCACGAGTGGATTCTTGCCCGTAGAGTAAAGGTTGTAGTCGTTGAAGTAAAGGCGGCTATCTTTAATTTCGACAGCTTGTTCGTCGGTGCGGAAATCGAATCCATACACGTCAGAGTAGATGTGAGCCGAGTCAAGGTCAAGGGTACCATTTACGATAGGATGACTCAAATCGCCCTTTACTTCAAGGTTGCCCCCTGCAATGCCCTTCAAAGCTACGTCTGTGCCTGCCATGAAGCCATTGAGCATCTGTAGTGGGAAGTCGTGTAATTGAGCGTCTCCGTCAAAGGTTCCGCCATTGCGGTCGAAGTAAGTACCATTGCAGGCTAAAACCTCTTCTCCGTTAGAACTGATAAAGGCAGAAGCATGGTGTTCACCTCCCGCTTTAGGTAGGTAAATAGCATCAATGCCTACATTGCCCAAAGGCATATCTTCATACTTAAAGTTGTCGGCAGCTAAGGAAGCCATGGCCGAGAATTGCCGATGCTGCCAATCGTTAGTAACGTGAATGTCGCCGCTGAGCATACCACTCAGTTTGGGCATATAAGGTAACACCATTGAAAGTTCGCCTAAGTTGACTTGATTAACACTGACTGTAATATCATTGGTAGAGTCCTTTGGCTCGCCATATATCTTGAGTCCTGTGCCGTCATCGGCCAAGAGGTCGAGGTCGGCTCGTATCGTGTGGTCGTTGCCCAAGAAGATGTAGTTATCCTTATTGACCGTAAAGTTGCGGTAGGCCAACACGGGATTCTCAGGATAGAGGCGGAGGTTAATGCCGCCAGCTTGCAGTTCTGCCTGTAATCCTAAGTCTACGCCGCGTTCGCCCTCACTATCGTAGTAAGAGAGTTCTATGCCAGCGCCTGACTTCATTAAGTAGGCCTTCGTTCTCACTTCAAGTGGATTAGGATTCTTCTTATTATTCTTCACCAATCCACGTAGTTGTATGCCAGTGGTGTCCTGGAATATGTGCGTATCAATGGTGTCGAGCAATAAAGCTCCCACATTTAGCGCCCCAATACGGGCCTCACCATTCATGCCTTGTAAGGGGTGGGTGTTGAGGTTGACGTAAGCCGAACTGAAGGAATAGCCCTTCATGCGCGCGATGTTGTAGAGCGGATTGTCACGCCCTGCGTTGAGATAGAACGACATCGCAGGCAAGTAGGTTTTCAACTTCTCTTGGTCAATGTTATAGGCTTGCACTTCTTTCGTTGCTTCCGTAGCAAAGCGGCTGAAATGGTTGGCTAAATAGGGGAAGTCGTGACGCGAACCCAAATTGAGTGTTAAGTCGCCAGCCGAAATGAAAGCGGTCGTCGTGTCGCGTTGCGAGGAAAGGTCGAATAGTATGTCCTTGGCCATACTACTCATGCGCGGTGTCGTAAAGCGGTTGTGACGAATGCCACCTACGAGGGTGTAATACTTAAACGACTTGTCGGCTGTAGCTTTAAGGTCGATGTCTGTGCCAAAGAATAGCGTGTCTTTTGCTATACCTAAGCGTTTGAAGTCGAGATTGGGCAGGGAGGCTTGCAAGGCCAACTCGTATCCGTGTTTTAGAAACAATGCTTCCAATCGTCCCTCAGCCTCAATAAGCGGATTATTGGCCTTAAACTGTGCTGTGGCGTGTCCTCCGCGTGTGTTGGCAGCTAAGTGAATGCCACTTAAATTATAATGATCATAGGTTAGGCCATTTATCTGTGCATCGGCCGTAAGAGAACTATGGGGGGAGAGTACGTTAAATCCTGTGCCTGATGCGCGCAACGTTCCACTAAAAGGCCCGATGGATTGTCCTTTCACAATTTGAGCGATGGGGAAGTTGTTGGCCTGTGCTACCACGTTGAACTGTTCGCGTTTGAGTTCACAATGTGCTTTCGCTATCAGTGAACCTTGGCCGCAGCGTGCGGTGAGGTGGGTATCGTACGTATTGCTCTTGAAAGCTACCCACCCTTGTGCGCTTAGTCCGTTAGGGACGTTAATGCTCTGTGTAATATTGTGGGGAAGTACGTTACGCAAAACGGCCAAATGCTGCGTTTGCAAATTGAGGTCAAAGCGCCCGTTGCGCCAGTTCTTCAGCGCATAGTTTAGGTAGCCATGCGTTGAGAGTTGTGCAATGCCTTTCCACCCGACGTAGAGGTTGTTCAAACGGAGGTGATCTATATTGCCGTCTACCTCTCCTTTGAGCATAAGAGGTGTGGCGGGAATTAATCGCAGATAGGAAGGAGCTACGTAGCCTGTGGCTAATGTAGCAATGTCTTGATGTCCTAAAATGGCATCTATCATGGCTTGGCAGTGGCCGCCTTTCCCTTCTGTGAAGGAACGGAAGTCAAAGGCTACATTAGCGTCAATGCGTGAATAGGGGGTACGTAAGCAGAGAGCGGGCAAGTTCATACGCTCGGAGTCTAAATAAACGCCTCCACTGAGGCGATTGACGATGAGTCCGCACTTCTCTTTAAGCTGCAAGTAGCGCACTCCTATACGTAAAACACCTTGCGCATTGTAGCTGAGGGTGTCTAATTGTAAGTTAAGTCCCGTTAAGGCTATGTGATTGGGGTCGATGCCTTTTGTGGGTTTAAGGTAAGGAATGTCGTAATTTGCGCCCGTATTTTGAATGCAGAGTGATTGCACAGCATAATAGTTGCGTCCTGTGTCGAAACTTCCTCCACGTAGCGATAGTCGTCCCACGTTGGCAGCAATGCGCATAGAATCGCCAGGTAGGACGAGACGGACTTGACTTTGTTCGATTTCAGCTTTGTGAACGGCAATGTTCCACTTGGCTTTGCTTTCGGTGGTGTCTTTTTGTGCGGTATCACTCAGTTCTACTAATAGGTTGGCTCCGCGTAATTGAGCGCGGTCAACGTTTACTAACTCCCGTTTCCAATCTACGCCGTGAGTAGCAGCAGTGAAGTGGTCTGCACTTCCCTTAATGTGTGTATCGGAAATGTAGCTTTTGGTGTCAAGTTTTAGTCCGTAGAGTTCCACTCCGTCCACATTGGCTTGCCCTTTAAATAAAGGAAGCAGTTGCACGTTCAGACGCATACTTTGGGCATCGAGCAGTGTATCGCCCTGTTCGGTGGCTGTCACATGATGTACTGAGAGGTCGAGGGGAAAGGCTAATCTTACCTTTTCTACCTTAAAGTTAATACCCATGTTTTCTGACAGATAGTCGGCCACGCGATGAACGGCAAAGTTTTGAATTGGGGGGATATAAATGAGTATAGCGAGCAGCAGAAAAAGCATTATCGGTGTCATGACGATAATGCTTGCCCACTGCACTATTTTTTTGATACTTTTCTTCATACTTGCAAACTTACGCAATTTATATTGAATACTCAAAGTTTGATTTTGATAAACTGCAATTTGTCGAATAGAACAAGAATAAAAATTAATGAAATAATTAATGTTCAATTAATGATAATTAATGTTCAAAACAAAGCGCGAAGCGCATAACATAAATAGTTAACGTTTAAGCGCGCTTCGCGCATTGTTTTGAACATTAATTATCATTAATTGAACATTAATTATTTCATTAATTTTTTTGTTAATTATTCGTTAATGTTCATTCCTGTCTATTCGATAAATTGCAGTTACAAAAAAAGAGTTGAGCCAATGTCGTTGGCTCAACTCTTTTATTCATGTAGCAGGATTAGTTCATTTTATCCCACATACCACTTTTCTGTTCGCCCCAGATAGGGTTTTCCTTCTTGTTAGAAAGGATTTCGGCGTCATTATCAATCGTCGGATCGTTAGGATTCGACATGACGGTGAGTGCCACCGCACCTTCCATATAGAAGTCAATGGCTTCGGCTTTAGGAGCCGTATATGCTTTTTTCATAATTGTTACTGTTTAGGAGATTACTTAATGAATACTTTTTGACCATTGCCCCTCACGTAGATGCCGTGTGAGGGATAGAGTACGCGGCGGCCGTTGAGGTCGTAGTACACGTTGCTCTCGGTCTCAGCCTTCGTAGCAGTGTTGATGTCAGTCACTTCTCCACCATTACCATCGAAGTTGAACATAAACATAGCAGCGTTAACAGCTGATGCAGGAATGTTCTTCTTCAGCAAGTAAGCCTTATTGGCAGGCATATTGGTGGTACTTACACGGAAGAAGGCAACCGTTTCGGTCTCGTCAATAGTCTTCTTAGCCAAAGCGTAATATTCTTCGCTAATGCCCGTGCGCTTAACGGTAGCACCAGTTAAGATATTGTTCGTAGCCTTTGTGCCGTTATCCGCATTGATTGTAAGCGTATAGTTACCTGCAGCACCTTGTAAGATAACAGGTTCGCCAGCAGGAATGGTGCTACCCACGCTTTCCAAAGTCATTTCGTTATTGTTATTACGATTAATGTCAGTCACCTTATAAGCAGTCAATCCGCTTTGGGGTAAAGTTACGCTGAAAGGCAAGCAGAGCGAAGCGTAGCCGGCGGCAGAGACGCTGACTGGGTAGGTGGTTACCTTTTGAATGCGAAGAACGCAACCATCTTCAATATTTGAGTTATTTTCTTCGTTATCATGATGAGAACTATGGAAAGCTACATAATTCCAATCTTTCCAACTCGCATCACGCAACCACAAGCACTGCATTTTGTGATCATCTGCTCTTCTGTTGTCTTTTAAAGCTACATAGGTTAGAGTTCCATTGTAACTATTAATAATGGAGTAATGACCTGCATATTGGTTATCTTTTACACCATAAAGCTTAGTCTCGGGTACATAGCTTGAACCATTGCCATAATAACCATAATACAGACCTGAGTTGACATCTTGAATATAGTAAGTATTATCCTCTGTTCTCTTAATAAAACGTACGATAGCTGAAGGGGTGTTGGTTGTTGAAGTAACATAAGTAAGCAATCGATTAGCCTCGTCTTCATTCACCTCACCATTGGCATTAGCCGTAGAATTTGTCAATGAAGGAGAAACGCTAGCGCGATTGAAGGTAATGCGATAAAGCGCATTTTCTTCAGGTGTAGTATAAACGTCGTTCCCTGTTGAAGCCAACAACTCATCATACTTTGTAAAGAAGCCATCACAAGCCGTTGTTGCATTGAGTGTACTGATTGACTGTGCACTGAAGCCACCAACATAACTTGAAGTAGCAGAAGCAACGCTCTTGCAGTCGGCAAGTAAGTCTACAAGGTAGAAGATTGAACCAGCATCGTTCAATTCATTATCACCGCTACGATTGCTCCAATAACACAAATTCGAATTACCATGGTCACCTATAGCATGTTTATTGGAATTGTTAGGCTGAATGGTAAAGCCACCCGTGATACCTGAGAATGTAGGCTGAGCATTGAGATAGAAGCCTGTGGCATTAGTAGCTGACATCGTTACGGCTGTACCTTGATCCTCATTTGCTAAATAAGCTTTCTTCGTTTGATCTGCCTTATTAACCAAATAGAATTGATTGAAGTTTCCAGCAGGAACAATTGCCCAATAGTTTTCATTGGTTTCTGTGAAAGTACGAATACTGCTTAACGAAGTACGATCAATCGCATTGTTACGTGATTGAATATTATCACCATTCAGCTTGAGGTAGCAGTTCTTAATGGGGTTTGCATCATTACGTGTACGAATTACTTGCCAATGCTTCACCCCATTATCATCAAGGCTTGAAAGTTGGTAAGGAGCGGAAGCGGTCGGTGTATAACTTACTGTAAACGTTTTCGTACTGCTATCGTAAGAGCCATTGCTGGTCGTAAAGAAGGTATTGCAGAGCAATTTATCGCCAGTTTTTCCCGTCAACTTCTCCGTTACACTCAAATTATTCACGGTAATAACTTCATTGTTGGCTGTGTTGGTTGCAACTACTGTATTGATTTCCTGGTCAACGCAAGAAGCAGCTTCACCAATTATTGTAAAGGTAGAACCAGCATCTTCTCTACTTCCGCCATCTGTCCAATAACCAAGTCCTCCACTAATATCATTCAAATTGGCATTTTCGTTAGTCAAAGATTGGAGGCGGAAGCCATTAGTATAATTAGTACCTGTATTACCTTTCTTTACATAAAATGGAGTTCCTACAGGACCCATATATGCTTTTAGATTATTAGTCGTAGCATTATCAATCGTTACCTTCTGGCCACCTAAGGCATTACTGAGGTAAACCTGATTGGCAGTACCTTCTACTATTTGGAATGACCACAAAGCATTGTTGGTTTCGGTCACAACATCGCGTGTACTAATCCCTCCCTTTACTTGACCATTCCATACAACAGAACGATAAGTGTAAACACCATTCGATTGTTGATTTTTATTGTCATTTCTATCTGCCCAACGAATCTTCATTTTGTAATACTTACCAAACTCGAAAGGAAAATTGTAAGCACAAGTTACGCTATATGAACTTGTAGCTTCATTAGGAGTAATCGTTGCAGGTTCAAAGTCTTTATAAAAGTCGAGACTTGTAGAAAGTTCCTTACCTGTACCTACTAATTTTGAAACGCTAAAGTGGTTTGTTCCTGCCGTATAATTTAAGGTAATGTCTTTTACACCAGCGGGGATGAGTTTCCACTTGTTGTAGTCCGTTGAAGATGTACGCGCAAAAGTTGTAGCACTCGAAGCCCAAACAGGATTTGTATTAGTTATCTTGTCAGCACCATCTCCACCAGCACCTTTCAAGTAATAACTATTAGCTCCCGTTTCGGTCAAATTAAACTGATAATAACCCACATTTGTAGAGCGATTGGCAAGCGGACAGTTAGGACCACTGACCCAATACAAGCCATCAATATTGCGGATAGTGTACTTACTGCTTGCACCACTACCTTCTACCTTTTTTATGTACCAAATACCTACATTGCTTGTTGAAAGGTCGGTCGTAACGGCTGACTGTGATACCAACTTCATCGCTGTGCCACCATTAGGCACGATGTAAGGATTGGTAAGACCGTACGCACTCTCGTTCGTACTCGCAATAAAATAATACCCCGTAGGCACCTCTTCGACCGCTATCGGGGTGGCCGTAGGCGTCTGGGCATAAGCAGACACTGCTCCTACTATCAGCAGAAGCAACGTGAAAAGGTAAGAGATTCTTCTCATAACACTTACGTTTTTTAATTAATATTTTGTTTTTGTTTGATTGGCAAAGAATGCGTTTGTGCGTTGATTATTAACACATAAACACTTATTATCGTGCAAAAGTATAAAACAAAAGTAAATTAAATTTGGTGGGTATTAAATAATGTTAACACTAATAAATTACAAGAAGATGAGAAGGATTTTCATATTCCTCTGCCAGGGGCGACGCGTCCTCACCTGCAGGGGGAACGCGTCCTAACCTGGGGGCAACGCGTCCCCGCGTCGGCATTTGCTTGTCAAGGCTCGATGCCTTGACAAGCAAATACAAGATTATCACCAGGTTATGTCCCAAAGTTAGTATCAACATGATGTAACCTCATAACCTTCAAACTAAAAACCTAATTATTAGGAAAATGAAATCGAAAAATATCGTTATCAGCATATTGATGCTCTGCTTCTTTTCGATGGGGTTTGTCGACCTCGTGGGCATTGCATCGAACTATGTGAAGGCCGACCTCTCACTCACTGACACAGAGGCCAACCTCTTCCCTTCACTCGTATTCTTTTGGTTCTTGATATTCAGCGTACCTACGGGCGTATTGATGAACAAGATAGGGCGCAAGCGCACCGTAGTGGTGAGCCTTGTCGTGACCTTTGCCTCACTGTTGCTCCCTTTGTTTGGTGAGAGTTATACGTTGATGCTCATTGCCTTCTCGCTCTTAGGCATTGGTAATGCCATAATGCAGACCTCGCTCAACCCCCTGTTGAGCAACGTGGTACGCGGTGGCAACCTATCGAGTGTGCTTACTTTTGGCCAGTTTGTTAAGGCCATAGCCTCGTTCTTAGCTCCTATCATTGCCTCTTGGGGCGCGAGTTGCAATGCTTTCGGACTGGGTTGGCACATACTCTTCCCTATTTACATGCTTATTGCTATCTTTGCCACGTTCACGCTCTCAGCTATCCCCATTGATGAGGAACCTGCTGACCGAGCTTCGGGCTTTGGTGCTTGCTTCCGATTATTGAATAAGCCTTTCATATTGATCTGCTTTATCTCTATCATGTGTCACGTAGGCATTGATGTAGGTACCAACACAACGGCTCCCAAACTCCTCCAAGAACACTTGGGTCTAACGTTGGCCGAGGCCGGATTTGCCACAAGCCTTTACTTTATCTTCCGCACAGCGGGTTGCTTCATTGGGGCTTTCCTGTTGCGCAAGGTAAGCGAACGTTCGTTCTTTATTATTAGCGTAATGATGATGGTGTTGGCTATGGCGGGGTTCCTCTGCTTGCATAGTCAATGGGCACTTTATGCTTGCGTTGCCTTGGTAGGATTGGGTAATTCTAACATTTTCCCTATCACCTTTGCACAAGCTCTCAAGGCTTGTCCTGATAAGAAGAACGAAGTGTCGGGACTGATGATTATGGGCCTCTTTGGTGGCACGATTATTCCCCTCGCTATGGGCTACATGAGCGATGCCTTCGGCAGCCAAAGTGGAGCGGTCGTAGTAATGGCCGTAGCCGTGGCTTACTTGGTATTTTACTGTTTTAAGATTAAATAGTTTACGCTTGCTTAGTTAACTCGTTACTCCTCTCAAAAAAAATAAAAAATGAAATACGTTATAGGTCTGGGTGAAGTATTATGGGACGTGCTTCCCTCAGGTAAACAAATCGGTGGTGCTCCCGCCAACTTCGCTTTTCATGTATCACAATTTGGGATTCCCGTTCGCGTCGTATCAGCCATTGGCGATGACGACTTAGGACGCGAAACGCGAGAAGTCTTTGCCAAACGCAATTTGACTGCCATTATGCCCTCCTTGCCCCAACCTACGGGCACCGTGTTGGCACAGATTGATGAAGCGGGCGTAGCTCACTACCACTTCCCCGATGACGTGGCATGGGACAACATTCCCTTCACGCCCGAAATGGAACAGCTGGCACGCGAGACGCAAGCCGTTTGTTGGGGTTCGTTGGCACAACGCAGCGAACGTTCGCGCCAGAGCATACTAAAGTTTGTTGATGCCGTGCCTTCAGGTAAGGGACAATACAAGATATTCGATATTAATCTGCGTCAGAATTTCTATACCAAAGAGATTGTCACAGCCTCTCTTGAGCGCGCCAACGTGTTGAAGATAAATGATGAAGAACTTGTCATCGTAGCTCGTCTCTTTGGCCTACAAGGTACCGACCTCGAAGCCAAGAGCCGCACCTTATTGACTGAGTACAATCTTGATATGGTCATCCTCACTTGTGGTGAGAACGGTAGTTACATATTCACACCTGCTACTGAGGACAATCCATTAGGCGGCACCTCCTTTATGGAGACACCTCGCGTAAAGGTGAGCGACACGATTGGTGCCGGCGATTCCTTTACGGGTACTCTCGTAGCCTCACTCATAGAGGGACTGAGCATACGCGAAGCTCACGCTCGCGCCGTCCGTGTAAGTGCCTACGTTTGCACTCAAGCGGGAGCTATGCCGATATTGCCAGAAGAGGTAAAAAATAAATAAACTAAACTATGGCCTCTCCCCCTAATCCACTCTCCAGTCGGGGAGGGGGTTAGGGGGAGAGGCCCTAATTTTATTTTTCGCGTCGCAGTGGATAATCGCCTCTGAGCTTTTCAAAAAGTTCAGGGGCTTTTTTTAGTGCCTCGCTATCACGCGTAGGGTCGTAAAGACGCAGTTCGGGAGCGAGGAGGTGACCTGAGCCTTCAGGGTAGTAAGCGTAGCCGTTGGGCAGCGTGGGGGCGGTAATGGTAGCAAAAGGCGTGGCATCAAGTCCGAAGTGATGTGCTACAGCCGTGAGTGCCATGCGCGTGCCATTCGCCTTGCCGTCAGCACTATAGCCTGCAATGTGGGGTGTGCCTAAGAATACACGTTGCAGAAGTGAGGGGAGAGGTTGCGGCTCGTTCTCCCACGTATCAACAACGGCCGTGCGTAGGTGGCCTTGTTCGAGTGCGTGGAGTAGTGCTTGATTGTCTACCACTTCGCCACGACTGCTATTAATGAGTACAGCCGAGGGACGCAGTGACTGTAGGAAGGCGGCATCGGCTATGTGGTAGGTAGCATAAGGGGAGGGGTGGCGCGTGAGCGGAGTGTGGAAGGTAATGACATCAGCTTCGCGTGCCAGTGTGGTGAGCGATGTGAATGCCGAGTCTCCCTCGCGTTCCGCACGAGGAGGGTCGCAGAGCAAGATGCGACGAAAGCCGAGACGCTCGGCCATGCGCAGTACTTCCTTTCCTACGTGGCCTACGCCCACAATGCCGAGCGTTAGATGCTGAAACACGCTACGATCAAGGTCTGTAGCGCAGACGGGGGCTGAGGCCAGAGAGCGCGTGCGTCGTTCGTCCCAACAGCCGTGGGCTGCGAGTAAGAGTAAGGCCGACTCCACATATTGTGCTACACTGCGTGCATTGCAACCGGGGCAGTTGGTCCATGCAATGCCTGCTTCCTTCAGATAGTCGGTGTCGATATGGTCGTAACCAATCGTGGCCGTGGCAATAAATTGTACACGCGAGCCTTCGAGCAAAGCACGATTGCAGTGTGTGCGCGTGCGAATGATAAGGGCATCAGCCTCGCGCACGTCGGAGGCTGTAATTTCTGCTCCAGGTAGGTAGGTGCAAGTGCCAAGTTGTTCGGCATAGCCACGTATGAAGGGTATTTTTGAGTCTATTACGAGATGCATGGTGGAGAATGTGCTAATGTGTTAATGTGCTAATGTGCTAATGTGTTAATGTGCTAATGTGAGAACGTATATAGAATAATTGAACGAGAAAGGAAACAAACTATATTCTGTTTGTTTCCTTTCTCGTTTTATCTGTTTCGGTTTTTGTAGGAGAAGTTATTGACGTTCGAGATAGGCCGTTATCGTATCAGTAGAGATGCCTGTAACTTTTGAGATGAAGTCAACATCACAGCCTTGTTGTATCATTGCATTGCCTGTACAATCTTTTGTTCGCCTTTCGCAATACCTTGTTCAATACCTTTTGCCATACCTTTCGCAAATCCTTCTTCCTTCGCAGTGTCAATCGATTTTTGAATGTCTCGGTAAGCTTTAAGGCTGTCTTCGTATTCTTTTATGTCATCTTTATTAGGTTGTGAGCCGAAGATGCGCTTAAAACCAAAGTCAGTGAGCAGACTTATGTATTTTTCTTCACTTGTTCGCATAATAAATGATTCAAATTTTGGATTTAACAAGGGCGGGCTGAAAGCCCAATGTAGCACATAGCCCAGGGCAAGCGAAGCGACACCC
>OMDK01000422.1_pt1 | contig 22147 bp, 19 predicted proteins | sample 1645201 | NCBI WGS metagenome assembly OMDK01 (sample SAMEA103958151, study PRJEB25191) | human gut metagenome
GTTAATTTAAGTTGATGAGGGTGCGTCATAGACTTATGACACACTCTCTTTTTTTATCCAGTTACATGCCAGTTACATGCTGGTTACATGCGTCAGGCACCGTTTTAAAGGGCTTTTGGACTGTTTAAGGGCTATTTCGAGTTGCCCAGTTACATGCCAGTTACATGAGTTATGCCCAAGTAACGACCTCAAATAGCCGAAAATGACCGCAAACGACCGCAAGAACGATCGCAAATAGCCAAAAAAAGCCAAATATCGACTTAAAACAACCGCAAACAACCGAAAATAGCCGAAAATGACCGCAAGAACGACCGCAAATAGCCGAAAATAACCACAAGAACGACCGCAAACGACTGAAATATGATAGCTCTTATGCTCCAAATTCTTCTTCACCCTTTTGGCTTATAATCCATTTTTTACCATTGGGTGATTTTGTTAGCAGGTTATCTTTTGACATAGATAGTTACGCCAACAGCACGATGTTCGTTGTAGATATCGTAATCAGTATTGGAAAGAATCGGTTGCGCCTTCCATCGTATCTTTCAAAAGTTATTTCTGTTTTTGCCGATAAATGATAATTTACCGTGGCTTGACCGTTCATCAAAAGCGGCAAGAATTCATTGCGCTGCTTAGTTAACAATTTATTTTCTTTTATTATTAAACTTTTTCTTTTCACGATGTCTATTATAAAGTCATGAAACTCCTTTAGCAAATATTTAGGTGGAATTTCCAACTTATACTGAGAAAAGCTATTGTAGTCCAATCCTAATATATTTGTTCCAGAACAGCATCCAGTTGCATATTTATGGAAATGATAGGTATTCGAAAGATAAGCCAAATATGGTTTGAGGACTTCTTCTGTTTTTATCGTATTAATGTGATGCGATGAAACTATATCACCATCAAAAATATCTGGAATAAGAAAAGCCTTACCTATAATATCTTTACTAAACTCAATGGCTGTTTGTTGGGTGTTACAAAGAACTAAATCAAAAGGTTTAAGTATCTTTTCTTGTGTATAGTTACCATTGTAACTTTTGAGTCCTGCATCTTTGTACGAGCCATCAACATTAAATGAAGCCAAGTTTATCATAGGAACGCCACCTCCAGAAATAGATGATGTATTATAAGAGATACCTCTATTGGTCTCTATGATATCTCTTAATTGTTTAACTTCCCATCCCTCTGGTATCTGATGCTTCAACTTCTCATTCCACACCATAGCTCCGCCACTCGACTTATACGGCTTACCCTCCTCATTCGGGAAGTCAAACTGCACAAACCAATAGTCGTAGAGCTGCTTTGCCATCGCCTCTAAATTATCATTTATCGGTGCTGTTTCTTTCTCCCTTTATATTATATAGAGACCAATACAATTTTATGACATGAAAGAAACAATTATTCAAGCCGTTTTAGACGGTATGCGAGCGGTTCTGACCGAAAATCAGTTGGAATTGCTGACAGATGTGACCCGAAAGGCACTATCAGTGTGTGAGATTATGCCAAATGCAACAGAGGAAGAACAGCGCAACAAGGAAAACGCTGAACTTCTTGGAGCTTTTATTTCCTCAAAGAAAGTGGAGGGGTGTTCTGACAAGACAATCCACTATTATAAGTCTTCCATTGAGAAGTTGATAACGGCAGTGAAGAAGAATGTGTGCAATATTTCCACTAATGATATTCGTTGCTATCTCGCTGGACAACAGGAACAACGAGGACTTGGTAAGGTTACGATTGACAACTTGCGTCGTATTTATTCCAGTTTCTTCTCTTGGCTTGAAGATGAAGATTATATCACCAAAAGCCCTGTGCGCAGAATACATAAGGTGCGCACGGATGCTTTGGTGAAAGAGGTGCTGACGGATGAGAATATAGAAGTGTTGCGTGACAGTTGCCAAGAACTTCGTGATATGGCGATGATAGACTTGCTACTCAGTACAGGCATGCGTGTGGGTGAGTTGGTAAAAATCAACCGTGAAGACATTGACTTTCAAGAACGTCAGTGCGTTGTGTTTGGAAAAGGTAATAAAGAGCGAGAGGTGTACTTCAATGCACGTACAAAAATACACCTCAAAAAGTATCTGAATCAACGCTCAGATTCTAACCCGGCTTTGTTCGTCAGCCTCAAGAAACCTCATACCCGATTAACAATTAGTGGCGTTGAGGTTCGCTTGCGCCAGTTGGGTAAGAAAGTAAATCTGCATAAGGTACATCCTCATAAGTTCCGCAGAACTTTGGCAACTATAGCTATTGACAAGGGTATGCCGATAGAGCAGGTGCAAAAGATGTTGGGGCATGTGAAAATTGATACAACCTTGCACTATGCCATGGTAAATCAGGCAAATGTAAAAATGGCGCATCGTAAATTCCTTAATTAAAGTTTAAAGATTATCTAGTTTGCTTAACTTTTGCTACCTTTGTAAGCAAAAAAATAGGCAGATTATGAAATTAAGCAAACATAAATTAGGTGAACTTATAGAAGTGACTCGTGGCGCAAGTCTATCTGGTCAATTCTATGCAGAGGAAGGCGAATTTGTACGTCTGACTTTGGGTAATTTTAATATGAATGGAGGTGGGTTCAAAGAAAACACTTCCAAGACGGACTTGTATTATACAGGTACAGTCAAAGACGAGTTTATACTAAACAAGGATGATATTATCACGCCACTTACTGAGCAATCTCTAGGATTGTTGGGGACGACGGCACGTATACCTGAAAGTGGAAAGTATATTCAAAGTCAAGACGTAGCACTTGTAAAATGCAAGAAGGGGCTTCTTGACCCTAATTTTTGTTACTATCTCATATCTTCTTCTGTTGTTCGCCAGCAGCTAAGCGCTGGTGCTCAACAAACAAAGATACGCCATACCTCTCCTGACAAAATCAAGGATTGTACCGTATGGATACCAGAACTTGAAGTGCAGAAGAGAATAGGGCGTATTTTATCTGATATTGACGAAAAGATTGCACTTAATCGTCAGATAAATGATAATTTACCGATGCTTGACCGTTCATTAACAATGGCAAGAGTTCGTCGCGCTGCTTAGTGAGAGCATTTATTTCTTCTATATTGTTATCAATTTGCTCGTATATAACCTTTATTCGTTCAAAGAATAAGTCTAATAATGCTGTAGGAACATCTAACCACTTGTTTGCCAAGAAAGTGTCTGTCATAAAATTCTTTATGCCCGAAGTTTTACCCTCATAATTGAACATATTGTTATTGTTATAGAACATTCGCCACATAAAGAAGAAATATGCAGATGCTTTGTAGTTCTTCATTGTAAAAGCATGGCAAAAGTTAGAGCAAGTCAAATTTCCACCATTGCGTTTCAATACTCCAGGCGTTACAAACGCACTTCTACCAGTAGCCTGAGTGGGACTACCACCAGATACTTCTATAACAATATCCCATACAGATAACAGCTTTGAAGTGTTACTATCTTTTATGTAGCGAGTTGGCAAATCATTAAGTTTTATAATATCTGCTCCACGAATACACCCAACTTTCATGTTTCTTTTTTCTGCAAGTTCGTCAAATCCCCAATCGCCAGTGTTATTACTGCCGATGTAATCGTTCAAAAGGCATGTATTCCAAGAGTAAGGTATGTTCATGTGAAGTTCTTCATTCCAAACCATAGCTCCACCACTTGATTTATACGGCTTGCCCTCCTCATTCGGGAAGTCAAATTGTACAAACCAATAGTCGTAGAGCTGCTTTGCCATCGCCTCTAAATTATCATTTATCTGCTTATTAAGTTCAATTTTACGGTCTAAGTCAGCTAGCAACTTTCCAATGGTATGTTGTTCCTCTATTGATGGCAGCAATACTGGTATATTGCTGATAGTATCATTGGAAAGTGTGTATCGCTGACCACTACCGGAAGCATTGTTCTCAAAATATTTCTGAATGTATCGAGTGTGCATGAAAGCATTCAGATATTTTCCGTCAACAATAGCCGGATTGGGGGTAATCAACGCACAATGATAGCCTAGAAGTACATCCTCGAAATCGTCTGCAATATAAGTAGCAATACCAATATCGTCTCTGGTTTCACTATCCTTAGTGATAGCAACCATATCTTTACCTATTGAGCATTTATCTATCTCTGTCTGTTTGGCTGATGCAACCATAAACGACTTAGCCTTTTCTTTGGTGATAGCCCAATTATAATAGACATCAACAAAGTTACACAGACGCACAGGAATTTCACCATCCATTGTTTTCTTGTCAACACCGCTAATTTCAATTTTAGCGATGTCGGCAAGCTTATATTTCTTTAGTTCCATTTATTCTATTATTAAAATCAACTATACACTTCTCACTCACTTTTCCAAACCTTCCATTGACTTTTCTATTTTCTCAATCTGTGGTAATGCCGATGCAACATCAGCAAAGAGCTTTTCTGTTTCATATTGCGCAATACCCATAGGTTGAGTTATGCCACGAAGCGAAAACTCGGCTTTCTTGTTACTCTTAGTTCGGCAGAGAAGCAAACCAATGGTAGGCTTGTCTTCTGGAGATTTTACAATGTCATCGACAGCAGAAATATAGAAGTTCAGTTTGCTAACGAACTCAGGTTTGAACTCCACGGCTTTTAACTCCACAACAACATAGCAATGCAGTTTGAGGTGGTACATCAGCAAGTCGATATAGTAGTCATCACCATCTACCGAAATGTGGTATTGCCTGCCAATGTATGCAAAGCCACGTCCCATTTCAAGGAGAAAGTCTGTAATCTTGCTTGTCAATGTTTTTTCAATGTCAAGCTCATTTTGGAGTGCCACTGTGCCCAAAAAACTAAAATTGTATGGGTCTTTAAAAATATACTTCGCCAAATCGGACTGAAGAGGTGGCAAGGTTTGCTCAAAGTTATTGATTGCATGCCCTTTAGCATGGATATACCCATTTGCTATCTGCATAAGCATCACATCACGACTCCACCCATTCTGCGCAGTTTCTGTGATGTAATAAGCTCGTTCGGCAATGTCTTTTACTTTCGATAGAAGCGAAATGTGATGATACCAAGTAATTTGTGCAAGTGGAACTTGCACAAAGCCTTTGGCATCTTCTTTAAATTGGTCAAGTGCCACTTGACCAATTGGAATATTTTCCATTTTTGCAAGCGGCACTTGTAAAAATGGAAAATCTGGATACGCTTCAGCGAAACGTCTCATACTTTTGAGATTACTCAAAGAGTATCCTCTATCATTAGGGAACTTTTGGGATAAATCAACAGATAATTTTGATATGATATTTGCTCCCCAGCCTAATTGTCTCTGCTGTGCTAAAATTCGTTTGCCCAAAGTCCAATATAACGCCAATGTGTCAGCATTGACATTAATTGCGGTACGTAGTTTTGCTACCTCTATAAGATGCTCTATGTCTTTGCGCCATTCTGCATAACCATCAGGCAGCAAATCGGTATTTGCGTTAATAATTTCATTCATGCCTTTATTCCTTTCCTACATTTCTATTAAAGCTAAGATTTCCGAGTTGCTTCATTATCTCATCTTCCAAACGATGACTTTCAGCGAATTGTTGTGCAAGCGTAGTCTTATAATCATTCATTCGCTTGTTGAACTCATCTTCTGTTATATCCACATAGTCTATCTTGATATCAAAATACTGTCCGGCAGAGAGGCTATATCCCTTCTCTTTGATTTCATCGTAGGTCACATTGACAGAGAAGTCATCCACAGCTTCCTTATTTTGAAAAGTGCTGACTATCTGGTCTATCTCCTCGTCACGAAGACGAACCTTTTTCAAGCCATTGCTATCTTTGTATTCCTCACCAAGTTTGCTAGCATCAATCAACACCACCTTATCACTCTTCTTTGAGTCATCGAAGAAGAGTACAGAAACATTGGTTCCTGTGTTGGCAAAGACATTACTAGGCATGGATACGCAACCATAAACTATCTTGTTGTCAACGATATGCTTCAGGATTTTGTTCTCAATGCCACTCTTGGCGGTGATGAATCCTGTTGGAATAACAATGGCTCCCTTTCCTGAGTTTTTCTTCAAAGAATTGATAACATGCTGGATGAAGCAGGTATAGATTGCCATGCTGTCTTTTTTCTTCGCTGGCACTTTTGGTACTCCTGCCCAGAAACGAGCAGGAAAGGCTGCTATCTTCTCTCTTGTATCGCTGAAATCCATCTTGAATGGTGGATTGCTTACCACAAAGTCGAACTGGCGAAGGCTTTGTCCGTCATCGCTTTTATGGTAAGGCGCAACGAGTGTGTCACCTTGAATGGCATGATCAAGTGAAGATACCAAACCATTGAGCAACAGGTTAAGCTTGAGCATCTTGTTGCTTCGTTGAGAAATATCTTGGGCAAAAATAGTACAGCGGTCTTCTCCGATTTGATGTGACAATGCCATCAGCAAAGTACCTGTACCTGCTGATGGGTCGTAGCATTCAATATTATGGAGGTCGGCATGATCGCCCACTAATAATCTGGCCATAATGGTAGCGATAGCATGAGGAGTGTAATATTCTGCATATTTTCCGCCTCCAGCTGTGTTGTAGTCTTTGATGAGATATTCAAAGATATTGGCGAAGAAGTCGTAATGTTCTGAAAATGCTTCCTCAAAAGAGAAATTGGCAAGCTTATCCACCATGGCACGTGCAAATGGTGCTCTCTGAGCCACATCTGTCACATATTGGGTTAATGGCTCAAAGAGAGGTATCTTGGTGTTTTGTGTGGTCTGTGTAGAGAATATGGCAAGATTCTGCTCCGCAATGTCGCTCATCGTATTGTCGAAGATAAAATCAAAATCACCCTTTGCCTGCTGGTTCCAGAGGTTTGCAATCAGATGCTCTGGTTTCAAGCGTGGTAGGTCTGGAGACAAGGAAGCCAGCAACATCATGCGTTCCATGTCACTCAACTCACTGTAAGCGGTTTCCCATTTCTCTGCTGTGCAAATTTTCTCAGCATAGCGGTTTCCTGAGTGTTTGATGGCATAGCCAAACTTGTCATTCAAGAACTTATATAGGAATACCTGTGTGATAATTTTATACTCATTGCCGTCATTGCCCATGCCGTATGTCTTGCAAGTTGCTTTCAGGGCATCGATGAGGGCTACGGTTTTTTCTCTTATTGTCATATTTTTATATTTAATTACTTGGATATGTTCTATTATATTGATTGATGTATTGACGAGCTATTCTGGTTTGAATGAAAGTGAAATCGTCCATTTGAGCCTCTATGCTCGGATAATGATTGAGTGATTGGGCTATCTCTGTCATAACAGTACAATCGAAATATTCATCTTTCTTCAGAATGTCAGCACGGTCGTAAACCTTTTGATCTATTTCTGATTTTATGTCAGAAAGTATCGCCACAATATCATTATCATAATAACTGAAGATGAATGGCTTGTGCTCTTTCAATCTTCGTTGGTTTTCTTCGTGAATCCGCTTGTGGACATTGGCAAACTTCGTGTCACCATTATATTTCTTCAGCAAGCGGTTGTTGCTTTCCTGTAATTTCACCAATCGTTCGATGATTTCATCAAGCTCCTTACTCTCCTGATTAAACTTAGCGATACTATCAACGACGAAACCATGCTCCTTGAATCTTTGCATGAAGGCATCACGAAGAGTAATATATTCAGGATCGTCTGGGTCTGTATTTTCTGTGAATTTGTGAATCACTAAAGCCCATTTTTCTTGTAACTCCTGTCCACCTGCTATCATTTTCATTTCTTCCTCTCCAATTTTAGAGAAATTGAAGCGGATGTCTTGCATAGCTTCATTGACGAGTTGCTTGGTCTCATAAGAAATGGCAAAGGCTTCCTTTTGGTTGATGATGTCGATGTGGTGTTGCACTTCCTTTAGCATGTCAGGGAGCTTTGTTAGCTCAACCTTACTGAAAGCATCCTTCAAGCTGTCATCACCGAATGTACGTACTATATTGGCACAATCCTTGGCTGAAACCAGCGCTTTCTTCAAGTCGATCAGCACTTGCTTGTCTTCGATGGAAGAAATCTCAGACGAAAACTCCTCTACATTGTTTGTCGTGTAATCAAACAATGTTTGGCGTACATCTTTCATCTGCCGAATCAGTTCTTCTGGATCTTCTATAACCTGTGTGAATGTATCGGTGATGTGATTGCCTTCTACTTCTTCTGGATTGTTGAAGCGATTCAGCTCTCTGAGATAAGCCTCATTGGTCTCCTCAAAGTTTTGCTTGATGTTAGCAAAGTCGATGACATAGCCATAACGATTGTTCTTATATGGTCTATTTACACGTGTAAGAGCCTGTAAAAGGTTATGATCTCGGAGCTTCCGGCCAAAATAAAGTCGCTTTAAGCGTGGTGCATCGAAACCAGTCAAGAGCATGTTGAAGACAATAAGCAAGTCGATGCTCATGTTCTTCTTGAAATCCTTGATAATTTGCTTGTGAGTATCCTTGTCATCACTATCGTGCAAGATGAGTCCAACTTTCAGTGGATGCGTCCTGTAACCTGACATAGGTATGGCATTGGCAACCATCCACTCTTGTCCATCCATCTTAATCTGGATAGGCTTGGCATATCCTGAGTCAAGCGTGTTGGCAAGACCACCATCAGAGAAATTTCGGAAAGCCTCATACAGCTTTCTTGCTTGTTCACTTGTCTCGCAGATGACCATGCCACCAAGTGTATCATCTCCCTGTATCTTACGGAATTTTGTTAAGTCATCCGCTATGTAACGGGCCAATTCACCTACATAACTATCGTGCTCTATGATTTGTGCACGCTTGATATCCCTCTTTTGCACAAGGGTTTCCAGTTTGTCGTAAACCTCAGACAGACGTTCCTTATATGAGGTCTCTATATCCTCACGGATTATCTTTAAGGTATATCCGTCAGCAATAGAACGGTCATAATAATAAGTATGGAAATAGCGTTGGAAAACCACACTCGAAGCACAATCTTTCTTTAGCAGAGGAGTTCCTGTCAAGGCTATCTTGATGGAATTTGGATCTGCATCAAAAAGATTAGCTAGAAAACAACCACCAGGTTTGTAACCACGATGTGCCTCGTCCATAATGAAAACACGCTGTAGGTTTGTTGCGTAAGCCGGAAGTTCTACCTTTTGCTTGTCTTCGGCAAAGCGCTGGATGTTCACAACTGTTACCTCTTGCTGTCCACTGGTTCCTTCTTGTGCATGGTTGTTGCGGAACTGAGCCATTAATTCCGCACGAGTATTGGCTGTTGAAACAACGAGTCCACGAGCCTCAAACTCTTGGGTGGCTTGTTCCAGCAAGTCTATTCTATCTACTATGAAATAGAATTTTGCAACCATATTCTTCTTGGCATAATAGTCGGATAGAACATAGGTGAGATAAAAGGACAGAGCCGTTTTTCCACTACCTTGCGTATGCCATACTACGCCAGAAGTAGCTCCTTCTGAGAGTTGTTGGCGGATAGCGAGTGCGGCAAACATCTGCTGGTAGCGCATGATGTGCTTTTGATCGGTGCTTTCTATTTTACCATCTACTTCTTTCTCCATTTTAACGTATGCTATGCCATACTTGATGATAAAGAGCAATCGCTCAGGGCTGCACATGGAGGTAAGCATACGGTTCGTAGGAGTATTGACGCCAAGATTGGTTTGATACTCCGGTGTATGATGAATAACTTGACAGTTGAAGTCTGCCAAGATTTGTCTTTCTTCTTTTTGGTTGATTTCCTTATATGGATAATTCGCATTATAAGGTGCTATCGGGAGATTGGAAGGATTCTCCTCACGGAAGCAATTGAAGGGGGCACTCCCCCTTGCAGCAGTGCAATAGAAAGCCCCTTGGATAGGAACTATTCCCCCCATCGTATCGTACTCCATATTATTGGAGAAAATCATCAACTGTGTGATATTGATGAAGCTACGAAACTTTTTGTTTGGGAAACGCTCTTGATTCATTCGCTTGCTTTCTGCTACAATTCCTCCATGATTGTTTGGCTTTTTTACCTCTACGAAGCAAAGAGGCAAGCCATTGACAAACAAAGTAATGTCTGGGCGGAATTCATCTTGCCCATTTTTACAAGTGAATTCAGCGGTAAAATGAAAAGTGTTGTTCTGAGGATTTTCAAAGTCTATCAATTTGATGGGAGATACAGCCTGTAATCTTTTGTAAAAAGACTTACCGAGGTCATCGTTCTTTAATTCTTGGCGAATGGAGCGTAAGGTATTCTTGAATCCATCTTTCTTTGCTGATGGATTCAATTTGAAAAACTGTGTCTTGAAAACCTCTGTCAAGATATTGGTGTCAGGGTCATAAACAGTCCCTGACATATCCTCGCTTATCTTTCCAAAATAAGAATAGCCTAATCGAGTTAAGTGAACCATTGCTGGCATTTGGACTCTTGTTGCTTCGTTAAATTTACTCATAGCTTCTTCTTTGTTTAATCGAAGTTGATAATTTCACTTACGCTGATATCTAACAACTCTGAAATCTTTTTCAAAGTCATTAAATCTGGCTGTGTGGTGTTGGTACACCATTTAGAAACAGTTGTTTGGTTTACTCCCAACTGTTCTGCAAGCCATTTGTTGGTCTTTTTCTTTTTAACTAAGACCAATTTTAGCTGGTTTAAATCTTCCATAACGTTCAATTTATTGCTTTAGATGCAAATTTAGTGATTTATTTTTATAACGATGTGCCTATAGTGTAATCTTTAACAAGATATAACAAAAAGCGCTTGTGTTATAGTATGTAATCGTGTGAAAGTATGTGAAATGATACCTTGCTTTTGGCTGTCACTATAGATTAGCATTGAAATATGTTGCCAAAATGTTGCCAAAAATAGAAAAGAAAAAATCCTAACCGCTTATTGTCAAGCAGTTAGGATTTTTATCGGTGCGCCTGATAGGCACGCAATACGGGGATGTGAATAAAATCTAAGAAAATCAATGCAAAATGTAACTGCTTGTATTTCAGTACTAAAACATTAATATCTTTTGCGTTTGTTTTTGTGAAATTATATTGAGTTTGAATAAACACGGGGAATTTGACGGGGAAATTCAAAAAATCCCCGTGTTTTATTTGGTGGTTTGAAAAAATAGTCTTATCTTTGCAGCGTTCAATTAAAAAATAAAGATTATGGCAACGATTTATCAAAGATTATCTAAAAGAGTTTGCACAGAAACGGGAATGGCGGAAATCCTGATTCGTTTGCGCAATGGCAAAGATTACGACCTGATGGCAAAGTCAGGTATCTTTGTTACACCTGATAATTTCCGCAATGGTGAGATTGTGGTGAATAGGCGCAAGGTGGGCAATGATGTAAAGTATCACGAAGAACAAGCGCAAAAGATGGATGCACTTTGTACTTATATTCTGAATTTGGTACAAACAACTGATAAAAGCGCAATCAATACTAAGTGGTTTAAGTTGGTTGTAGATAAGTATAATCACCCTGAAAAGTATACTGCAAAGGTTGAGGCTAAAAAGACTTTTTATGAGTTGGCAGAGGAGTATTTGACAAAGAAAGGCTTTTCTTACGACCACACCAAGGCGATTCGTGTACTGGTTCGTGATGTGGCACGATATGAGGGATTCAGAAAGGCTACAGAGGATAAGAAGTTTTCCTTTGATGTGGATAAAATAACACGTTCTGATATAGAGGATTTTTTGGACTACCTGAGAAATGAAAAAGAATTATCAGAGGAATATCCCGTGATATTTAAGAAGTTGTTAAGGCAATATCCGATTGGCGTAAAGAAAGGGCAAACAAAGTTAGTGACACGTGGCGATAACACAATTGTAAAGCTAACAAAAAAACTGAAAGCGTTCTTTGTATGGCTTTATGAATCAGATAAAACTAAGAATCGCCCTTTTGATGGAATTAAGATAGGTTCAGAAAAGTTTGGTACGCCTTACTACATTTCTATCTCAGAACGTAACGAGATTGCAGAGTACGATTTATCAGGCAGCAAGCGTTTGGAGGCTCAGAGAGATATTTTTGTATTTCAATGTTTTGTTGGTTGCCGTGTTGGCGATTTGGTAAAGCTAACAAGTGAAAATATTATAGACGGAATGCTAGTTTATGCTCCACACAAAACAAAGGATGAGGGCGAACAAACTTTGCAAGCACGTGTACCTTTGCACCCTAAAGCGTTGGCACTGGTTGAGAAATACAAGGGCGTGGATGCCAAAGGGAGATTGTTCCCGTTTATATCTCCACAAAAGTACAATGATGCCATAAAGGAGATTTTTACAGAAGTTGGGATAAATCGTAATGTAGTTATCAGAAACCCCAAGACTGGAGAAAACGAGATAAGACCGATAAACGAAATAGCCAGTAGCCATTTGGCAAGACGTACCTTTGTAGGCAATGCTTACTTTAAGGTGAGCGACCCGAATATAATTGGCAAAATGAGTGGACACGTGGAGGGTTCAAAGGCGTTTTCTCGCTATCGTAAAATAGAGGATTCTACTTTGCTAGATGTTATAAACCAAATTGGATAAGGAGGCTAAGTTATGATAACAAAGGAAAATTGTAAGAAACTGGAGAATGGCAAAGTAATGATGGACTTTGCCGTTTTTCAGGAGTTGGCAAACGCTAAAATAGAAAGTCTTAAAGCCGGTATCTCTAATAATGAATTGCAGATTGAGATTAACAACTTAAAGATGGAGATAAACGAATATAAGTGGCAAATAAAGCAGCTTATAACAGAGATAGTAAGGGCTAGCGATATGGAGAATAACGAGTTTTACAAAGATAATGCTATGCCGATTCCGTTATATCCTGAAATTCCTGAGAAAAGAACGATGGAGGGAAAATGTATTGTTAAACCAATAGGAGGGCGAACAGATGGAGAATAATATTTGTAGCAACATGTATGAGGCAGTTACTGCAATGTGTAGTTTTGTGGCTGAGGGGAATATAAATGGGGTACAGAATCTAATAGGAGAAGTAAAGCGTTATTTTCCTATATTTGCGAAACTACTAAGTAGTGACGGTGTTTTGTGTGATGCTGATGAGACTAATTTACGTAAGCTAAGAGATTGGATTACTTGTTTTGAGGAAAAAGAAAACCCAAGATTAAAGAATATTCCTGAATGGTTGGATGATAAGACTTATAAGGATTATTTATCTTTGCTATCAATGGTAAAAGAAACTATCAAAGGTTATTTCGTGCCACCAACTTTTGAGCCTCAGCAGGTGGAACAAACGTATAAGCTATTATTTGCGAATAGGCTTGCTATTGCTGAGGTTATGGGGATTTCTGCTGATTCTTTTGCTAATAAGCTAGAAAAATGGCTAAGGCAAGATGAGGCAAGCCAAAGCGACAAAGAAAAGGAGTTTAGGGATATTTTAAAGGATTTCCTTACTGAAGAAGAAATAACAAAGTTACTAGAGCAATTACCAAAGATAAGCGTACTAAATCTAAAACGTTGGTATGACCGATATTTGCAAGGCAAAATTGGAGGGAAGGAGTTTTTTGATTTATGTGAAGATTTAGTGTGCCGTACCGGTGAAAGAGGATGGAATTATAATAATTTTAAATCCAAAAATGCAAGCTATTAATTCGGCTTGCATTTTTTTTGATATAGCCCTAAAAACAACCCTAGAACTACCTAAAACAACCCTAGAACTACCTAAAAACAACCCTAGAACTACCTAAAAACAACCCTAGAACTACCTAAAAACTACCCTAGAACTACCTAAAAACTACCCTAGAACTACCCTGACTACCCTAAAAGTATTATTTTCCTTTATTCACTTTACCTTTGCAGCGTTCAAACACGGATTCAATGTATCTGTTTCTTGATGATGTGGGCGAAAATGGCAGAAGTGGGGGAGAATCCCCAAACAGACACGGAGAGCCAAAAACAAAAAAAGTTATAGATGAATATCAATTCATTATTAAGTGCGGATGCCAATATTTCGGTAGTGGTATCTGTAGCAGACCTTAAAGAGTTTGCGCTATGTGTCGTAACTGAGGCAATGGCAGCCAAGGAGGCAGAGAAGAAAGAGGAAAGGTATTTAACGCCTGATGTTGTAGCCGACATGGTGGGCGTATCGAAAAATACTTTGTGGCGATGGGAAAAAGAAAAATATCTGATTCCTATCAAGGTAGGGCGCAAATCTCGCTACAAGCTATCTGATGTAAAATCAATATTGGAGGGTAGAGGATGAAAGAAAAAGTAAAGGGCAGCCATAACGACCGCCCGAACAACAACACTGCAAAGGTAGGCAATTCTAAGGACATAACCAAAGTTTTAGCCTATTTTCGATATAAGGTTGCAACCACACTGGATGCAGCTTTAGATTTGGGAATGCTGAGAAATAGCATAACGTGGTATGTGCGTGATTTGGAGGCAATGGGATTGCTGCAAGCTATCTGCAAGCGACCTGATGCAACAACTGGGTATAAGGCTAATTATTATTCTGCAAATCCGAGTTTGTGGGTGCGCAAGCCTCAGCAATTAAGTTTGTTCACACTAAAGGAAATGGAGGGCAGCGTATGAAATTTGTGAATTTTCAAACAGACCGATTAAAAAATGTTGGCTTATTGTCCGATGCTGAGGCTGGAAAAGTCTTAAAGATGATGGCGCAATATGCCAGTAATGGTAATGTTCCTGATGATGTGCCGCCAGTATCTGCAATATTGTTTCAGGCAATTCAGGAAGATATGATTTATTTTGATGAGCGATATTCAGCACGTTGTGAGATAAACCGAAAGGTTGGCAAGATGGGAGGCAGACCACGCAAGGGTATTTCAAAGGAAACCGATGGGTTATTAAAGGAAACCGATGGGTTATTAAAGGAAACCGATGGGTTATTTGAAAAACCTAAAGATAAAGATAAATATAAAGATAAATATAAAAATAAATATAAAAAATTAATAGAGAAAACTATTTCTTTTCCTGATGATGCCCGAATGAATGAGGCAATAACTAGATGGCTAGCGTATAAAAAAGAACGTGGGCAGACATACAAGCCAACTGGTTTAAAGGCGTTCATTACAAGACTGGGCAATTTGTCGGGTGGTAATGGCGAAGTTGCTTTAAAAATAATAGAGCAATCTATGGCTAATAATTATTCGGGGGTATTTCCGCTTAATAGCAATAGGGCGGTAACAAATACGCCTGATATGGGGGTAGTGCTCCAAGATTCTAATAATAAAGATTATTCAAAAGGAGGTTGGTAATATGGAGAGTGTAGCTAAAATTATTAAGAATTTGCAAGATGGTAATTATCCGTCTATGCCTAATATGGTGAGAATAAAGATTCCTGATGCAGAAAAGCGTTTGCGTGGAGGGCTTGATTTTATGGTAGCCCGTTTCTCAGGTGGGCGTATCACAAAAGCGATATGGAGTGAAAGCAATTATCGCCCGATTGTGGACTGGATGGCAGATAACGAGGGTAAGGGTTTGCTTATGACCGGTTCGTGTGGTTTGGGTAAGTCGCTAATAGGAATTAGAATTTTGCCGTGTCTTATCAATCAGGTACACCACAAAATACTAAACTGCTGCGATGCTAAGGATATGAATTACAAAGCAGACGAATTGTTAAACTATCATTTGCTAAGTTTGGATGATGTGGGAAACGAGGGGATGGCAAACAACTATGGCAACAAAAGAATGGTTTTCCCTGAGTTGGTAGATGAGGCAGAAAAGAAAGGGCGTTTGCTTGTAATCTCCACAAATCTAAATATCCCAGAGTTGCAACAAAAGTATGGAGATAGAACTATAGACCGCCTGAGAGCAATCACAAAGTTTGTCCCGTTTACGGGTAAATCTTTGAGAGGGTAACAGTGGTTTGTTGTAAATAACAATTAAAATACAGAAAATATGGCGTTTAAGAGTGGAAAATCGGGAAACCCGAATGGTAGACCAAAGGGCGCAAGAAATCACGCTACAAGCGATTTGGTAAAGCGTATCGGGCAAATATTAGATAAGAACACTAAGCAACTGCAAAAAGATTTAGAATCTTTGCAGCCAGTAGAACGTGTTAAAGCGATAACTGGATTGATAGGTTATGTTATCCCAAAGAAACAAGCCTTAAATGTGCAGCAATCTTTAGATTACGAATACCACAAATTGGAGGAATTATTAAAGATTGCACCTGATGAGGCTATAGAGCAGATAATGGAACGGATTCAATCTTTAAGAGAAAAGGAGGTGGGCGATGGAGAATAACAAAGTATCTGCAATATTGCAATATGCCAAAGGTGGGCAGCCTCAGCCAATAAAGCATTATATCCGATATGTTGAGGTTGCACCCGATGGAACGAAGAAGATAATAAAGGAAACTTTGTTGCCGCCTGATAGTGGTATAAATGAGGATTTAGAGATATGTGGGATTCCGTCAGGTTTTCCGTGTGCGTCCTCAGAAGAAGAAGTTTTGAAAAGAGAGGGCTTGTTATAGTAAAAGTTACGTTTAGAGTGCTATGTATGAATTTTATTTTGTACCTTTGCACTCGAATGGCTATAATCAGCTATTTTTTTAATTGAACATTTAAAGCGATTGCCCGTGATGGGTGGTCGCTTTTCTTGTTTCTTCTGCTGAGGCTGAAATGGGAGTTATTCAGGCAAACACGGGGATTTTCACGGGGATTTTTAGTAAATGAAAAATGCTAAATAGTTGATAATAAACTACTTAGCATTTTATTGGGTGCGCCTGATAGGACTCGAACCTACACGGCCTGAACCACTAGATCCTAAGTCTAGCGCGTCTACCAATTTCGCCACAAGCGCATTCGTGAGTGCAAAGGTACAACAAAAAAATGAATAAAAAGAAGAAATGAGCAGAAAAAAGCGGTTTTGTTCGTTTTTTACAAGAAATAATGGTACTTTTGCAGGCAAACTAAAAATAATCATGATGAAAAAAATGAATTTGTTATTGATGGCAATAATGCTGAGCGCTGCTGCCTTCGCTGGTAATGGAAAGACTTCTACCACGCTTCCTGTCGAGGGAGAGGTGGTGAAGGCATCTCATCCCATGATTCAATACATGGGACGTGTGAGCTTCGGGAAGAATCCGGATGTGGCTAGCTTCAATTTCCCAGGTACTACCATTGAGGCAAACTTCCAGGGGTCTTCTTTGAAGATGATGTGCCGTCCGATGACGGGATATTTCATGGCACAAGTTGATGGCAGTGAACCTTTTAAGGTAGGATTCAATGCAGAACGTGATTCGGTGGTTACGCTGGCTACAGCCTTGCCAAAGGGCGTGCATCATGTGAAGGTGATGTATGTGATAGAGGGATTGTTCCGCAACCCAGAGTTCCGTGGATTCGTGTTGGATAAGGGTTGTAAACTCGTTGAGGCTCCAGCTTTGTCTGAGCGAAAGATAGAGTTCATCGGTAATTCTATCACTTGCGGGTATGGTGTAGAGAGCATCGAGATGAGCGATCCTTTTGAGGATGAGACGGAGAACCATTGGCTGACTTATGCCAATATCGTAAGCGATAGCCTGAAGGCGCAGCATACTTCGATCTCCCGCAGTGGTATCGGTGTATATCGCAACTATGATGGTCCTAAGACGGGTTCTGCAGAGAATATGCCTTGGCAGTATGAATATACCTTATTTAATAAGCATGATGAGAAATGGGATTTTGCCAAGTATCAGCCACAACTGGTTTGCATCAACTTAGGTACCAATGACCTTTCTACGGATAATTATGATATTCAGCTTTATGAGAAGAATTACCGCATGTTCCTTACTACCGTGAGAAGTAAATATCCTGATGCCAAGATTGTGCTCCTGACAGGACCTATGCTCGGGAAGAAGGAGAGTAGCGAGCAGAGAGCTGCCCTTGACAGAATCTGCGCAGATGCCAACAAGAGCGGTTTCACTTTGGTGAATAAGACGGTAGTGGATAAAAAAGGCAAGATAAAGAAGGCGAAGAAGCTGGGGGATAAGGAGATTTATCGCTTTGACTTCACTTTTCAGAAAGGCGACTTGGGATATGGTGCCAGCTGGCATCCTAGCAAGTTGCAGCATCAAAAGATGGCAAAGGAATTGTTGCCATTCCTAAAGAATTTGATGAACTGGTGAGAAGGAAAATAACAGATAAAATTAAGTAGTAACAATGAACGCAAAGAATCTATTATTGTGGGCATCTTTTGCTTTTGCGATGCCTATGACGGCCCAGACTCCTCAGGAGGATTTTAAGAGAGACATTACGCTCTCAGGTAGTAACTATGTGGCTTATCGCGGACCTCAGAAGCAGTTGACTCCTGCTCCTAAAGGATACAAACCTTTCTATCTGAGCCACTATGGCCGTCATGGCTCCCGATTCATGATTGGCAAAAAGGCGTATGATGTGCCTTATTTCTCTCTGTTGAAGGCGAAGCAGGAGGGTAAATTGACCGCCAAAGGTGAGGAGACATTAGCAAAGGTGAAGATGATTCGTGAAGAGGCGAAGGGACGCGATGGCGAGTTGACTCCACTTGGTGCTTTGCAGCATCAGGGTATTACCCGAAGAATGATGGAGCGATTCCCTGAGATTTTTGCCGGTAATGCGAATATTGAGGCTCGAAGCACATTGGTTATCCGATGCATCCTTTCTATGGAGAACGGTTTACATCAGATGCTTCGCATGAATCCGAAACTCCATATCTTCCATGATGCCAGCGACCACGACATGTATTACATGAATCAGGGCGATAGTTATCTGGATAGCTTGAAGCATAGTGTGGGAAGAAGAGTGGTAAGAGAGGATTTTGCCCGAAAGCATGCCTGCTATAGCCGAGTGATGCAGGAGCTTTTCAACGACCCTGTTTGGATGAAGCAGAATATCGACCAAAGTGATCTTAACTGGCGTCTCTATGAGATGGCAAGCTCTATTCAGGGTACAGAGTTGAGAGGTAAGGTATCTCTCTATGATCTCTTTACAGAGGAGGAGCTTTATCAGAATTGGTTGCAGAGCAATTTAGGATGGCAGGTATCTTATGGCAATTCGCCTTATACGGGCAATGTTCAGCCATTCTCTCAGCGTAATCTTCTCATGGATATCATCGAGAAGGCTGATAGCTGTATTGCTCTTCAGCATCCGGGTGCAACCTTGAGATATGGTCATGATACGATGGTCACTCCGCTCACTTGTCTTCTGAACCTGAACGGATATGGCGAGGAGATCAAGGATCCGGAGAAGGTGGCTACCCAGTGGTTTGATTATAAGATTACTCCGATGGCTACTAACCTTCAGTTTGTGTTCTATCGCAACAAGGCGAACGATGTGCTGGTGAAGGTTTTGCTTTGCGAGGATGAGGCAACACTTCCTATCAAGAGCGATATAGCACCTTATTATCACTGGAGTGATTTCAAGGCTTATTGCCTGGGGAAGCTGAAGGAATATAAGAAGTAAAAGGCGCTTTCTTTGCTGCAGCGTATATATCATGTATAAAGAAAAAAGGGGAACTTAAGGCAATTGATGCTTTAAGCTCCCTTTTTTTATACATCGAAATCCTTTACGGGAATTTTTTTGAGTCTCTATTGCTTTGATAACCAATCTTTGTCTTTTTTTTCTTCTTCGAAATCCTTTTCGGAGAAGAGGTTGGTTTGACCAGTTAACTCATCAATAACCTGCTGTTCGCTTTTGCCAGCATCAGGGTCGAGATTTTCTTCTGAGACTTCTGAAGAGGAAGATGCATTAGAGTCATCATTCGATGAATCATCATCGGAATCATCATCGGCTGGTGATGGCTCCGGGAATCTTGTCGGCTCCAGTTCTTCTATGCTCTCCAGCTTGAATGTCGTCAGGCGCTTACCCTTTGCCTTGAAGCTCTTCTGGGCGATGAATTGCTCGGCATCGATTTCCTCGGCAGGACGAATGGCGTCTACACCGCCATAGGTGACCTTGATACGAGGGAATGGGGTATCGGTGAGGAGGATGAGCTTGCAGTTAGGGTTCTCACCCATGAAATTCTGATGGCGCTTGGTGGCATCCATCGTAAATCGCTTGATGTATGGATAACCCTGATTGTCGGCATCATAGAGGATGGCTGTCCATATCTTGTGCTCATCCCATTTCTCCAATTTCAGGATGTTGTCCTCGTAATGGTTGTTCACATCGAAGTTGGTGATGTAGAATTCGCCATTGTCTAATGCTACAAGGATTGAGTCATCATCGTTGAATTCTCCCAGGAATCTGCCGTTCTCATCATAATTGATGCGGTTTACATCAGGGTCGAACCATACCTTCCTTCCTCCCAGGGTGCTGTGTCCGTGGCTCTTCAATCCGATGCGGCGGATGGTGCGCTTGGTGAGCAGGTTGCCCTTGGCAGCACGTCCCTTGATGAGGATTTCAGAGAAATCTTTCTCCAGGAAGATGCTTTGGCGTTTCTTGCTCAGATCCGGTTCCATCGTTACCTTGATGATTTCTGCTTCGCCATTTGGATTGGCGGTGAAGTAGATAATGCGGCTTCCCGGAGTTCCCTGCGTGATGTCGTAGAGCTTGTCGCGCGTCATAGCGGTTACGTTGAATCGCTTGATGAAGTAGTCGCCCTGCTTGCCATCACGATATACGCAGTTGTAGATGGTTCGCTTGTCGTTCTTCTTGAACACCTGAACGTGGAGGATGTTTTTGCCCACAAATATCTTGTCGGCAACCTTGGTTACCTTGAATTTTCCATCCTTGTAGAAGATGATGATGTCGTCGAGGTCAGAGCAGTTGCATACGAATTCATCCTTCTTCAATCCTGTACCAACGAAGCCTTCCTGTCGGTTGATGTAGAGCTTCTGGTTGGCTTCCACCACCTTGGTTACCTCTATGGTATCGAAGTTTCTGATTTCGGTTCTTCTTGGATGCATCTTTCCGTACTTGCCCTTGAGATATTCAAACCAGTTGATGGTAACATCGGTCATGTGGGCGAGGTCGTTTTCGATTTCTGCCAATTCTGCCTTGATTTTCATCAGGAGTTCATCAGCCTTATCCTTGTTGTATTTCAGGATGCGCTGCATTTTGATTTCCAGGAGTTTGAGGATGTCTTCCCTTGTGATGTCACGGTGGAAGGAGTATTCCACATTTCCCTTGCCATCAACCTCTGCAGTGAAGATCTGGTCCTTGAAAGGCTCCAGTTTTGAATCGATGAATGCCACTACCTCATCCTGACTCTTGCTCTGCTCGAATTTGCGCTCCTTGTAGATGCGTTCCTCGATGAAGATGCGTTCAAGCGAAGAGAAGAAGAGCTGCTCTTCCAGCTCACCCTTACGTATCATCAATTCGCGGCGGAGCAATCCCATTGTGCGGTCAACGCTATGTCTGAGTACATCGCTCACGGTGAGGAACTTTGGTTTGTTGTCCTCTATGACGCAGCAGTTGGGCGAAATGTTGATTTCGCAATCGCTGAAGGCATAGAGTGCATCCATCGTCTTATCCGAAGAAGTACCAGGAGTAAGATGTACGAGGATTTCTACATTCGCCGATGTGACGTCTTCTATCTTACGAGCCTTGATTTTTCCCTTTTCTACTGCCTTGGTAATGCTTTCGATGAGGCTTACCGTGGTTTTGCTGTATGGTATCTCGCTGATGACGAGCGTCTTGTTGTCGAGTTTGTCAATCTTGGCTCTTACCTTCAGAACACCACCTCTCTGCCCATCGTTGTATTTGCTTACGTCGATGGCACCACCAGTAGGGAAATCGGGGTAGATACTGAAAGGTTCTCCCTTGAGATAGTGGATGGCTGCATCGCAAAGGTCGTTGAAGTTATGCGGCAATACCTTGCTGCTCAATCCCACGGCGATACCCTCGGCACCTTGTGCCAAAAGCAGTGGAAATTTGGCTGGCAGGGTGATAGGTTCTTTGTTTCTTCCGTCGTAGGAGAGTTGCCAATCGGTAGTTTTAGGGTTGAATACTACATCCAGGGCGAATTTAGAGAGTCGTGCCTCGATGTATCGGGGAGCGGCTGCACGGTCGCCCGTGAGGATATTGCCCCAGTTACCCTGTGTGTCGATGAGCAGGTCTTTCTGTCCCATTTGTACGAGGGCATCTCCGATAGATGCATCTCCGTGAGGGTGGAACTGCATCGTATGTCCCACGATGTTAGCCACCTTGTTGTATCTTCCGTCATCCATGCGCTTCATGGAGTGGAGGATGCGTCGCTGTACGGGTTTCAATCCGTCTTCGATATGAGGTACGGCTCGCTCCAGGATCACATACGATGCATAGTCGAGGAACCAGTTCTGATACATTCCGCTGAGGT
>OMDK01000426.1_pt1 | contig 21961 bp, 21 predicted proteins | sample 1645201 | NCBI WGS metagenome assembly OMDK01 (sample SAMEA103958151, study PRJEB25191) | human gut metagenome
GTCAAGCAGTTTTTTATTTTTTTGAATTTCTTTTCAGAAATCCGTGTTGCTTTCGATTGCCGCAACAGCCATAAATTTTACCAAGACTATTCGTCGATGTCAAGCACTTTTTCTTCTTTTTTAAAGAAGAAGTTCCATCACATTTCCTGCGGTGGAACTTCAGTATAGCATTATCCTTTTTTAGTTGTCAACCAGTTTTTGCTTTTTTCTTACTTTTTTACAATCCCGTAACATCAGGATAATCCCGCCAGCCAGTAGGCGAACCGGTTCATCTGATAAAGCTTCGTCAGCCATTCGTTTTCAACGGTCCACGCCGCGATCTGGCTGCCGACTCTTCCTGTATCGAAGCTGGCGATTACAATATAAATAATCCATAAAACTACGATGCTCTCTGCCATGCCGACCACGATTCCCAGTACACTGTTGAGCAGTTTCAGAATCGGCAGGTGCGCGATTGCCGAAAGTGACTTGAAAATCAGGTTCACCAGTCTGGCTGCGAGTCCGGTAGTCAGCAGCATCAGAACCGACAGTATTATATTGGTAGTGTTTTTTTCTTTCACACTGCTATATAAAAGGATAGCCAGCGAAAGGACGAACAGAGAAATGACCAGAGACAGCAGCATCCTGATTTCATCCACCATTCCTTTTTTCATTCCGGCATATCCCCGCCAGAGGGCAAATAAGATCACACAAACCAGCAGTAAGTTCATTTTTTCTCCCGTTTATTTCATTTCTATCATATCTATGCTGTTTGCAGTAACCGCAAGAAACCGGTTTCCGCCCAGCGTTTTTAAAAGCTGCGTCTGTTCCGGTATCGGTCCGCTGTATTTTTCTTTTCCGTTCAGGTTATAAATCAGGCACTCTCCTTCATTATATATAATCAGTTCCTGATCCGAAATCAGAACATCCCGGTATTCGATTGCAAACGGCAACGACAGCACCTGCGTCCCGTTCATATTGTAAATGTCAATCTGATATTTTCCGTTTCCATTCGTACCATTAAAAATAAACGCCACATAATTGCCGCTGCTGCGGACGTCCTGCACCTCCTCCTGCATGAAATTCTGGAAGATATTTTTTGGAATTTCATTCCCTTCATATAACATGAACTGATTATTTCCCACAGAATACGCCGTATGCGTCCCCGCAAACTCTGCCAGCGGGATTACCGTATCCGAATATTCGTAGGAACTTACCATCGTGTCGGTGTAGTTTTGTCCGACTTCGTCAAAATTGTAAAAGCTGACGATCGATTTCATACTGCCGCTTTCTGCTTTCAGATATGCCACCATCATCAGTTTTCCATTGTCCGACAATGACACGGAAACCGGATAACCCGATTTCTGCATCGTCGTTTTGATTCCGACTGCTTTTTCCCCAGTAGGATTATAGACGTTGATCCAGGTCACATCCCCATCCTCCAGAATCGCCGCCACAACGCCATTCGCTGCCACGGACAGCGATTTCACCGGAAGATTCGTATCAATCTGTTTGGATGTCCCGTCCTGACTGATATCATAAATCAGGTTGCCGTTATAATCCCCAACTGCGACCCAGCCCGACCGCACAGAGACGCACGGCGACTGCATGTCGTAAGTCTGGTTCCACATGGCGTTGCCCTTGTAATCCGTATAGCTGATACCATCCTTACTGTAGGTCAGAAAGCCATTCTGGTAGCTCAGCAGAGTAGAACCGGACACCTGGTTCCTGTCGATTGCGGACACGACCGTGTAGCCGGAGTAGGTTTGATTTTTAAGCAGTGTTACCGCCGTCACCGTCAGCGCTGCGATCACGCCGATTACGCAGCCGGAACGAAGGATCACTTTCAGACGATGCGCCCGGATTTCCCGTTTAAAATCCTTGCTGTCTTTTTTCTCGTTTTTTTCTTTTTTTCGCAGGTATTCCCTGATATCTACCATATGAGATAAGTCCCCATTTCTTTTGCAGCATCTTTGCGAGCATGTTGACTCACTTGCGCTCATTCCATCACGAGCCCGCGCTGACGCGCTTTACCGCCTGCTATGCAGGCTGCTCGTTCTCTAATGGCGCAAGAAAAACAAATGTCGCCTTCGGCGTCGCTTGTTTTTCTTGTGCGCTCATTCCATCATAACACATTCATTATTTTGAAGGTAGTAAAATATTCTGTCCGGGCTGGATTTGATTCGGGTCTTTTATATTATTCAGACGGCAGATTTCTATCACTTTTTCATCTGTTCCGTAAAATCTCCTGGAAATAGCAATGAGGCTGTCTCCCTTCTGTACCTGATAGCTTTCCGGGCGCGCCAGGGCTTCCTGAACCTGAGGGGAGGAATCGGAGGCTGATGCGGACTGCCGGGCTGTCGAGGTTTCAGCGTCTGCGTCGGTCGTGACCGCATTCTGGCCATCTGCCATTACGCTATCCGTTGTTACGCTGTCCGTCGTTACGCTGTCCGACATTACGCTGTCTGGCATTACGCTCTCTGGCATTACACTTTCTGGCATTACACTGTCCGTCGTCCTATTGTCTGTCGCTTCGCCATCCATCGCCGCATTGTCCGTGCCGGTTGTATCGTCCGCCTGTGCAGCTTCGTCCAAGGCGGCAGACCGCGCCATTTCGTCCGATGAATTCCAGCCGACAGTCTCTTCTACAATCAGTCCGGAAGATGTATTTTTCGTCTCATTTTTTGTATTCCGGACAGCTCCTGCCAACAGGGCGGAAACCGCTTTCATATCCGGATACTGATTGACGGATGTCAGCGCCGTTCCGACCAGAACCAACAAAAGCACCAGGCAGCCAATCCGGCAAAGCTTCGGGAAGAGGGCGCCGGTACTGCCCAAGCGGGCCTGATAAGCTGTCCCAAAAGCAGTTTTCCTCGACGCTGCGTTCAGCGTAGGCGCTGCAGCTTTAAGCGCACCCAACCTCGACAGCACCGTTTTCCTGCCAGACGCGGTATTCGGCGCAGACGCCCTGGAGGCAGTTGCACTCCGCGCTGTATTCGGTGTAGACGCCCCGGAGGCGGTTGTACCACGCGCTGCGTCCGCTGCAGCTTCCGCTTTTCTTTTTTCCCGGCGGGCATTGATCGCTTCCATCACCCGTTCCTCCTCCACAGCCGCAGGGCGGTTCTGCTCCCGTTCAGCAATCATATATGCCTGCATTTCTTCGTTTTGTTCATAAAAAATAAAATAGCCTCCGATCTGGATTTCTTCTCCCCGCACGGTCCAGAACCGGACGGAGGCTTCCTTTTTTTCAATTTTTCCAATCCGCTCCAGCTTCTGAAAATACGGAAAATTTCCGCGCCTGAAGTCCGTTTCTTTTTCCACCCCGTAAATTAAATAATAGCGGATGCCGTCCTTTTCCTCCTGCTGCCCGAATGCCAGACACGTCTCTTTTCCCTGGCATCGTTCCAGAAACGTATGGACATAATCCTCCATGTACAATTTTACATTCGGACTGCCTGTCCCGATCTGCATCACATTTTTGGGTATTTTCAACATTTTACCTCTGCTCCTTTCCATCCGGGCACCCCGTTTTTCCTAATCTTAGCAGACCGTTGCCGCAGATTCTGTCTGTTTATGCGCTCTTTTTTGGCGGTTTGGAGCAGAGTCTCGTTCTGGAACTTTTGCACATATTTATTCTGTCAAATACTTCTGTTCGATATAAAAAGCACAATAAAATACATTGTATTTCCTTCCGGACTCTTCTAAACTATTTTTTAGTAGATACCAAAATTTCTGCAGAATACACTAAAGGAGTGGTACTGAAAATGAGCAAACTTTCTCTTGCAGGCGAATGGAAACTTCGCGGAGAATTTATGGACGTAACAGCAGATCGCTGTGCAGAGGTGCTCGCCCACCTCAACGCCATGCCTCCCAAGCCGACAATTCCCGGTTATCTAACCGAAGAAAATATGACCGATGAGGAGCGGGAAATGTATCTGAAAGAACCCGATCCGAAATTTACAGTAAATACCGCCCTCGCCATGCACCCCTATCCTTCCAAAACGGGATATATTCCTATGACTGTACCCGGCGACGTTACAACCGCCCTGATCGATAACGGGATTATCGAGGAGCCTTTTTTAAAGGACAACACAAAAAAAAGCATCTGGATTAAAGAGCTTTCCTGGTGGCTTGTCAAAGAATTTGATATCACCGAAGAAATGCTCAACGAAGATATTGTCCGCCTGAACATTGAAATGCTCGATTTTAATGCCGATATTTTAGTTAACGGCATTCCCGCCGGACATCAGGAAAATACCTTCTGTGCTTTTTCTGCAGATATCAAACGCTTTTTGCATGTCGGTACCAACCAGATCGTGATCCGTCTGACCTCCGGCATGGAATTAAATTATCCACATGACACCGTTTCCTATTACTGTGCAAGTGACAATGCGATCTGCGACCAGCGAGTATACACGCGTAAGCCACAGTTTACCTATGGCTGGGACTGGTGTCAGCCCGTTCCTACCTGCGGTATCGGACGTTCGATCGAAATCGAAGCGTTCAGCGGTGCACAGGTAATCGCTTCCCGCGTCGATACGCTCAGCCTTTCCGGAAATGATGCAGAAATCGAATTTCATTTTGAAATCGAAAAATCCAACATGGTGCAGAGCGCTGAAACAGAGCTGGAATATGAGCTGTCCATCGACGGCAAGACCGCGTATACCGGTCATCAGACTCTGATGCTTGTCGGCGGCATCAATTTTGCACAGGAACGCGTTGTATTAAAGAATGCAAAGCTCTGGTGGCCGAACGGTTACGGTGCTCAGAACCTTTATACCTTTACCGCACGCTGCACGGCACGCGGCATCACCCATGAAGCAAAACCGAAGAAAATCGGTATCCGCACGCTTTCCATCGACTTTTCCAAGCTGCCGGATGAAAGCCGTAACTTCTTCTTCAAGATCAACGGCACCCGCATTTTCTGCAAAGGCGGCAACTGGGTTCCTACCGATTCTATTTATCTGCGGACACCTGATGAAAATTATAAAAAGCTGGTCAGCGAAGGCGCAGCGGCACACTTTACCATGTTCCGTATGTGGGGCGGCGGCACTTATGAACCGGATTGCTTCTATGATTACTGCTCCGAATACGGTATTTTACTGATGCACGATTTTATGTACGCATGTGCTTTTTATCCCGACCAGAAGGATTCGTTCCTTTACGAAGCTGAACGCGAGGCAGAATATCAGACCAAGCGTCTGGCACATTATCCCTGTATGGCAGTCTGGACCGGAAACAACGAAATCGCCGAGTCCTACACAGACTGGTTCCCGGGAATGCTGCAGCCCGAACGCTACTGGGGCGATCAGATTTTCAACTACATCCAGCCCCGCGCGGTCCAGCACAATAGCCCGCTGATTCCCTACATGCCCTCCACCCCGTACTTTGGAGAACGTTCCAATACCACTGAAGAGGGAGACGTCCATGCATGGACTTATTTTGGACGCGATTCCAAGACGAGATTCAAATTCTCTTACGAACTGGAAGCTTTTGATCGATTCCCGGCACGTTTTTCCAGCGAATACGGATTTTTCGGCGCGCAGATGGAAAGCACCGTCCGCCGGTATTTGGACGGGGAAGAGATGTCCTTCAACAATCCGTCCTGGAAGCATCACGGCGAGTTCGAACGCAAGCGTGGGGCCATCGACGGCGTTATCAACCGCCATCTGACTGAATTTTCCACGCTGGACGAACGCGGCTATCTGCTTTACAGCGGTATCATGCAGGGACTTTTATATGCCGAAATGGCAGAGGCGCTCCGCCAGAAATCCTACGGTGCCGGCGATCTGATCTGGATGTACAACGACTGCTGGCCGGAAACCGGTTGGACCATTATCGATTACTATCTGACCAGAAAGGTTTCGTTCTACTTCTTAAAACGCGCTTTTGATACGAAAAAACTGATTATCCGGAAGGCAGACGGCGGCGCGGTTATAACCGTCATCAACGAAACCCCCGATGAAATCCGGACAAATATCTGCGTCGGCACACAGACCTTTGATGGCGCACACAATGATGTTCTCCTGACAAAGGATCTGACCGTCGCTCCGCATTCCTGGCAGCAATTCCATGTGGACGCTGCAGAGCCTGCCGCAGACGGATATTTCGTTGTAAGTGCAGACGGCTTTGAAACAGCTGACAGTCTGCGCGCTTATTACCGCGAATACACCATTCCGGAAAGCGATGCGGTGATCGAATCCGTTGAAAAAGACGGCAGCGATCTGCTCGTAACCGTCCGTGCAAACGTATTTACACCGTTCGCTTATCTGATGACAAGCGACGACAGAGTACATTACAGTGATAACTACTTCAAGCTCTATCCCGGAGAGGCAAAAACGATCCGCGTAGAAAACTGTGACGAGACACCTACACTGTACACAGCTGCGACAATGCACGCGTAAATTTGTATATACCTGTTATGCGCATGCGCAAAAAGATTCACAAAAGGATCTTTCGCGCATGCGTTTCACATTGAGTGAGCATCGTCCTGCGCAATGTTAAAAGAAAGGGGACTTATGTCACATACAATTATTGACCTGCCGTCTGTCAGAGACGACGGCAGGCTTTACCGCGATACCGCTTTGAATTTCGTGGAATCCCTGATTCCGAATCCGTGGAACAGCTGTCACGCGCCCGATCTTTTAGAGCTTGAAAATGGCGATCTGCTTTGCTGCTGGTTTGCAGGCTCCTGTGAAGGAAACGCGGATGTCAGCATTGCTGTGTCGCGTCTGTCAGAGGACAGTTCCCAGTGGGAAACACCGGTAATTGTTTCCGATGATCCAACCCGCAGCGAGCAGAATCCTTCCCTCTTCCTGCATCCAAACGGAGAAATCTGGCTGATGTATACCGCACAGGTTTCCCGTGATCCCAACAATCCAACCTCTGACAATTTACAGGGAACTGCTGAAATCCGCCGGAAAATTTCCCGCGATAGCGGGCACACCTGGGAGGCGACCGAGACAATGTTTTCCGCTCCCGGCTCGTTCTGCCGGCAAAAGATTCAGATTCTGTCCAACGGACGTTTTATTTTCAACAATTTCCGCTGTGCGATCAACGATTCCTGCATGGGAGACGATTACACCGTCCTGCAGCTTTCAGATGACCAGGGCAAAACCTGGCGCAGCGTCATGATGCCCGGCAGCCGCGGGCGCGTACACGGCAATATCGTGGAGCTTTCTCCCGGAAATCTGATCTGCCTGCTGCGCAGCCGCTCTGCTGACCATATTTACCGTTCGGAATCCCATGATAACGGCGAGACCTGGAGCGTGCCGGAGCCTACTGTGCTGCGCAACAACAACGCAAGCATTACCGCAATCCGTCTTCAAAGCGGCGCAGTCTGCGTTGTATACAATGACGTCGCCTTCAATGACGAGCCCGAGCGCACCGTCTGGCCCGACCAGCGCTGTCCTGTCGTACTCGCCATTTCCGAGGACGGAGGAAAAACCTGGCCCTGGCGGCGTATTATCGAGCACGGCGAGGGCTTTATCGGTCCGTGGAACGACGTCAACAACCGCCGTTACGAATATCCCTGCCTGATTCAGGGAAAAGACGGCAGGATTCATGTCGCTTATGCGTGGGGCTATCGCAAGCGTATTAAATATCTGTGCATGGATGAAGCATGGATCCGAGGAGAAAAGCTTTGTAAAGGCGTTGGCGGGGACGAGACTCTGACCTGCAAAAGATAAGGGAAGCAAAGACGGCAACATTCTATTGTCATGAATAAAAACCGGCAGACAGCAAAGCTTTGATCGCTTCGCTGCTGCCGGTTTTTCTATGTCCTGCGCGGACAGTGTTATACAAACCGATATTCTGTTACGGTGTGATACGGTCTGTCAGGTCCGAATACCGAAGAAGGAAACTGTGGTTTATTCGGTGTATCCGGATAGAACTGGGTTTCCAGTGCCAGACCCGCTCTGTAGCCGTAGGTTTTCCCATCCTTTGCGGCTTCAAGATCCCTGGAGTTGCCCGAATAGAACTGAACGCCCGGAAGATCTGTATAAACCTCCATTATGCGGGATTTATCAGAGCTCTTGACAACTGCAATTTTACGAACCTGCCCGGTGTAATTGTCCAGAACCCAGTTATGGTCATATCCGCCTGCCATTTTAAGCTGGTCAAAGTCTGCATCGATCCGTTCGCCGATCAGATGCGGCTCTGTGAAGTCCATCGGTGTACCTTCTACGCGTAAAATATCTCCATTCGGAATCGATTCTGCATCGGCCGGAGTATACGCATGAGAAAACAACTGCAGCTCATGGTCGGTAATCGGTCCGGCACCGTGTCCATCCAGATTGAAATAACAATGGTTTGTCAGGTTAAGAATCGTATCTGCATCGCTTACCACATCATAGGTAATGCGCAGTCCGTTCTCCTCCGTCAGCTCATAGAGAACCGAAAAGTCCCTGTTTCCGCTAAAGCCAAGTTCCCCATCTTTCATAGACATCGTGAATAAAATGCCGTTTTCTTTTTCTTCGGCATCCCAGATCCGCTTATGCCCACCCAGAGCTCTGTGACTGTGCAGGTTATTGCCGTTGTCGTTGACAGACAGCTCGTAGGTTTTTCCTTCGAGGGTGAATTTTGCACCGCCGATCCGGTTCGCATTCGGTGCAACGACTGCACCGTAAAATTTACCGTTTTCCAGATATTGCTCCAACCTGTCATAACCGAGTGCAACGTCTGCAAAATTACCGTTATGATCCGGCGCCCAGATGCGGATGATCAGCGCACCGAAGCTGCTGACCGTCACCTTCATACCATGACTGTTTTCCAGTGTATACAAATACACCTCTCTGCCGTTTACTTCCCCAAATAACTCTTTTTTCATAGGTTCGTCCATCTCTTTCGTCTGAAAATTTTGTCTGTTACAGCTCGGTACGCCCCTCCAGCGCACGGAGCAGTGTTACTTCATCAATGTATTCCAGATCGCCGCCTACCGGTACGCCGCTCGCGATTCTCGTCACGCGGATTCCGGTGGGTTTAATCAGCTTGCCGATGTACATCGCCGTCGTCTCACCCTCAAGGCTGGAGTTGGTTGCGATAATGACTTCTTTTACCTCCGGTTCTCTACTCAGGCGCTCCATCAGCTCTTTTAATTTGATATCATGGGGTCCCACGCCCAGCATCGGGGAAATCGCCCCGTGCAGCACATGATAGACTCCTTTATATTTTCCGGTTTTTTCGTAGGCAGCCAGATCCCGGCTGTTCTCCACAACCATAATCGTCGAATGGTCCCGCTCTGCGTTGGCACAGATCGGGCAAAGCTCGTTATCGGTCAAGGTAAAGCATTCCTTACAATAGCGAACATTCTGACGAGCCTGTATCATCGCATTTGCAATCCTGTTCACCTTTGCTTCCGGAAGCCCGATCAGGTGAAACGCCAGACGCTGCGCAGATTTACTGCCAATTCCGGGAAGCCCCGAAAGCTCGTCAATGAGTTTGTTGATATAGCCGCTGTAAAGATCCATATCAGAACGGGAAGCCTCCGCCGAGTCCGCCTGTCATTTTACCCATCAGCTCCTGGCTCGCTTCGTCCGCCTGCTTCATCGCTTCATTCACAGCCGCAACGATCATATCCTGCAGCATTTCCACATCTTCCGGATCTACTGCTTCTTCGGAAATGGTCAGCTTTACCAGCTCCTTTTTGCCGTTTACGACAGCCTCAACCGCGCCGCCGCCGGATTTTGCAGAGAACTCTTTCACCTCAAGTTCCTTCTGTCCTTCTTCCATCTGACGCTGCATGCGCTGTGCCTGCTTCATCAGGTTATTCATGTTGCCGGGCATACCCATGCCGCCCGGAAAACCGCCTCTCTTTGCCATTTTATTGCATCCTTTCTGTTTGTTACTCTTCTTCTATGTCCATATGAATGACCCTTGTCAGGTCTACATAAGAACTTTCCATTTCCTGTTTGCTGTGCACGCTGCGGACTTCAACCTCGATCTGCCTGCCCGTCAGCTCCGCCAACAGTTGTTCCAGTGCGCCCTTATTTGCCGGTTCTTTGGTAAAATAATCGGACGCCAGCCCGTCTTCCACCACAAGCAGCAGCCGATTGTCACCGCCAAGGCTTAAGCGCGCATTTTTGAGATACGACTTCATCGGCTGCTGTGCACTTCCTGCAACCCGTGGCCACTTGGCTACGATTTCTTTGATTTCCTCGGGAACTGCCTTGGGCAGCTCTGCCCTTCTGACCGGCGCTGCTGCCTGCACTGCGGGCTGTCCTGTCGGCGCCGCTGCGATTGCAATCGAGCCGCTTTCGATCTGTTCCACCGTCTGTTCCAGCTTTCGAATCCGTTCCAGAAGTGTATCTTCGTTCGTCTCCATCTCCGGCCTGCACAGCCGAATCAGCGCCATTTCAATCAGGACACGTTTCTGACCCGCATAGCGAATCCTACCGGACAGCTCCGAAAAACACCGGATATCCCGCATGATCGCGTCTACTTCGATCTGCTGCGCTTCTTCTTTCAATCTTGCCAGATTCTCACTGGATATGTCAATCACTTCTTCACAAGAATCCCCGGAAGTTTTCACCAGCAGGAGGTTGCGCAGATACCAGGTAAAATCGGAAACAAACTGGCTCATATCCCGTCCCTGCAGCACGATCTCTTCCAGCACACCGATACAGCCCGCCACATCCCGCGCAATCACGCAGCGCAACAGTTTGCTGAACACTGACGTATCCACCGCGCCCAGCACGTCCAGCACCATATCGTAGGTCAGCTCGTGTCCGAAATGGAACGCGAGGCACTGATCCAGAAGGCTCCAGGCATCTCGCATCGCACCGTCTGCGGATTTTGCAAGGTATTTTAACGCCTTTTCCTCGATCGGCAGCTCTTCGCCCGCCGCGGCAAGGGCTTCCTTCATGCGCTCTTCGATCTGTTCGACCGTCAGGCGCTTGAAATCATAACGCTGACAGCGGGACAAAATCGTAACCGGAATTTTATTGGCTTCCGTCGTCGCCAGAATAAAGATGACGTAGGACGGCGGCTCCTCCAGGGTTTTTAACAGTGCGTTGAACGCTCCCGCAGAAAGCATATGAACCTCGTCGATGATATAAACGCGGTATTTTCCTTCCGTCGGGGAATATGCCACTTCATTCACGATTTCACGAATATTATCGACGCCGTTATTAGACGCTGCGTCTATTTCTATCACATTCATGCTTCTGCCTTCTGCAATCGCCTTACAGGATGCGCATTCTCCGCAGGGGCTTCCGTCCACGGGATGCTCGCAATTGACACTTTTTGCCAAAAGCTTCGCAATACTCGTTTTACCGGTACCTCTTGTACCGCAGAATAAATAGGCATGACCGATACGATCCGACCGGATTTGGTTTTTCAGTGTTGTGACAATCGCATCCTGTCCCTTAACCTCTTCAAAGGTAGTCGGACGGAACCGTCGATACATCGCCGTGTAGGACATGGACGAACCTCCTTATGTTCTCCGCAAAGCAGACGGCGTCACGCAATGTACGCGGCGCCGTCCGTTGTCTTTTAATCTCCGAAGCTGATGCCCATCATCTTCGCCTCTCTTACGATGGATGCGTTGGGATCGAGCATTTTTAACTTACCTGCTACCTCTTCCAGCGGAACCTTGACGATTTCGCGGTGCTTGTAGCCCACCATAAAGCCGTATTCCCCTGCAAGAATCATCCTGCCTGCTTCTGATCCGAGCCGGCTGGCGAATACGCGGTCATAGGCACAGGGGCTTCCGCCTCGCTGGGTATGTCCGGGCACGGTTACTCGAACCTCCATGCCGCTCTTTTCCTGAATCTGCTCTGCGATCTCGTAGGAAACCGAAGGATATTTATAGTTTTCCAGTTTTTTCTTATATTCTTTTTTCGACAGCTTGGCGTCCTCTTTGGAGATCGCGCCCTCTGCAACTGCCAGAATTGTAAATCTGCTGCCGCGGTTATGCCGTTCGTTGATTTTTTCCACAATCTTGTCGATATCGTAAGGAATTTCCGGGACCAGAATGATGTCCGCGCCGCCCGCGATACCGGCATTTAAGGTCAGCCAGCCAACCTTGTGTCCCATAACTTCTACGATAAATACGCGTCCATGGGATGCCGCCGTCGTATGGATGCAATCCAGCGCGTCTGTTGCAATGTTGACCGCGCTCTGGAAGCCAAAGGTCATATCCGTTCCCCAGAGGTCGTTGTCGATGGTCTTGGGCAGCGTTACAATGTTCAGGCCTTCCTGGCGCAGCAGATTCGCTGTCTTATGTGTGCCGTTGCCGCCAAGGATTACCAGGCAGTCCAGCTGCAGCTTGTAATAGGTCTGTTTCATCGCCGCCACTTTGTCGACACCGTCTGCGCCGGGCTCACGGATCAGCTTGTAAGGAGTACGGCTGCTGCCAAGGATTGTGCCGCCCTTTGTCAGAATACCAGAAAAATCGTCATAGGTCATCAGACGGAACTTTCCGTAGATCAGTCCCTGATAACCGTCCTGAAAGCCATAGATTTCAACGTCTTCCGTGCTGTTATAAAGCACCTTTGCCACGCCTCTCATCGCTGCATTCAGTGCCTGACAGTCGCCGCCGCTGGTCAGCATACCTATTCTCTTCATCCCAAAGTCCTCCTTCTCTGTGCTGCGCCCTCTGCAGCCATCATTTAACTAGAATTATATAATATTTTAAAAATATGTACAAGTGACTGTAAAATTTTCGCTTGCATATTAGAGATTTTTCGGCTAGAATGATGATGTTGTAAAAATATATGGAGAAGTACCCAAGTGGCTGAAGGGTCCGGCTTCGAACACCGGTAGGCTGTAACAGGCGCGAGGGTTCAAATCCCTCCTTCTCCGTACTATGGGGCTGGGTTCGTTTTATGAACCCAGCCCTTTTGCGCACCCTTGCCACCCGGCAGGCATACTCTAATAGCAAATCACCTGCCGCCAAAGCCGATTCTTATGACTTTCTTATGGATAATCCCTGAGGCCGCGTTTCTCGCCCTCTCCCTTTCCCTGGATACATTTGTCGCCGGGCTTTCCTACGGAAGCAGCAAAATCCGTCTTCCTCTGGTCTGCGCTGTCACTGTCAGCCTGGTCTGCTCGGGCGTCCTCTGCCTTTCCATGCTTGCCGGATCCCTCGTCCGTCCATTTCTTTCCCCTATCGCCGCCCGACTGATCTGCTTTTTACTGCTCGTCTGCATGGGCACCCTTCGGATTCTCGATCAAGCGATCAAATCCTTTCTGTGCCGTCACGATGGCTTTTCCAGAAATTTCATGTTCCGTGCCCTGCATTTCCAGTTTTTTCTCTCCGTCTACGCCGATCCCTGTAAGGCGGATGCCGACGCCTCCAAAAGCCTTTCTGTCCCGGAATCCGTCTACCTCGCCCTCGCGATGTCCTTAGACGGTGCTGCAGCAGGCTTCGGTGCAGCCCTCGGGAATCTAAATCCTGTCGCCGTTCTTTTCTTTTCCCTCCTATTCGGATTTACAGCAATACAAGGCGGCTTCCTGCTTGGAAACCGCCTCGCACAAAAAACTCATTTTTCTGTTGACTGGCTCTCCGGAGCCCTGCTGATTCTGCTGGCATTTTTGCGGCTGATCTGAAGCAGAGACTGTGCGTTCTCTTACTTTCCGGATAAATAAACCGCACAGGATGCGCCCGGCAGGATAATTTCGTCTTTACGGATCAGTTCTTTCCCATTCCAGGCAAAAATAACCAGCGTGCCTTCTTTATTGCATGCATTGACGATCAGATCCGTCCCCGGAATCTGCAGAAGATGCCGAGGCCAGTTGCCCGTTGCCCATTCGCCGAGGTAACGCAGTTTTCCGTCTGTCGAAAATGCAGACAACGTATTCGCGCCGCGGTTGCAGACAATCACCGTCTTCTCATCCGCCATGCAGATTGTTCCCGGATAGTTTGTTCCGTCAAATCTGCTCGTCTTTACACACTCGCTACAGCCACCGTTTTCCCAGCGGCGCAGCGTGCCTCCCAGCTCCTGAGCGCTGAGCAGCTTTCCGGATTTTTTCTCCGGCAGCAGCTGACGCGGTCCCTCACCGGTCGGTAAAACCAGCGCTTCCAGTTCTTTTTCCGGCAGTCCGTCTTTTAACTCGTAACGGTAAATCCGGTCACAGCCAAGATCTGCAAGGTACAGAATGTTATCCTGCTCGCTGACCCAGTGTGCGTGCGGGCAGATTTTTTCTGTCTGTGCATCGATCACGCCAGCACCTGGACTGCGATGCCAACGGATTTTTTCGAGATCATAATCCACTGCAAAGAAATCCCCGGTTCCATAGCAGCTCGCATACAATGCCTTTTTCCCGGCATACAGATGGCACAGCTCTCCACCCGGAAGGAAAATCTTTTTGCCGGTCGGGACAGGAATCCCATCTTCCGAAAGGCGGTACTGATAAATGTAAGCGTGTTTTTCTCCGACCAGTTCCGCAACTGTATACAGGAAGCCTCCATGCAGCAGACTAAAGGACGGACTGTCTCCCTGCCGGATTCCGCCGGTTACTTCTGTATGCACTTCCCCGGTTTCCGTATTTTCAAAAAGCTTTACCGCAAGCAGGTCACTGCCCGTTTCTGCACCGTAACCGCTGCAAAGCAGCCTGATTTCCTGTTCCATGATTCCTCTCATTTCCGCGCACGCTTTTTGCGCATGCCGAGTTTGTGTCACGTGTGCGCAGACACAAATCTCACGATTGAAAAATTATATTTTTCAATCTTCCTCCGTCAGGTCAGATCCAGATCGGTGTCAAGCCACCAGCGCAGAACATCCTGGATCTTCGCATCCCAGTATTTCCACTGATGGTCACCGCTGGATTCTTCCAGCTTCATCTCGTAGCCAAGCTTTTTCATATATTCCCATGCTCTCTTATTTCCCTCGTACAGGAAATCCTCCGTACCGCACCAGCTGTAGAGTCTGGGAATCGGTTTTCCGGAGGTCTTGAGCTTCTTTGCAAGTGCCATCAGATCGTTATCAGAGCCTTCCAGCTGCTCCAGAGAACCATAAATTCCTCTGAACAGAGCTGCATCCCGGCTATCGCCCTCCAGATGTCTTCCAACATCCTCAATAATATCCAGACAGCCGGACAGAGATGCTGCTGCTCCAAATGTCTCACTTGCACCAAGACCAAGCTTCCATGCACCGTAGCCACCCATCGACAGGCCTGCTGCCAGATTGTCTTCTTTTTTATCCGACATCTGCGGGAAAAATTCTCTGCAGATTTTGGGCAGTTCCTCGGAAATATAAGTCCAATAACGCATTCCATAGGTTGTATCTGTATAAAATGCAAGATGTGTGGTGGGCATAACAACTGCAATACCAAGCTGGCTCACATAACGCTCGATAGAGGTTCGGCGCTGCCAGATTGTCTGATCGTCGCTCATTCCGTGCAGAAGATACATGGTTTTTAACTTACCCTCCGCACCTTTTCCCTCCATTCCGATCTGTCCGCTTGTCTGCTGCGGCAGAATCACGTCCGCTGACGTACACATCCCCAGTACATCAGAAAAGAAATCCACATGTAAAAGTGCCATTTTTATCCTCCTCTTTTTGCCCTTTCAGGGTTATTCTCATGGTATCATTATCTTCTTCCCTCCCACTTTCGTCAAGATAGTTTCGAGAAGCAAATTTTTTAAAAAAAGATTGACAAATTCTGACAATTCCATGTAGAATGGAACACGGATTTCGGAGAATTCCGTATTCCTGCCCAGATAGCTCAGTTGGTAGAGCAGAGGACTGAAAATCCTCGTGTCACTGGTTCGATTCCGGTTCTGGGCATTTTTCTATGGTATGGGATACTAGCTCAGTCGGTAGAGCACCTGACTTTTAATCAGGTTGTCGGGGGTTCGAATCCCCCGTGTCTCAGTAAGAAGACTTGAAACATCAAGTCTTTTTTTTATACCTGAAATCCTGTACAATGTAGGATAAAAGAGTTTATTTTTTCTAAAACCGGTCAGAACAACAAAAGGAGCAGACAAATGGCGGAACAGATCAAAATCATATTGCCGGAAGCAGTAAAAAAGATTATCAACGTTTTGCAAAGTGCCGGATATGAAGCATGGGCGGTTGGCGGCTGCGTCCGCGACAGTATACTGCACCGCGAACCGGATGACTGGGATATTACGACTTCTGCGAGACCGGAGCAGGTGAAAGTGTTGTTTCATCGTACAGTGGATACCGGTATTCAGCATGGCACAGTCACTGTTTTGATGGATAGGGTTGGTTACGAAGTGACGACCTATCGAATTGACGGAGAATATGAGGATTCGAGGCATCCGAAGGAGGTTACGTTTACAGCGTCGTTGCAGGAGGATCTGAGGAGACGGGATTTTACGATCAATGCCATGGCATATAATGAGGAAGCTGGCTTGGTAGATATTTTCGGGGGAATCGAGGATATTTCGAAAAAAGTGATCCGATGCGTTGGAGATGCGAAGGAGCGTTTCACAGAGGATGCACTGAGGATGATGCGTGCGGTTCGTTTTTCTGCCCAGTTGGGATATGATATCGAGGAAGCGACACGTCTGGCGATCTGTGAACTGTCACAGACACTTGAAAAGATCAGTGCTGAACGGATCCGAACAGAGCTTTTAAAACTTCTGGTCAGCCCACATCCGGAGATGCTGCGGATATGCAGGGAAACGGGCATGACGGCTGTTTTTCTGCCGGAATTTGATCAGATGGCGCAGACAGTACAGAACAATCCACATCATTGCTATGATGTCGCGGAGCATACGATTCAGGCATTGATGCATTCTGCACCGGAAAAAACGCTGCGGCTTGCGCTTTTATTTCATGATATGGGAAAAGCGAAGACGCGGACGACGGATCAGGACGGCGTGGATCATTTTCATGGACATTCGGAGGTCAGCGGCGAGCTGGCAAGGACAATCCTGCGCCGATTGAAATTTGATAATGAAACGATCGATCGAGTTGTCCGTCTGGTGCGGGCACACGATGTGAAAATTGAACCTGGAGAACGAAATATGCGGTTTGCTTTAAACCGTCTGGGTCCGGATCTTTTCCCGGAATTGTTTTTGGTGAAAGAGGCAGATCTGGCAGCCCAGAGTGATTATCATCGGGAGGAGAAACAAGAACATCTCAGGAAAATGCAGGAAGATTATGAGGCGGTGATTGCAAGCGGTGCATGCCTGACATTAAAAGGGCTTGCGGTAAACGGCAAGGATCTGATCGGAATCGGGATGCAGGCAGGACGTGGGCTGGGAGATATTTTGCAGAAGCTTCTGGAAGAAGTGCTGGAAGAGCCGCAGCGCAATATGAAAGAATTTTTACTGGAGGAAGCCAGAAGGATACAGGTGAAAGGTTCCTTTTAACAAAAACAGCTCAGGATACTCTGATTTAGAGTCCTGAGCTGTTTTCTATATGCATTTTGCGATGCTCGTTCTCAGGAATAAAATGTCATATGAGAATTTGCAATTAGCAGAACTTGCCGCCTTTTACTGCAGGAGCGATAGACAGATCTGCGGTATAGAACGGGATCAAGGTAGCCTGTACTGCATGATACAGATCAGACTTGCCGGGCCATACGGTGCCGATCAGGTTGTTGTTTGCATCCAGCTGATGGAACCAGGAGCCGTGTACATGATCCAGAACCTTTTCATCCAGATACTGCATGAACTCAGCGAAGTTGTCTGCATATTTCTGGTTGCCGGTTACATGGAACAGAACTGCGGAAGTATTGATTGCTTCTGCAAGAGTCCAGTGCATTCTGTCGTGAACAACCGGTTTGCCGTTCCAGTCGGTGGTGTAAACGATACCCGGAGCGCCGTCAGCATTCCATGCGTCTTCGATTGCACGGTTGTACAGGTTTTCTGCAACAGTGATGTATTTGGAAGCGCCCTCTTTGTCGCCCTTGAAGGTGGACAGAGCCCACTGGGTGATCAGACGGGACCATTCGATACCGTGACCGGGAGTTGCGCCGTAAGGCTTGAACTGATCGTCAGGACGATCTTTGTTGCATTCCAGATCAGCAACCCACTCTTTGGTGAAGTGTTCCGGGATTCTCCAGTTGTTTGCGGATGCCCAGCCAACAACGTGATCGATGATGCGGCCTGCTCTTACGCGGTATTTCTCATCGCCGGTTACGTCTGCAGCTGCCAGGAAAGCTTCTACAGTGTGCATGTTGGCATTTAAGCCGCGGTAGTCGTCCAGAACGGTGAACTCGGTGTTCCAGGTATCGCAGGAAAGACCTTCTTCTTCATTCCAGAAACGCAGGTCATACAGAGCAAGGGCATCGTCTAACAGCTCTTTTGCACCGGGAACGTCTGCAAGGACGCCGGAGGAAGCTGCAAGAATTACGAATGCGTGTGCATAGCACTGTTTGTTAGGCAGGATATTGCCGTCTGCAGTCAGACCGGCATACCAGCCGCCGTTTGCAGTATCATGCAGTTCGCCGCGCAGACCTTTGATCGCTGCTGCAGCAAGCTCTTTGCTGCCGGGATGACCGAGGAAGGATGCCAGGCTGTATACATGTGCCATACGGCTGGTGATCCATGTCTCACGGTTGCGATCTTTCCACGGAGTACCATCATCTCCTAAATAATAAGAACTTCCGCCAGGAGCGGGGAAGTTATGGCCGAAAGAAAACAGTCCTTCTCTGACATCAGCCAGAAAAGCTTCGTTTTCCTTGGTGCCGAGCTGATATTTTACATTTAATTCGCTCATTTGTTTTCCCTTTCCTCAGCGTATTGATACGCTGACCCTTTATACGGTTATTGTATCAGATGGAGTCTGAAAATGAAATAGGATTTTCAGGAAGATGTTGACATGTTACAGTTCACTCGCGCCATTCGCAAAAGCGCATCTTCGATGCTTTCCGCTGCTTCGCAGCTCATTTTTGCTCATAAAAGGGCGCTCCCTTCACGGTTTCTTGTGGACAGATTCTCATGCGAGCATGGAATCTGTCCACAAGAAACCATGAGTGAACTGTAACGTTGATACATAACCGGAACATTTTGCTCATAGGATAGGTAGTACCTAAGAGGCGGGAGGGAATGCAGGTGAATGACAGGTCCGTAAGCGTACTGGAAAATTATGATTTTGAAGTGATCCGCACACAGAAAAGCAGAAATGCAATTTTGTGTGAAACGAATAAAGGTTGGTATATCCTGAAAGAATATAAAGGACCGGTCTTTCGGCTGGAAATGATGGCAAAGGTACTGGAGGGAGTCCGGCAAAACGGCTTTACGCGTGCGGAACAGCTTCTGTCTACAAAAGAAGGCGCACTGTTTTGCTGCGATCAGGAGCAGAACAGATGCATTGTAAAAAGCTGGCCACAGGGAAGAGAATGCAGTTTAAAGGATGGACAGGAATGCCGGGATGCTATGCGCACCCTGGCGGTTCTGCACAGTGCGCTGCATTTTCCACAGCTGCAACAGGAGTATGGGCTGCACGCAGTCAGCCTGGCAGAGGAATATGAGAAACGGAACCGGGAGCTGCGTAAGGTCAGACGTTTTTTGCGGGAAAAGAGTCAGAAGACAACGTTTGAGATCAACCTGCAGCAGACGTTTGATCTGTTTTTGGAAGAGGCGGAGCGGGTGACGGAGGACGTCCGTTCCTATGGGTCTCTTCTGGATGCGCGGGAATGCGAGGAAAGCGGAAGCTTTTGTCACGGGGATTATCAGCATCACAATCTGCTCTGTCAGAATACGACGTCCGTCATCAATTTTGAAAAATGTGCCCTGGACAGCCAGATGCGGGATCTGTATCTTTTCCTGCGTAAGCTATTAGAGAAGACGAACTGGTCAGTGCCGCTGGCGAGAGGACTTTTAGACGTTTACGGCAGGATCAGTCCGCTGTCTGCGGTGGATTATCTGCAGCTGTATTATCGCTTTGCATACCCGGAAAAATTCTGGAAAATTGTCAATTTTTACTACAATAGTCGGAAAGTATGGATACCTGGAAGGCACATGGAAAAGCTGGAGCGGCTGCTCATTCAGCAGGGTGTGAAAAAGGCTTTCCTGGAGCAGACATTTTCCCTGTAAGTATTGACAAACAAAGGAACTACAGGTATAAATAGAATATAATGTTTCTGGGCAGGACTGCCCTTTTAGACATTTCGAATGGAACAGGAAAAGAAATACAGGAGGAGTTCATAATGAACAAGACAGAATTAGTTGCTGCCATCGCTGAGCAGGCAGAGATTTCGAAGAAGGATGCAGAGAAGGCTTTAAAGGCTTTCACTGATGTTGTAGCAGAAGAACTGAAGAAAGGCGAGAAGATTCAGCTGGTTGGCTTCGGTACTTTTGAAGTATCTGAAAGAGCTGCAAGAGAAGGCAGAAATCCTCAGACTGGCGAAGCAATGACAATCGCAGCTTCTAAGACCCCTAAGTTCAAAGCTGGTAAGGCTTTAAAGGATTCTATTAACTAAATCAGAAGATGACAGGGCAGCTGCTGATGCGGCTGCCTTTTGTTATTCTATAAATAACGTTGTTCTTATACGATAACAAATGCTCCGCCGGCGGCGGTTAGCATTTAGTAGAGAAGGGAAAGAAACGATGAGACTGGACAAATATTTGAAGGTATCCCGGCTGATTAAACGCCGCACCGTTGCAAACGAGGCATGCGACGCGGGCAGAGTGTTGTTAAATGACAAGGTGGCGCGGGCGTCCGCAGAAGTAAAGGCAGGAGACGTGATTACGATTCAATTTGGCAATAAGGATGTAAAGGTCGAGGTCCTGACTGTACAGGAAACTGTACGCAAAGAAGAAGCAAAAGAGATGTTTCAATATCTCTAAAGTCATAACGGCAGACATCGGCGCGTATACTGTGTAAGGAACAGTAAGGAGGGCGCGCGATGGAAGAATTAAACAGCAGAGCAGGACAGCACCGGATCAGTTTGGTCAACCGGGAAGTGTGTGCGATTAACGGCGTTTCCGATGTGCTTTCCTTTGATGTGGGGGAAGTGCTTCTGGAGACGGAGCAGGGGATGCTGATGATCCGCGGCAGTGAGCTGCATGTGAGCCGCCTGACGCTGGAAAAGGGAGAAGTGGACATTGACGGGCGGATTGATAGCTTGACCTATTCAGAACAGACAGCTTCGGCGGGCAGCAAAGCGGAATCGCTGCTGAGTCGGCTGTTTCGGTGACGGATGAGCAGTGAGATCGCCAGAGAGGGAACGTTCTGGCTGCATTCGGTTTTGCTGGGGATGGCGGTGACGCTTGTTTACGATTTTCTGCGGATTTTCCGGAGAGTATTTCCACACGGAATATTCTGGATTTCGATAGAGGATCTTATTTACTGGTGTGTTGTGGCAGGCAGCTTTTTTTCCCTGTTATATCTGGAAAATAATGGGACATTTCGGTGGTTCTGCGTATTCGGGGCAGCAGTTGGGATGCTCGTTGTAAAAAGCACGGCGAGTCCTTTTCTGGTAAAAGCTGGAGCGCGGTTCGGTCTCTGGATAAAAAAGGTGATTTCCTATGTTGCAGGATGGCTGATGCGTCCCGTAAAGTATACCCTTCGAATAGGAAAAAACGGTTTTTCGAAAATTTTCAGAGGTGCCAGACGGAGTGCAAGAATTTTGAAAAAGCGGTTGACTAGCCGTTTAAAACTGGCTAAAATAGCTTTATGTAAACAGAACAGAAAAGCATTGCGAGGCAGGAAAAATGGTTAAAAGAAAGATTGTTTTTCGCCGGAAGAAACGGGAGAACCGTTTGAGCATGCTTCTGGTAACGATGGTAGTTCTGATGGTGCTGGCGGTAGTATCGATCCGGAGCATGGAGCTGCGACAGAAGCAGCAGGGATATCAGGATCAAATTAAACAGCTTACGCAACAGATTGAAGAAGAGACACAGCGGACGGCGGAAATCGAAGAATACGAAAAATACACCAAGACGCGCAAATATGTCGAAGAGGTTGCAAAGGATAAGCTCGGACTGGTGTATGACGGTGAAATTATTTTTAAACCGGAGAATTGAGAGACGGCTGTGAAAACGTCTGTATCGGCAGGACGAATGTAATATAATGAGCGCAAGAGAGCGGGAACAGGCGAAGCCTGCTCATCGCGAACGGCG
>OMDK01000477.1_pt1 | contig 20492 bp, 16 predicted proteins | sample 1645201 | NCBI WGS metagenome assembly OMDK01 (sample SAMEA103958151, study PRJEB25191) | human gut metagenome
GTAACACTACAGATTCTGGTCCTGTCATTCCTGGTTCGAGTCCGGGTATCCCAACTCATATGGTAAGGCATCTTTCAGTAATGAAAGGTGTTTTTTTTGTTTATAGAAATTCTGTTTTATGGAGTATTCATAACAATAACCCCCAGAGCTTTCGCCCTGGGGGTATTGCATTTATTTCTTCTCGGCATCAATAGCCTTGATTTTCTGCTTTACCATTTCGAGGTCAGCCTTGAGTTTCTCAATCTTACGGTTCATTTCTTCTACCAGACTATTGCCCTTCTTGCTGGCCGTATTGAAGAAACCGAGGTTGTTCTCGTAGGTAGTAATCTCGCTGCGCAACTGGTCGTAGCGGCGCAAGAGTTTGCCACGCTCATTGCCGAGTGCATTGCTGCCTTCCTTGGCAACATTCTTCAAGTTGTTCTTGAAGTTGTCGAAGTGGCGCTTTGCGTTGGTGGCATGAAGTTTCTCGTAGGCTGCATCGATAGCCTCATGATACTCTTTATAGACCTTGTCTTTCTCTTTGAAGGGAACGTGTCCGATTGCACTGTATTGCTTAGCAAGATCTTTGAGCTTCTTTTGGAAATCGTTGTCTGAAATCTCTGCAACTACAAGTTCCTTGAGCTGGGCAATAATGTTGCGCTTCTTGTCCAGATTGGCATGTTCCTCGCTGCGTGAACCGGCATTCTGCTTGTTGCGGGCTTCGAAGAACTTGTTGCAGGTATCCAGAAATTCCTTCCAGAGCAATTCGCCTTGTTTATGAGGTACGGTACCCACCTTCTTCCATTCTTTCTGAAGAGCGATGAACTTGTCGCCAGTCTTCTTCCAGTCTGTACTGTCAGCCAGTTCCTTTGCCTTGTTTACGAGTTGCTGTTTCTTTTCGAGATTGGCAGAGTAGGTATCTTTCAATCCTTTGAAGAATTCTGCCTTCTTGTTGAAGAATTCATCGTTGGCGATGCGGAAACGCTCGAAAATCTTGACGTTCATCTTCTGAGGGGCAAAACCGATAGTGCGCCACTCTTTCTGAATCTCTATGATTTCCTGGGTAACCTTCTCCCAGTCCTTAGCAGTCTTGTATTCTTCTTGGTTGGCAGCCTCTACCTTTTCGCAGAGGGCAGTTTTCTTGGCGAGGTTTTCCTCTTCCTTGGCACGCAGGTCTTCGAAGTGCTGCTGGTGCTTCTTGTTGATAACAGTGCTGGCAGCCTTGAAACGCTCCCAAATCTGTTCTCTCAACTCCTTGGCAACAGGACCAATCTCACGATATTGCTGGTGGAGGTCCTGAAGCTGGTGGAAGGCAGAAATAACATCCTCTTCCTCATTGAGCTTCTCTGCAGCCTCGCAGAGTTTGGTCTTGGCTTCAAGATTCTTCTTGAAATCATATTCGCGGGCTTCGCTGTTTAACTTGAGCATGTCGTAGAACTGCTCTACATAGAGCTGGTAGTTCTTCCATACCTCGTTTGCCTTGTCTGCAGGGATGTTCTTGATTTCCTTCCATTCCTGCTGCAAGGCCTTGAAGTCCTGATATGATTTGTTGGCCTCTTCCGGTGAGGTGGTCATGGCCTTTATCTTTTCGATAATTTCCTCTTTTTTGCGGAGATTATCTTGTTTTTCTTCTTCTTGGGCCAGGAAGATCTTGGCTCTTTTCTCCTTGATGAGTTGCATCTCAGCCTTGAAGGCTTCTTCGGTGTCATCCGGTAGAAGGATATACTTCTCTGGGTCACCGCCTTTTGCGAGATACTCTTTCATCTGTGCGTCTCTTTCTGCGAGATGAATCTTGTAGAAAGTAGTCTTGAGTAGGTCGAGTTCCTCCTTGTTTGGATTTTCGCTGCTATGAGCGATTTCCTTTACTCTTTCGAGCACTTCCTGCTTGGTGGCATAAGCCTTCTTGGCAGGGTCTTCCAGGGTGCTCTGCTGCAACAGAGCTTTTTCTTGAGAGTCCATCATGTCACTTTGTTTAGTTTATGATTCGAGTTTCTTGGGCCGGTAGTCGCTTATCCGCAATTCGACCCCATACAAAATTATATTATTAATAAGTTGCAAACTTAAAAAAAAAAATCGAATTTCATGTCATGAAATTCGATTTTTTAATTTTTTTTGTATTTATAATTGTCTTTTTCTTGCTAATCATCGTTTTATGTGCTCTTTCGGGCTACTTAATGCATATCAGAGTGGTATATGCTTAGAGCAGGCGCTTGTATCTGAGGAAGCCCCATGAAAGTGCAGAAACGATCACGGAGATAACCAGGGCAATGGCAAATCCGTAATGGCTGTCTTCCATACCGTTGATTAAGTTCATACCGAACAATGAGGAAATCAGCGTAGGCAACATCATGACGATACTGATACTGGTCAAGGTACGCATCGTGGTATTCATGTTGTTGTTGATGATGCTCGAATAGGTATCCATCGTCGACTCCAGAATGTCGGAGTAGATGCTTGTGGTTTCGCGTGCCTGTGTCATCTCGATGTTTACGTCTTCAATGAGGTCGGCATCAAGTTCGTCTACCTGCAGCTTGAACTTCAACTTAGACAGGAGATTCTCGTTGCCTCGGATAGAGGTGATGAAGTAGGTAAGGGAGTCCTGCAGGCGGCTCAGGCCAATCAGGCTCTCATTGTTCACACCATGATCGAGGTTTCGTTTTGCCTTTTCTATGAGCGAATTGATCTGTTTCAATCGCTTCAGATACCAAACCGCTGAAGAAAGGAAGAGACGGAAGGTCATGTCTACATAGTCGGTGAACCCCTCGCTGCGCTTCTGCTGGTAGCTTACGAAATCAATCATCATGTTGGTTTCGTAATAGCATACGGTGATGGTAACATCGCGCTTATGGATGATACCCAGAGGCACTGTGGTGTATGGGGTACGGCTGCGTATTTCCTTGACATAAGGGATACGGAGGATGATGAGCATCCAGCCATCGTCATATTCATAGCGGGCACGCTCATCGGTATCGCTGATATCCGAGAGGAAATAATCAGGGATCTTGAATTCTTCTTCCAGCAAGCGCTGGTCTTCATCAGTTGGACATGTTACTTGTATCCAGCAGTTTGGCTGCCACTCATTGAGTACAGTCAGATTCTTGTCTATATTCCAATAAGTCTTCATAGTTTGCTAATCTCCACATAATAAAAGTTTGGGGTATGGAGACTAGCGCTTGGGTATGGCCTACTGAAAGGCTTCGTCGTTGCTGAATCTCCACGCCTTACAATTCATTATTGTTCTCCGCGTGATAATCGTCCATTTTGGTGTTATTTTAATGAAACTTATGCAAGTGAATTTGTATGATCTGCTACAGAGATTTTACAGGACTTGCGAAATCGACTGCAAAGGTAATGATTTCTTTTGAAAACTGGAACAAAAAAGCCGAGAATTTTCACTCTCGGCTTTCTTTTTTAATCTTTTTGTAATTTCGTACCCCATTTTTTACTTTGCAGGAATCTCTGTCAGGAGCTGCTTGACAAGGTTCCAGAAAGGAGCAACGCAACTGATCTGGCAACGCTCATTGGCTGTGTGAGGACTAAGAAGAGTAGGACCGAATGATACGACATCGAGGTTAGGATACTTGCTCAGGATGATAGAGCACTCCAGACCTGCGTGAACAGCCTGTACCTTACCGTCTGTGCCGTTCTGCTCTTTGTAAACCTTCAATACGTGTTCCAGAATGTCGCTCTTAGGGTTAGGGTTCCATCCCATATAGCTGCCGCTGAATTCAACCTTCATGCCTGCCATGTTGAAACAGCTCTCTACCATTGTGGCAAGATACATCTTGTAGTATTCGTGGCTGGAACGGGCCAGAATCTTGATGGCAGCCTTGCCGTCACCAATCTCAACGATTGCGAGGTTTGAAGAGGTCTCTACGATTTCTGGCATAGATGGAGCCATACGCAATACGCCATCGTGGCAAGCGTAGATTGCATCTACAAGATTATCCTGGATTTCGGCAGGAACCTGCATCTTAGGAGTCTCTACATTCTCAGCGAAGAACTCGATGTTCTCAGTTGTTTCAATGCCTTCGAACTCATCACAGATTTCGTCCTTCCAGTCTGCTACCAGGTCATTCAAAGCTTCAATGTTCTCCTTAGGCAGGGTCAGAACAACCTCAGCCTGGAATGGGATGGCATTGCGCATGTTGCCACCCTGCCATGAAGCTAGACGGGCATCGAGTTCTGAAATAGCTTCACGCACAAAACGAACCATGCACTTGTTGGCATTCGCTCTGCCTTCGTTGATTTCGATACCGGAGTGACCGCCTTTTAATCCCTTGAGGGTTACCTTAACGGCAGCATCTTCCTTGTCGGTTTCTACCTCTTTATAATCGAGAGTTGCTGTGATGTCGATACCGCCAGCGCTACCGATAACGAACTCGCCCCAAACCTCGGTATCGAAGTTCAAGAGAATGTCACCGTTCAGTTCGCCTGCTGGGAGATCGTTGGCACCATACATGCCTGTCTCTTCGTCGGCGGTAATCAAGCCCTCGATAGGACCATGCTGCAAATCTTTTGATTCCATTACAGCCATGATTGTAGCTACGCCAAGTCCGTCGTCGCTACCGAGTGTTGTATGATTAGCACGTACCCAGTCGCCATCGATGATGGTTTCGATAGGGTCAGTTTCGAAATTATGCTTGCTGTCTGGTGCTTTCTGTGGAACCATGTCCATGTGCGCCTGCATAATAACGCCTTTGCGGTTCTCCATACCTGGAGTTGCAGGTTTGCGCATCACGATGTTGCCTGCTGGGTCTTGGAAAGCCTCTACACCTGCTTCTTTTGCCCAATCGAGCAAATAAGCCTGAATCTTTTCCAAATGTCCAGATGGACGTGGAACTTGTGTTAATTTGTCAAAGTTACGCCAGATTTCAACTGGGTTCAAATTCTTAATGTCAGCCATATTTATTTAATTTAAAATTTATAGTTAATAGTTTATAGGGCATTCTCGCTATACGGCGTAGCCGCTATCAACTATTAACTCTTAACTTTTATCTTTTAACTTTCCCGGTAAACGCCAGTGCTATCCAGGCATAGATTCCCAAAAGGACTACAAGCAGGGTTTGTACGGAGTGTACGATGAGAACGAAGAAGAGGGCATCGTTTGCCTGAATGCCATAGAGTATGAGCATTGTCTTGACAGCAAAATGCCAAGGTCCGGCTCCGTTAGGAGTTGGTACGATGACCGCTATGCTGCCCACGATGAATGTCACCAAACCGCACATCAGATTGAGATGGGAGGTTGCCTCGAAGCATTGGAAGGTGAGATAGTAGTGGAAGAAATAGCTCAACCAGATGCCCAGTGTAAGGGCGATGTAGAGCGGTACATTTCTGACACCTTTCAGCGAGATGATACCTTGCCAGAGTCCTCCCAGTGTTGCTTTCACCTTATTATATATAGCGAGTCGCTTGAGCAGATAGTGAGCCAGGATGAGTACTGCTATGCCACAGATAGCGGTCACAATGTAACCTGTGGCTGTAAACTGGCAGAGTAAACTGTCCATGCTCGTACCTGTTTTCTCAAAGAAATTGAGGAATACCGGAATCTGCATCACAAAGACCAGCGCCGTAATCAGCAGCACGAGGAGTGAATCGATGGCTCTTTCTGTAACGACGGTACCCAAGGCTTTCGGAAACGAAACATCATCCCATTTCTTCAATACGCCGCATCTGGCAAACTCGCCCGCACGAGGAATTACAAGACTCAGAGCATAGGACAGGAAGATGGAGTAGATGCTGATACTGGAGCGGGTCTTCTCGCCTAATGGTTCCAGCGACTGTTTCCATCTCCATCCTCTGAACACCTGGGCAGAGATGCCAAAAGGGAACGACAGCAGCATCCAGGTCCAACTCATCTTGTGAAGCAGAACATCTTCTACTTGCTTGAAGTCGAATCCGCGATACATCCAATAAAGGATGGCGCCACCCAGAATGAGCGACAAAGCCACCTTCCATATGTTGTTTGCTATCTTCTTTATATCCATAATTAGATGCAAAGATAATACTTTTATTGACAATATCGTTCGAATCTGCATATTTTTAGCATAAATAAACGCTTGGGCGCCATTTATGGCTAAAAGTATAGCCTTTTTTTAAAGAAACAAGTGGTTCTTTCCCTTTTTTTACCCAAAAAGATAAAAAAAATCGCATACTTCGTGTGGATTCTCAAAAAATAATCGTATTTTTGCAAAATATATAATATAAAGATAAGATATGAAAGCTGTAAAGCCTAAGAAGAATCTCGGTCAGCACTTCTTGACCGACCTCAATATAGCAAAGCGCATCGCCGATACGGTGGATGCCTGCCCGGATATACCTGTTCTCGAAATAGGACCAGGTATGGGCGTTCTTACCCAATATCTCGTAGAGAAACCAAGACCCGTCAAGGCAGTGGAAATCGACTCGGAGTCGGTGGCGTATCTTCATGAGAATTTCCCGACACTCAAGGATAATATTATCGGTGAAGACTTCCTGAGAATGGATTTGAACCAGATATTCGATGGAAAGCAGTTTGTACTGACAGGCAATTATCCATACGATATCTCATCGCAGATATTCTTCAAGATGCTTGATTACAAAGACCTCATTCCTTGCTGTACCGGAATGATCCAGCGCGAGGTGGCATTGCGTATGGCTTCAGAACCAGGTAACAAAGCCTATGGTATCCTCAGTGTGCTCATCCAGGCATGGTATGATGTGGAATATCTCTTTACGGTAGATGAGAATGTGTTCAACCCACCTCCAAAGGTAAAGAGTGCGGTAATCCGCATGACTCGCAACAAGGTGACTGACCTTGGCTGTGATGAAAAACTGTTTAAGCGTCTGGTTAAGACGGTCTTCAACCAGCGTCGTAAGATGCTCCGTGTAAACCTTAAGCAGATGTTCCCGGGTGTAACCCCACGCGAGGATTTCTACACCACTGACATCATGACCAAGCGCCCTGAGCAGCTCACTATCCAACAGTTTGTAGAACTCACCAACTATGTGGGCGAAGAACTCAAGAGATTGGGGATAGCTAAGAGTTAATAGTTAAAAGTTGATAGGGGGCTACGCTATATAGCTAGAATGCCCTATAAACTATAAATTGTAAATTATAAATTGAAATAATTATGATAGACGTTAAAGAAACTTTGAATTCTGCAGCAGAGCGTATGGAGATGGCAGCAATGTATCTCGCAGAGGAACTCTCTCATGTTCGTGCTGGTCGTGCTAATGTTGCCATCCTCGATGGTGTGCGTGTAAATAGTTATGGCAGTATGGTTCCTCTGAACCAGGTAGCTACAGTTACAACCCCTGATGCCCGTACTATCGCTATCCGCCCTTGGGACAAAAAGGCTATCAAGGATATCGAAAAAGCTATTATGGATAGTGGTGTAGGTATCACTCCTGAGAACAATGGCGAAATCGTACGTCTGGGTATTCCTCAGCCAACAGGTGAGCGCCGTAAGGAACTCGTAAAGCAGTGTAACAAGATTGCTGAGCGTGCTAAGATTGAGGTGCGCAACGTGCGCCAGGAAATCAAGGAGAAGTTGAAGAAAGCTATCAAGGATGGACTTTCTGAAGACTTGGAGAAGGATGCTGAGAACGATTTGCAGAAACTCCACGACAAGTACATCAAGCAGCTCGAAAACCTGATGGACGAGAAGGAGAAGGAAATCATGACAGTCTAAATCATTCTGGACTTACATTATTTAATAAGTGATAATGAGAGGACTCGTTATTAAAAATACAGGCAGCTGGTACACCGTCAAGACAGACGATGGCCAGCTGATTGAAAGTAAAATCAAGGGCAATTTCAGATTGAAGGGCATCCGCAGCACCAATCCTGTGGCTGTAGGCGATTATGTGCAGCTTATTACCAATCAGGAGGGTACGGCATTTATCTCTTCTATCGAAGACCGCCAAAACTATATCATTCGTAAATCACCTAACCTCAGTAAGCAGAGTCATATTCTGGCTGCTAATGTAGACCAGGCACTGCTTGTGGTAACGGTGAATTATCCGCAGACTTCTACTACCTTCATCGACCGATTCCTGGCTGGCGCTGAGGCCTATAGAGTACCTGTTATCATCATCTTCAATAAAAGTGACATACTTTCAGAAGAAGAATTGCATTACGAGAAGATGATGTGCACGCTCTATGAGACCATCGGATATAAATGTATCGAATTGTCGGCAGCTACAGGCGAAGGTGTTGAACTGTTGCGACCTCTTATCAAGGATAAGAAATCTTTGTTGAGCGGCAACAGCGGGGTAGGAAAGTCAACCCTCATCAACCAGCTCATTCCTGATGCAGAGCAGCGTACCGCCGAAATCAGCGAGGCGCATAATAGCGGAATGCATACCACAACCTTCAGTGAGATGCTGGAACTGCCGGAAGGTGGTTATCTCATTGATACTCCGGGCATCAAGGGCTTTGGTACCTTTGATATCGAAAAGGAAGAGCTGACCAGCTATTTTAAGGAAATCTTCAAGTTCTCTCAGGATTGTAAGTTCTCTGACTGTACCCATACCCACGAACCGGGGTGCGCGGTAATCAAGGCGGTTGAGGAACATTATATTGCAGCTAGCCGCTATCAGAGTTATCTCTCTATGTTGGAGGATAAGGACGAAAATAAATACAGAGAGGCTTTTTGATAGGGAAGAGTGAAGAACGAAGAGTGAAGAAATTAAAAAAATCATATTAATGAAAGAACAGAAGGACGTCAGGCAGCGTATCGAAGAAGGTGAGTTTGCACAGAGTGCAGAAATCAGTGCGAGCTATCTGGATGAGGACATCTTGATTATTGATAATGTCAAGGTGTTGCAGAACCCCGACCCTATGAGATTCCAGATGAACATGATTGCATCCTGTCAGAGAGGCAGCCTGAGAGCTGAACTCAACGGGCGGGAAATCGTGGTAGAGAAGGGCGATATATTTATCAGTCCGCCTAACTCTATTCTCGACATCAAAGAGGTGTCGGAAGATTTTGCATGCACAGCCATGTGTGTCAGCAATCACGGCTTGCTTGGTATTCTTCGTTCTCATATCTCGGTATGGAACCGTGCCATGTATGTGAGCAAGGTTTCGGTGTTGAAGATGAACGAGGTGGATATGGTATTCTATTCTAAGTTTACCGACTTGGTGCGCCTCTGTCTGGATCCGAAGTTCAACGATCGCAGTTCGTGGAAACCATATCGCCGTGAGATTGTGGAGACGCTCCTGAAGAGTGCTCTCCTTGCCGTGAGCAATCTTTTGCTGACAGATTTCCCGAAAGAAACGTTGGGAACCAGTGCCAGCGATTTCTTTGATAAGTTTCTGGAGATGTTGCAGCAGAGCGAAATCAAGCATCAGCCTGTAGAATATTTTGCGCAGCAGCTTTGCATCACGCCAAAATATCTCTCCATCATCTGCAAGCGCCATTCCGGCAAGACTGCCATCGAGTGGATTACGGAGTATACGCTTGCTGATATCACCTATTATCTCCGTTCTACAACGAAAACAATCAAGGAGATTTCAGGTATACTGGGCTTCTCCAATACCTCATTCTTCGGTAAATATGTAAGAGAGCATCTGCACATGTCACCTCTGAAGTATCGTGAAAGTTTGATAAAACAATAACAGCAAAATAAAAACTCGCAAATTCTAAAGAAGAATCTGCGAGTTTTTTGTTTCTATCAAATAGGGTGGAGCTGGAGGGATTCGAACCCTCGTCCGCACAAGGAAACCATACGCTTTCTACATGCTTATTCCAGCCTTTGGTTTTCGAGGCATGACAGGACCTGGACCACCAATCATACCCTTATCCTCTAAAATTTCATCCATGCAACGAGGCGTACATGAACTATTTCCGATTTACCTGCACCGCTTGATCAACAAGATTCGGAACAACATCCGTTGAGCGATGTCTCGTTCCAGCACCCTGTGCTGGAATAAAGCTAGTTTACTATACTTCGACTAGGCAGCGAGAGCGTAGTTATTTTCGCCAATTAATTTTTTGTTCACTAGGATTTAGGAGGTAGCCAACGAGCCTCCGCATGCTTACGTACCATTTCATCTCGCCGTCAAATCCAGTCAACCCCGAGAATTTTCTGATATTGGGTGCAAAGATAAGGCGAAAATTTGAAACTACCAAATTTTTTAAGGAAAAAATCATGCTAAAGATTCCAAATAGCTTAAAATGAGCGTTTTATGAGTTCTTGCCTTAAACATGCTAACCAAACTCTTAATGCAATGGCTGTAATAGCATCCTCATTATCATTATTTTTAGGTATTGCATACCTTCTTAGAAATATGTACCTTTGCAGCCTGATTCAAGATAGTAATAATGATTATGAATATGCTAAATAAGAAAATAACTTGGAGAAAACAACATAAATGGTTAGGCTTCGGTATGAGTTTTTTCATACTGATGTTCTGCTTGTCGGGTATTTTGCTCAACCACCGTTCGCTTATCAAAGATGTGGACGTGAGCAGGAAATATCTGCCAAGTCGCTATGAATTCAAGAATTGGAATGGCGGGTTGCTGAGAGGAACGCTTGCTTTGGATGATGCCATATTGCTGTATGGAAACGGGGGAATCTGGCAAACAGATTCTACAGCATCCACATTCAGGGACTTTAATAAGGGGATTCCAGCAGGAGCAGACTGCCGACAGATAAGAAATGTTATCAGAACGGATGATGGTTCTGTCTGGTCGGTATCTCCATTTGCACTTTACCGGTTGGGGAGTCACAAAATATGGAAAAGCGTAACTCTTCCAACAGAGCCGGAAGAGAAGTTGAGCGACATTTCTGCTCATGGAGATACGCTTTTGGTTCTCAGCCGCTCCTATGCTTATGTTTCCTTGCCACCTTATCAGAACTTCCACCGGATAGAATTGCCTATGCCAAAGGAGTATGATGGGAAAGTTACAGTCTTTCGTACGATATGGCTGCTTCACAGTGGAGAGTTGTTTGGCAGCATTGGTAAACTCATCGTAGATGGCATTGCCATCATCCTGGTGTTGCTCTGCATCTCAGGTCTTATCTTCTGGTTAAAGCCTAAACAGAAGAGGTTGCTTCGCTTTTCGCTACAATGGCATGACAAAATAGGCCGATATACCATCATGCTTACTTTGTTGATAGCCCTGACAGGTTGGTGCCTTCGTCCACCTGTGATGATAGCCTTGGTGTTGAACAAGATGCCGTCTATTCCTGGGACGACGCTTCATAGCAAGAACCCTTGGAATGACAAACTCCGTGTGGTGCGTTATGATGAAAAGTTCGGTGACTGGCTCTTGTCAACTTCGGATGGTTTCTTTTCCGTGAATTTCCAGACAGGAAAGTTGGAGTCCATCTCCAATACTCCACCAGTCAGTGTTATGGGATTGAATGTCCTTCAGCAAAGCAAAGATGGTAAATGGTATTGCGGTTCGTTTAGTGGTCTCTTTGTTTGGGATAGAGTAAAGGGGACAACCATTGATTATTCTACCGGGAAAGCTGCTTTAAAGAACGGTGGCGCACCATTCGGAAAAAAGGCGATAGCAGGTATGAGCCAGGATTTCTCTGATACGCCTGTCATTGCTGAGTATAATGAAGGAACCGACTTTGCGCCACAACCCGCTTATATGAACCAACTGCCCATGTCATTATGGAATGTGGCTCTGGAGGCTCATAGCGGTAGAATCTTCATAGGTAGTATTGCTACATATATATTTATCTTCGTGATGGGAATACTTGCCGTATGGTGCCTTTGGTCTGGCTATGTCATTAGACTGGTGAAGAAAAAATAAAAAAAAAAGTTTGAATGCGTTGTTTTAATTGCCATATTGCCATATTGTATGTGCAAATGGTTGATACTCAGCGTAAAAGTACATATGGCAATTCTCGGAAAAGCGCCGGGAATTGCCATATATTGTTATTGTTGCCTCTACTCATCTCCCAACAATCCTCTTATTTCCTGGTCGAAGTCAGAGTCAATACGTTGGGTCTTATTGAAAATTTCGTATTCTTGTTCCGCTTTCCTCTTGGCTTGTTCCGCAGAAATTTTACCTTTGTCTGGTAAAATTTGGTAGCGTCGGAAAGAGAGGAATTCATTTACGCTTGCCGAGAACTGTTGCATATTAAACGTGTTTTCACGCTCAATAAGATCCTCGATATAGTCGAAGAAACCTGTGACGGCACGTTCTAATTGGCGGATTTCTTTCTCTTGCAGATAGTTCTTGGCGATGCTTACATCCGATTTTAGAACACGACCATCTGGTGCATTTTTCCAAGTGGTAAGTCCCATGTGGTCCTTAGTATGGTCAGCCTTGGAGTATATAATCTCTGCTGCTGTATGTCCAGTGATAGCATAATGGAAGCGGTTTTGAACCATTGCATAGAATTCGCGTGTGGTTGGCGAGTTCTTGTCATAGTCGGTACTACATTCTGCATAAATATCTGTTATTTGCTGCCAGATACGGCGTTCGCTTGCTCGAATAGAGCGTACACGTTCGAGTAACTCACGGAAATAGTCCTTTCCGAACACTGCCGTGCCTTGCTTCAATCGCTCATCGTCCATAGCAAATCCCTTGGTGATATATTCGTTGAGAATCTTTGTTGCCCATTGGCGGAAGCGAGTAGCCTTTAATGAAGAAACACGATAGCCAACCGCAATGATGGCATCGAGGTGATAGAAGTCCACACTATGTGTCTGCGACTTATTGGCCATGGCTCCATGCTGAGTGGTTATTTCCATTTTGGAAACAACCACTTCTTTATCCAATTCCCCTTCCTCAAAAATATTCTTCAAGTGCTTACTGATAGCTGGTACACCAACACCAAATAGCTGTGCCATAGCTTTTTGTGTACACCAAATCGTCTCGTTCTTGATAACCACCTGTACCTTGCCTTCAGAGTCAGGCATACTATACAGTAAAAATTGTATTTCGTTACTCATCTTGTTATTCCTTTTTTGCGTTATCATTAAAGTTGATGCTGTTAAGCTGTCGCATAATCTCATTCTCTAAGCGATGGCTTTCCTCGAATTGCTCTGCCAATGTATTCTTGTAATCAGTCATTCGCTTATTGAACTCCTCTTCCGTGATATCAACATAGTCTATCTTGATGTCAAAATATTGACCGGCTGAAAGACTGTAGCCCTTTTCTTTGATTCGTCAAAGAATAGCACGGACACATTGGTACCTGTATTGGCAAATACGAAATCTTCCATTCTATCAATTTATTGATTTTAATGCAAATATAATGATTTATTTCGAAAAAGAAGTCATGTTGGTTGATTCTTTAACACGATATAACTAATTGACGATACTATAGATGAGTAAGAATGCACTTCTGTGAATAAAATTACTAAAGGATGACAAAGATCGATATTTGCCCTTTTCGGGCCTATCAGAGAAGCTTTCGGCTCTTTCAAAGCGATTTCTCGACAGATATTCACCAGCGGAGCCGATTGCTATGTTTCACTCAGAATGACCACACTGGTCATGCTGAATTTAAAATATGCCCCTTTTTAAAGTGGACTCAGAAAATAAAAAAAAGTTTGAATGCGTTGTTTTAATTGCCATATTGCCATATTGTATGTGCAAATGGTTGATACTCAGCGTAAAAGTACGTATGGCAATTCTCGGAAAAGCGCCGGGAATTGCCATATATTGCCATAGTGAGAATTTAATGCTATTTTCGCCTAATAACCAGATACTCAGTACCTTTCATCGTTCTTTTTCTCTTCAATCCATCAATATTCTTCAGGCATCGACCGAACGAAAGTAGGCTTTTTGCTTCCAGTGATGCCCCATATTTTGCCTTTAATTCGCTAAAAATGGCGGCGGCAGTCATGAAAGTACCCTCATTTTCGTCTTCTGTTGGCGTAAAACTCTCGCTGAAGCATTGCATGACTGGATCTATTTGCTGGTATCGCCTGTTGTTTTCCATGATGAGAGCCGTCTGTTCTGCATCAAAATAGGTCTTTTCTCCATTCCAGATTGCCTTTTCTGCTTGAGCAAAGAGTTGCTGATAGTTGGGGCGCACACTTACATCGATAGGACCCGTCAGTTCAATGCCGATGAATCGGCGGTTGCCGGAAGGGTCGGTCAGGATGTCATCCATATTGCTTGTGGCGATGAAGGAGGCGGTGCGGGGGAACTCCTGTACATGGCTGCCATAGGGTGGCTTGTATTTCACGTTTGGCAACTGGATGAGATTTTTCAGGAATCCCTGTTGTACCCTGGCTGAAATCTGGTTGAATTCATCCAGATTGATGAGCAGGCACTGGCTCATAGCCTGCAACACCTGTCTCTTCTCCGAGAGAATCAGATTGTCGGTGTAGCCCCATTGCAGTTGGGGTGGAATCAGCCGGCGGCAGAAAGTACTCTTGTTGTAGCCCTGTTTGGAAATGAGCAGAGGAGCCACGCTGTTGCCATACTGTCTGCCGGTGCGGTTGTGCCATTGCTCCACCATGGCTAGAAACCAGGTGTAGAACCAGTCCTCCCAGTGAGGGTTGTTGGTAGGCACGGTACGTGCCAAGGCGCGTATATGGTCCTTGCCGTCCCAGTTGTCATAACAGGTGAACAGGAATTCCTCTACGGGATTATAGTTCTTGATGAAATTGGATTCCAGGAAATTTCTGACGTCCTTGATGCTGACGTTGATACCTGCCAGTTGCACTTCTAGCGTCAGACTCTTCTGCACTCTCGGTTCCACGGCTTGAAATCCAATCCATTCCTTGTCCTTTGGTACATATTCGGTATATTTCATCACCATGTTGTATCTCAGGTCATACTTCTCGTTCAGATATTTCATCATCTTCTCGATGTTCTCTTTCGAGCCTTTCATGCCTTTTTCTTTCTTGTCAGTCGGGTCGCTTTTAGCCTCAGGTATGGATGGGGTTGGTTCCTGAAGCATCAGTTTCTCATCTACTTTCATGGCGACAGCCTGAGGATTATAATAAGGCAGGATATCGAGCGTAAGGAGGAAATAGCTTCTTATCGAAGGCTTTTGGCTGGCTATCTCGGCATGGATGACAGACTGGTAGATGGGCAGGATGTGTCGGTAGGCACTTTGGTAGAGTCGGTCGGCATGTTCTTCATCTGTAGGCAGTTCACCCTTTTCATCGGAGAATTTCACCAGTATTTCCACGCTTCTGCCATCCGCTCCGGTCACGGCGATGAGAGTGGAGGGGAGGAAGGCAGCTTGTTTCTTCACGAGCTGAACGTCTTCTGGTTTCAGTATGTTTCTGAACGATAGGAGCAAGAGGCCGTTGAATGCCTTCATCCTGAGATTCCCGTTCTCATCTTTCTGAAACTCGGCGGCAGGGTATACCCTGTGCCAGGTGGGCATGTCTTTATACCCATCGTAACCGAAATTCATGGAAGGAACCATATCTCTGAATTTCTGGATGGTAAACTTGGAATCATCTTTGAGCATACGCTCCAAAAGGTGTCCGATACTTCTGTTGGTAACGCAAAGCTGGTGTTGCCGGTTGGTTCTGATGACTGTTATTCTCATCTGTCCTGTTATTAAAGTTATGTCTTTTTCGAGTGAGGCTTACGTAATGTTTGAGTAGGGCTTACTTGGAGTTCAAAAGAGGCTCACTTGGATTTCGGAAAGCATTACTTGCTAAGCCAGGATGTATCTGAAATTGCGTCGCGACGTATCTGATGCTGCGTCGCGACGCAGTTGTTGTTACGTCGGGACGTATCTGATGCTACGTCGGGACGTAATTTCTTCCGCATCGATGGCGAAGTTACGAAAAAAGATTGAAATCCCCAAACTTTGAACCGAAAAAATGCTTTTTTGCTCAATACTTTCTGTGTTTTTCCCCAAAAATGCCTCAAAAACGCCCGAATATGGCAGATTTCATGGCAATATATGGCAGATAATCCCTAAAAATAAAGAATTGCCATACCCTTAACAGCTTTGTAATCAGAGAGATTACTGGCTGATATGGCAATATGGCAATTCTTGAAAGAAAAATATTTAAAAATAAATCTTGTTACTTCACGCTCCACTCAAACAAACCGCAGGACAGAGTTTCTGGCTGCTTCAGTTCGAGCTTCACAGCCTTGGTCTTCACTGGGTCGAAATTCACGATACAGGCTACACCTCGCTTGCATGGATAAGCATCGGCTCCTGGAACTTCCTTCCAGTTACCTGCCTCGTCCTGATAGTAGAGCTTCCAGCTGTCTGGCACCTTGCAACCGCCCCATGGCTGGTCGTCGTACCAATATACGGTGCTGGTCTTGATTTCCTTGCTCTCAGGGAAGGTGTAGGTAATCCATTCTGTGGTGTTCTTCTTAGGCCACCAGTGGATGTATGGGACAGAACGGTCGTTCTCATCGGCAGGAACCAGTCCGTCGGTGATGCTGCTCTTGGCAGGCACTGGAGAAGAGAATTCTACCTTAGCCTGAGCTGCGAGAGTTGCAGGAGCTGATGGCTTTGCAGCCTTGACATCCTGTGGCAACCATACCTTCATGTTGCCGTTGCCACGATGAGCCCAGGCGAAGTATGGGATGAGAGTCAGGGTCTGGTCCTTGGTGCTCAGCTTGCCGCTCTTGTCGTAGGCGAGGGTCTGCACGTTCTCAGTCAAGGTCTCCATGTTCTGACCCTTGTAGAGTGTCAGTACATTCTTATATTTAGGGTCGATGAAACCATCGTACGAGAGCTTGCCCTCAGCGAACTGAGGTTCGCGGTTCTCCAGGATGCTCATGATGTCGAAGCCCTTGTTGTCTGGCCACTCTGCACAATATACGATAGGACCACGCTCGATGCTGATGCAGCCACGGTCGGCCTCTACCTTGTTGTTGGCGCGTACGGTGCGTGCCTCCATATCGAAGTGAACGCGAACCACATCGCCCTTCTTCCACTTGCGGTTGATGGTATAATAGCCATCCTCTGTTACCTTAGCCTCTACCTTCTTGCCGTTTACGGTAATGGTATAGCCCAGTCGCTTGCCGTCGCTGTAGTAGTAAAGGTCTGATGGTACTGGCTGACCCTTTACCCAGCCCGGGATGCGGATCTTCATACCGAACTGACCTGCCTTGTTGTCATCTACCTTGATGGCGATGTCGCCGTTCCAAGGGTACTGTGTATCCTGACTCAAAGCCACCTTCTTGCCAGCCACTTTCAGAGAAGAAGAGTTGCTGAGGAAGAGGTTGACATATACATTCTTATCCTTTACGGCATATACATAGCCTGGGAGGGATGGCAGGAAACGGCAGATGTTGCTAGGGCAGCAGGCACAGCCGAACCAAGCCTGGCGCTGATGCTGCCCCATGCTCTCCAATGGGTTAGGGTAGAAGAAGCCGCCGCCGTCCATGCTCACACCACTGATGAGACCATTGTAGAGGGTACGCTCCAATACATCGTAATATTTGCTCTCGCCATGGAGAAGGAAGAGACGGTAGTTGACATAAACATTGCCGATAGCTGCGCAGGTTTCGCAGTAGGCACTCATGTTAGGCAGCTCGTAGTTTTTGCCGAAAGCCTCGCCGTTGTTAGTAGCTCCGATACCTCCGGTGATGTAGAGCTTCTTGCTCACGATGTTGTCCCAGATGCGGTCGATGGCGTGGATATAGGCGGTATCGCCGGTGAGGGCAGCTACATCTGCCATACCAGCATACATATAGGTGGCACGAACGGCATGACCTACAGCCTCGTCCTGCTCCAAAACCGGTTTGTGGCTCTGAGAATATTCCTGTTTGATAGATGTCTTGCCACGATAGTCGAGGAAGAACTTAGCCTCTTCGAGATATTTCTTGTTGCCTGTAGCGAGATAGAGCTTGCAGAGTGCCATTTCGGCAATCTGATGTCCCGGTACCACGCAAGCCTGTCCTGGGTTAGGGCCAACCTCGCGAACCACGCAGTCGGCATAGCGGATAGCGATGTCGAGGAACTTGCGGCTACCTGTAGCCTGCCAGTGAGCCACGGCACCTTCTACCATGTGACCGAGGTTGTAGAGCTCGTGGCTCAGATCCTCTTCCTTGCTCCAGCGCTTGTCGCCAGCCCAGAAATGAGGATGCTTCGGGTTCTGTGTACGGGCGGTATAGAGATATCCGTCAGCCTCCTGAGCCGGAGCGATGATATCGAGCACGCTATCGATATAAGCCTTGAGTTTCTTGTCTGGATAAGTTTGCAACACGTAGCTGGCACCCTCGATGGTCTTGTATGGGTCGGTGTCGTCGAAGCTGTAGGGCATCAGTTTGCCCACATCATAGGTGTCGCTGGGATGAGCTGCGCGTTCAAAGTTCTTGTATCTTCCCTCTGATTCGCATTTGCTGAAAGCCAGCGGGATGGTTACTTTGCGAGAGGTTTCGATACGCTGTCCCCAGAACGTATTGTTCCAAACCTTTACTGATGTGAAAGGCACCGGAGTGATAGGATAACCACCCGAGCTCTTGTTTACCTTTTGTGCCGAAGCAGGCATCAATGCCAATGCTGCCAAGGCTGATGTTACTAAAATCTTCTTCATGTATTGCTAGTTTATTTTTTGTAAGGAATGTATTCATCCCAGAGTTTCAATGAGTGCAGATAGCCTGAGAAAGGCCATGCCTCTTCGGCATTCTTGCCCAGAAGCATAAACTGCGATGGCTTGACGAGGAGCTGGATATCCTTCTGGCTGATGAGCTTGTCGTTGATGTAGATGCTCTCGATTCTGCCATCGAAGCAGACATATACGTGCTGCCACTTGCCTTCCAGGGTCTTCATCTCCTTGTAGCCGGCATCCTCATACCATCCGTAATGGTTCATCACACCGCAGCGTGGTTCGGTGCCGTTTACCAGCATCAGCTTTTCCAGTTCATCGTGAGAAGAGGTGAAATCGGCTACGCATTCATTCTCGGCAATCTCCGGATTCAGAATCCATGCCTCGATGGTATATGGAGCGTTGTCGCGGATAGTGGCTGGGAGCATGAAGTTGCTTCTGTAACTCTCCTTGCCGGTAAAGGTGAATGCCTTTTTGCCCTCTATGGTCTTGATGATGGCTGCTGTATCGTGCTGCGTCTCGAACTCGCCCTTGAGGTGAATATTCAGCGGGCTTCCGTTCTTGATGTAAGGCACGGTATCGCCCTCGTTGTAGTAGTCAGCGCTGATATCTACCACCAGTCCCTGACAGTTCTTGTCGGCTACTGCCTCACGCACGATGCTGCTCTGGGCATCGAAAGCCTTTTCTGCCGCCTCCTGTTCCCAGTTATAATAACGGAGATTGGTGAGGGTAAATTGCTTTTCGCCTGCACTAATTTCCAGTTTTCCTTCAGAAAGATTCAGTCGAGGATCGTTTTCATCTATCTGATGCCAGCTTCCGTTGTCGAAAACCTGGGCGGTGAGGGTATGCTTGCGTGTCTTGCCGAGCTGCGGATGAGTCATCACCAGCTGGGCACCTGGTTGCAGGGTGATGGCATCTTTGCCAGCCATGCGCTCTCTGAGGGCGGTGCCCTGAAGGAGCGAGAACTTGCCGGCAAGCATTCCCTCGTTGTTATGCCAGGTTGTACCATCGAAATCGGCTGCTGTCAGACCGAGCCACTGCTGTGGGGCAGAATCTTCTACGGAACCGTAAACCTTGATGTTCCAGATGGCGCCACCGAAACCTTTCTTCTGTCCACCAGTATAGGTGAGACGGATGTACTGCGCCTTGGCATTTCCGAAATCTACCATCGGTGAACCTGCCAGACGATTCTGTCGCTTGTCGGAGAAGGTCTGCCAGTGCTTGCCGTCATAGGATGTCTCGATGAGATACTGATAGAACTGAGTTCCGTATTCAAACTGTGTCCAGATGCTCTTGATGCTCTGTTTCTTGCCCAGGTCAATCTGGATCCAGGCCGGTCCGGTGGTGCGAGGGCGCCAGAGTGTGCCGTTGTTGTCATCTACCGCATATTCCGGACGGAAGTCGTTGTCGTAATAAGAGGAAGCTGTAACCTTGGCACCGAAGGCGAGGTTCTTTGCTACCTTCATCTCCGGTTTCAGATCGAGACCTTCGTGGGTTGGAATGACCTCCTTGATGGTACCGTCTGTATTGAATTCGAGTTTATCGATTGCCACCTGACGATGGAATCCACGGTTGGAATGTGGATTGTCGTGGCGATGATATACGATGTAGTAGTTGTCGCCTTCCTGGAGCACGCTGTTGTGTCCCGGACCATGAACGGTTCCATCGGCATTGGTCTTGAGGATAGTGCCGTGGTAGGTATAAGGACCGAGCGGACTCTTGGCTGTGGCGTAATCTACGCGGTAGCTGGCATCCTCGCAATGCTCGCAGGAGTAGAGGAAGTAGTAGATGCCGTTGCGCTTGAAGACGAATGGAGCTTCGAAAAAGTGAGTAACCTCGGTGTTCGGGATGAGCTTGGTTTCGCTGAATGATTTCATGTCAGGATTCAGCTTACCTGCTCCGCAACCGAAGCCTTTGTAGATGCCCCAGGTTCCCCAATACATATAGACCGAACCATCATCATCTCGGAAGGTCTGACCATCCAGAGTGATGGCATTCTTTACGAATCTATCCGGTACGAGCACGGCTTCGCTCTCGCCCAGCACATTCTTCCAAGGACCGCGAGGTG
>OMDK01000479.1_pt1 | contig 20434 bp, 16 predicted proteins | sample 1645201 | NCBI WGS metagenome assembly OMDK01 (sample SAMEA103958151, study PRJEB25191) | human gut metagenome
ATGGTCCCCATCCCTTTCGGTTGCGGGCGTATTCCTGGTGGTTGCGGGCCATCGGTTCATGATGGGAAGTACTCATCACTACGCCCATCTCATCTGCCGTCTTCTCGTTCTCCGGGTCATCTGCGTAGAAAGCCCAGCCCCACATGGCAGGCCACATCATGTTACCTCTCAGTCGCAATACCAGTTCGAAAACGCGCTGATAGAAACGGTGGTCGCCATATCCGGTGCCGTAGGTGTTCTTTACCCATGACGTTAGGCAAGGCGCCTCGTCGTTGAGGAAGATGCCGCGATAACGTACGGCTGGTTCGCCATCTGTATAGATACCCTTGTTTACGAAAATAGAATCGTGGTGCTCTACAGGCACGTCTGCCCAGTCATACCAAGGCGATACGCCCATCTGCTGCGAGAGTTCGTAGATGCCGTAGATGGTGCCTCGGCGGTCGCTGCCAGCAATGACGAGCTGACCATCTATGAGCGTGATGATAAACTTTTCCCGTTTGCCCTTCAGTAGATTTCCGTTGATGCGCTTCTGTTTCACCAGTTGGTCGATGGCTGCTGAATGGCCGATGGTGCCTACGAGGATAGCTGGTCGGGCTGTGTCGGCTTTTTTCTGAAAACCGGCATCCGAGGTGAGGGTGGCTGTGGCTCCACTCACACTTTTTATATCTTTTAGCAGGGCATGAGCAGCATAGCTCACTCCTTTGCAGTCGTTGGTGTCCATGTAGATTTCTACCCGGTTATTGGCATTCAGCAGCAAGTCTCCTTGCTTGAAATCTACAAATCTGTCGGCTGCGCTCATGCTGATTGTTGAGAGCAGGGCAGCGCCAGCCAGGAATGTTTGCTTGATGTTGTTTAGTTTCATATTTATTTATTTTGTTGTTATTTTATCTGATTGTCAGCAATGTGTTTTTGCCGGTTGCAAAGGTAGCCAAAACTATCCGGATATACTTTATTTTATGTAATCTTTAGTTTTTAATATGTTTCATTTTTACTTTTCTGTCCGTTTCTCTTTGTGTTTTCAAAGAAAAATAGTAATTTTGCATAGTAAAAACAGAAAAAAGAATATATATAATGATAGACAGACCGACGATAGCAAAAATTATGGATGCCACCAAGATAGAAGAGGTGGTATCTGAATTTGTTACGCTCAAGAAGCGAGGCATCAATTATGTCGGCTTGTGTCCTTTTCATAACGATTCCAATCCATCTTTCTCTGTATCTCCAACAAGAGGTATCTGTCATTGCTTTACCTGCGGAAAGGGAGGCAATGCAATCAACTTTCTGATGGAACTGGAACAGATGACCTATCCCGATGCCCTTCGCTGGCTCGCCAAGAAATATAAAATAGAGATTCAGGAACGGGAACTGACCAATGAAGAAAAACAGCGCGAGAGCGAAAGAGAATCCATGTTTATCGTCAACGATTGGGCGGCGAAATATTTTCAGGATATTCTCTTGCATGATGTGGATGGTATCGCTATCGGTATGGCTTATTTCCGAGGAAGAGGTTTCAGGGATGATATCATCAGAAAATTTCAGTTGGGTTTTGCGCTCCCTAAGCGTACTGCTCTTGCTGAAGCGGCTAAGGCGGCTGGCTATAATCCGAAATATCTGGTTGATACGGGACTCTGCTTCAAGGTGGATAAGGACGAAGCCGGAAATAAGTCGGGTGAGGATAAGATTCTTGACCGTTTCTCGGGCAGAGCCATCTTCCCTTGGTTCAGCGTGAGCGGCAAGGTGGTAGCTTTTGGCGGACGAGTTCTCGACAGCAGAACCAAGGGCGTCAGCCAGAAATATGTCAACTCGCCTGATAGTGTTATCTATCATAAGGAGCGCGAACTCTATGGACTCTATCAGGCCAAGAAGGCGATAGCCAAGGAGGATTGTGTCTTCATGGTGGAAGGATATACCGATGTTATCTCGATGCATCAGTGTGGCATCGAAAATGTGGTGGCTAACTCGGGTACAGCGCTGAGCGTGCATCAGATTAGATTGCTGCACCGCTTTACCAGTAATATCGTTCTTCTCTATGACGGCGATAATGCGGGTATTCATGCTGCGCTGCGAGGTACCGATATGCTGCTCGAAGAAGAGATGAACGTAAAGGTGCTCTTTCTCCCTGACGGTAATGACCCTGACAGTTTCGCCCGCAGTCATTCGGCAGAGGAATTCAGAAGATATATTCAGGAGAATCAGACCGACTTCATACAGTTTAAAACCGATATTCTGCTGCGCGGTGTGACAGACCCTGTAAAGCGAAGCCAGGCTATCAATTCGATTGTAGAGAGCATCTCGAAAATCAAGAATCAGATAACGCGCGCTTCTTATATCACCGACTGTTCTCACCGTTTGGGCGTGAACGAGGCAATTATCGTGAATGCCTTGAATAATTTTGTGCGCAACGGTATGAGTGAGCAGGTAAAGGCAGAGCGACGTGCTGCGGGATTGAAAGATTCGCCTGTAGCGGCAGCGCAGCAGGCGCAATCGGTGATGAGAGCGGTTACCCCACTGGATAAACTTCTGGAAGTAGAAGGACTTCTGGTACAGTTGATTATTCATCATGGCGACCAGCTCATCACGGTACAGGATGTAGACGGAAATGATGTGGAGGTAGCTGTGGCCCAGTATATCAGTCTTGATTTGGGTGGAGATGGCTTTAAGTTTCATAATGATTTATATAATCAGATTATGCAGGAGGCTGTGGAGCATCTCGAAAAAGAAGATGATTTTGTCGCCGAAACTTATTTTGCCAATCATCCGAATCCGGAAATCAGCAGGTTAGCTGGTTTGCCTACAGGTGACCAGGAGGTATCTACGGCTAGTCTGCAGATGAAGATGAGCGCCGATAAGCTCCGTCAGTTTGTCTTTAAAGACATCTTGAGCTTCCGTACTCATTATATTGCTCAGCGTATTATAGAGGTTCAGCAGGAGTTTGCCAGGAATCCGACCAATCGTGAACTGCTGCAGGAGTTTATGAAACTCAAGCAGATGAACACGCTTCTGGCGAGCCAGGCAAACAATATCTTCAATTAACCGGAACTCCTGTCCTGTGGGGAGGAACTCTGTAAAGAAGTATTAGAGATTTAAAAGGAGAAATGCTATATGATTTATTTTCACTGGATATATCTGTTGCTTTATGTCGTGATAACCGTTCCGGCTATCATCACCGTCTTGATGGACAATCGTCAGCCCGCCAAGACGATGGCATGGATATTGGTCTTCTTCTTCATCCCCTTTGTGGGTATTATCTTCTATTTTTTCTTCGGTCAGAATACCCGCAAGGAACGGCTTATCAGCGACCGCAGTATGGACCAGCTCACCAAGCGCTCCATGCTCGAGTTCGTAGAGCAGGAGAATCTTCACCTGCCAGACAGCAATAAACCGCTGATGAATCTCTTTGCCAACCAGAGTTGGGCGCTGCCTTTTAAAGATAATCAGGTGGATATTTATACTGATGGCTACGATTTCTTCCTTACCTTATTATATAATATAGGACAGGCAAAGCATCATATTCATCTCGATACCTATATCTTCGAAGCCGATGCCTTGGGATATCTGATAGCTGATGCCTTGATTGATAAGGCGGAGCAGGGAGTGGAGGTGCGACTGATTTATGATGATGTAGGCTGCTGGAAGGTGAAGGATGAATTCTTTGAACGTATGCGTGATGCAGGCATTGATATACATTCGTTCATGCCAGTCCGCTTTCCGGCTTTTACGAGTAAGGTAAACTATCGTAACCACCGCAAACTCTGTGTCATAGATGGTAAAGTGGGCTTTATCGGCGGCATGAATATAGCTCTGCGCTATGTGAAGGGTGATAAGAAACAGGCTTGGCGCGATACGCATCTCCGTATTGAGGGCGGTGGCGTTTACGCCATTCAGAGAGCCTTTCTGGTAGACTGGTATTTCGTAGACCGTACATTGGTTACCAATCGCCAGTATTATCCGCCGGTCAGTGCGCATATCCGCAACAATTGTCTCGTACAGATAGTTACGGGCAGTCCTATCAGTCCTTGGCCTGACATCATGCAGGGCTATGTCCGCATCCTGCTTCAGGCCCGGAAGTATGTGTATATGGAAACGCCTTATTTCCTGCCAACCGAACCTGTATTGTTTGCCATGAGAACAGCAGCTCTGGCGGGTGTGGATATCCGTCTGATGTTGCCCCGTCATGCTGATGCCAAACTGGTAGAGTGGGCATCACGTTCGTATGTGATGGAGGCGATAGAGGCAGGCGTAAAGGTTTATCTCTATACGGCAGGCTTTAATCATAGTAAATTGCTCGTAAGTGATGATAATCTCTGTACGATAGGCAGTACGAATATCGATTTCCGAAGTTTTGAGAATAATTTCGAAGCGAATGCGTTCTTCTTTGATGAGGGGATGGCGCAGCGCGTGAAGGCTGTCTATCTGCGGGATGAGGCGAAGAGTATCCTGGTAGATGATGTATCTTATTTCGTAAAACGTCCGTTCCTGCAGCGCCTTTTCGAGAGTACGGTAAGATTGCTCTCGCCGCTGCTGTGATTAGGCACAGATTTTTATTTAAGTATGGATTTATTTAGGCACGGATTACACGGATTACACGGAGTTATGAGCTAAAATTCAATATTCCGAATTTATAATCTCATAAAAAATCCGTGTAATCCGTGCCTAAAATTTGCTTTTATCTGAATATTGAGAAGTTTACGCTTCCGTAACTTCTGTGCTCCAGAAATCGTGGATGCTCGGAGAAATCATAGTCTTTGCCATGCTCAAAGACGAAGATGCCTCCTTCGTTGAGATAGTCGCCATTCAGAACGAGGTCTGGAATCTGCGGCAACTCCTTCAGAGCGTATGGAGGATCAGCAAAGATAAGGTCAAACTTCTGCTTGCAGGTCTTCAGAAAACGGAATACATCACCACGAATCAGAATATCCTTGTCTTCGCCCAACTTCTGAAAACATTGGCGTATGAAGTTGGCATGGTCACGGTCTGCCTCTACGCTGATTACCCGGCTGCAGCCTCGTGATACCAGTTCGAGCGAAATGCTGCCCGTACCGGCAAAAAGGTCGAGGGCAGAGGTATTTTCGAAATCAATATATCCCTGCAGAACATTAAAGATGTTCTCCTTTGCAAAATCTGTTGTCGGACGCGCCTTAAACGAACGTGGAATGTCGAAATGGCGTCCCTTATATTGTCCTGTTATGATTCTCATATTTACTTTGAACTTTGAATGTTGAACATTGAACTTTATGATAAGCTATTCTGTTGAATTCTTAACTATCAACTTTTTACTATCAATTCTTGTCTTACTTACTTAAGTACAGCGCCATCAAATCGAATGGCAGACCTTTAATCTCTGTGATGGGCGCACGGTTGAATTCGGCGGCAGGATTCAGAATGAAGGTCTTCTTGATGTAGAGTTTCGTGTTGTAGAGGAACCAATCCTTATCCGGAACATTGCCTGATACATGCAACTCATCCTGCATCTGGTTGAATCCTAACTGCTTCCATACATAGAGAATGAAATAGAGGGCATCCTTGGCATGCTCGGCATTGAACGAGTTGAAAAATTTGAAACGGTTCTTCTCGAAACTGAAAACGTCCAGCTTCTTGTCGTGGAAATAAACATAAAGCTTGCGGTGAATGCCGGTGAAACTGCGATGATGCAGATAGTGCCACATCGGTTGCATGATAGGTGTGAAGCGGACATCCTTGAAGTTGTCTTCTACCACCATCTTCAAATCTTTGTTGATAGGGAATACCGCTACCGCATTCAGTTCCGGCTGCACTCTGTAGAGAATGGCATCGCTGTTATGGCTGTTGAAGGCATGCTGATAGAGCACATCGATATCCTCTTCATGAAATTCTTCGATAGGAACCAGCAGGATAGGCGAATCGAGATATATGCGTACCTTCTGGTATCCCCTCTGCAGGAGAGTACTCTCCTTGAAAGCCTGACGCAAGTTGGCTGCCATCGAAACACCACTCTTTACTGTATAAGGTTCATAGATGAGCTGATGCTCAGCTTCACGGTCAACTACCGAAAAACTGAGGGTGTTCCTGCTCACGCGGATGGTGAGTCGTGCTTGCTGAATGTTGTTACCTTTTATTTGCATATCTGTTACCAATTACCTGCGTTGTTATTATCTGTCGTTAAATCACCTATCTTGAGTCCGGGATAGTTGCCGGCATAGTTGGCCTCCTCTATCTTCTGCTGGATGGAACCTTCATCGAGTCCGTCGAGGAAGGTTTCATAACCGGCCCCACATTCCATCACCGGAATCTGCTTACCGCTTTTTCCTACGATAACCGTGGCAGCAAGTGTAAACTTCTTACCGTCGGCATAGGGAATGTATTGGGCATCTTCCTGTAAGAATTTGCCTTTTACCAGTGTCGGAAAATCGCCTGTATATACGCCATGTTTCGCCTTGTATTTCTCTTCAGCCTGACGTATCTGCATTAGTTTCTCCTTCACCTCTGCTTCTCTGCTAGCCATGGCTTTCTGGAAGCGGATGGGCTGGCTTACACTCAGAATACAGAGTAGCATCATGATGATGACGCATGCTCCCAAAATATAATTATTCTTTATTCTTTTTCTCATTTCAAAAAGTATTATTACTTTTGCACAGCAAATAGGTGCAGTAAATTTTCTGCAAAGATACTAAAAGTTTTCGAAATATGAACATTGAAGAGTTAAAATATCAGATATTACAGCAATTTGGCTTTCCGCCAACCCCAGAACAGGCTCAAGCGCTCGATGTTTTCGTGCAGTTTATGACGGATAGTAATCCTCATGCTGTGATGATTCTCCGGGGTAGTGCGGGTACCGGTAAGACATCGCTTTCGGGTGCTATCGTCTGTACGCTCCGTGCTGTTCGCCAGAAGGTGATGCTCCTTGCCCCTACAGGTAGGGCGGCTAAGGTCTTCTCTCTGAACAGCGGGATGCCTGCCTATACCATTCATCGCCGCATCTATCGCGAAAAGGCGTTTGCCGGAGTGGATGGCCAGTTCAATCTCAATGATAATCTCTATACTGATACGCTTTTCATGGTGGATGAAGCTTCGATGATTGCCAATCTGGGATTGGGCGGAACCACCTTTGGCAGCGGCTGTCTGCTAGATGATCTGATTCATTTTGTGTATCAGGGACGTAACGACCGCCTCTTGCTGATAGGCGATAAGGCACAGTTGCCTCCTGTTGGTGAGGAAGAATCACCAGCCCTTTCTGCTGCGATGCTCCAGGGATATGGACTGTCGGTTTATGAGTGCGATTTGAACGAAGTAGTCCGTCAGAGTCAGCAGTCGGGCATTCTCTTTAATGCTACCCGCATCCGTCAGATGATTACCCACGATGACATTACCCAACTGCCTAAAATCCGTTTCTCCGGTTTCTCGGATATCAGGGAGATGCCGGGCGCAGAACTCATCGAGGCACTTGGTGACAGCTATCATCAGGTAGGACTTGACGATACCATTGTTGTGACTCGTAGCAACAAGCGCGCCAACATCTTCAACCAGGGCATCCGCAACATGGTGCTTGATAGGGAAGAGGAACTGGAGAGTGGCGACATGCTGATGATTGTGAAGAACAATTATTATTGGATGGAGGAAGAAAGAAAGAAGATAAAGGAAAGTGAAGAACGAAAAGTTCAAAGTAACGAACTTCCTGCTTTCCTGGCTAATGGAGATAGGGCGAAGGTGATGAAGGTGAGTCGTCGCATCGAACTCTATGGTTTTCATTTTGCCACCCTTCTGTTGAAATTTCCCGATTATGATAATTATGAACTGGAGGCTACGGTATTGCTGGATACCTTGACGAGTGAGGCTCCTGCTTTGACCCATGATCAGCAAGAGCAGCTTTTCCATAAGATAGAGGAGGATTATCAGGACATACCACTGAAGGCAGACCGTATGAAGGCAATCCGGCAAGACCCATATTTCAATGCTCTGCAAGTAAAGTTTGCCTATGCCGTTACCTGTCATAAAGCGCAGGGAGGACAGTGGTCGCATGTCTATGTAGACCAGGGCTATATGACGGATGAAATGCTTACTCCCGATTATATCCACTGGCTCTATACTGCATTTACACGAGCCACAGAAATGCTATATCTGGTGAATTGGCCAAATACGCAGATAGAAGGAGAGTGATATTACTCTTCTTCTTTTGTTCAGGATTTATATAAAAAGAAAAAAGGCCGGCTCTCTCTCGAAAGTCGGACTCTTAAATTTTTGAGTTATTTTTGGGAAAAGTGGGTAGTGATGGATTCGAACCACCGAAGGCATAGCCAGCAGATTTACAGTCTGCCCCATTTGGCCACTCTGGTAACTACCCAAAAGCTTTATATCTCAAAAGCGAGTGCAAAGGTAATGCTTTTATTTGATATTACCAAATTTTTTCGGTATTTTTTTCTCTTTTCCTTGAAAAAATGTTCATTTTCCCCTATAAAATAGTTTTTCCCCCTCTCTTTTACCTTTTTACCCTTTTACTTTTTTACCTTTTTACCCTTTTACCTTTACCACATGTCTTCTGCGGTGTTTCCTCGACAGCCTTCTGTGCTTGTAATGCTCATACTTCTTGATGGCAACGAATACCGTGAGGGCAAGGACTACGGCTAGCAGGAAGAGCGAGATACCGATGATGATGATGAAGATAGAGGAGTAGAGTAGCATATGTTGTGCTGTCTTGTTTATTTTTGTTGTAAATTTGCGTGCAAAGTTACGCATTTTTCGATAAATATTGAAAGAAACAAAGAAAAAGTTGTATCTTTGCAAACGTTTTGTAGTATCTGATATACAGAACTGAATAATTATTGAATAAATATACATACATGATTGTTACAATAGAATGGATGGAGGAGTGGTTCAGGCGTTTCGACCAGGAATATTTCGGGGGAAAACTGCCTGTTCCTGAACTCGGACTTACTCATGCCAAAACTCGGTTGGGGCAACTTGCCTATAAGCGGGCCTCCAGATGGGGACGCACCAAGCTCTACGATTTCAAGCTCTCCATGTCTACTTATTATGATATGACCGACAAGCAGGCAAAGAGTGTCTTGCTCCACGAGATGATACATTACATCATCGGTTATACGGGACTGAAAGATACCTCGGCTCACGGGATTGTGTTCAAGGGACTGATGGATAAGCTCAACAGCCAGTATGGCTGGGATATCAGAGTATCGACATCCACCAAGGGCTGGAAAGTAAGTGAAACTGTAAAAAGCAGGAAAGAGAAGAAGGGACCGCAAATTTATCTGATGCTTGCCATCGAGATGAATGATGGAAGACATTATCTCTCGAGAGTGAATCCGAGTTTTGCCCGTCGCATCGAAAATCAACTGAAGACGGTCAGGGAAGTGGTTTCTCATCAGTGGTATACTACGATGGAGAACTATTTCGAAGACTATCCGCAGGTGCGCAGCTTGAGAGGAAGGCGCATCTCGAAGGCCTATTTCGGAAAGTTGCTCAATGTGCTCACTCCCTTTCAGCTGTAATGTCGGGCGAATGTATAAGAAAAAGAATAACTAAAACTCATTAAAGATATAAAATGAAAGAAACCTGGAAAATGATAGCCCTGCTGGCAATAGCCATTGGAGGACTGCTGGCTTATGCTTTTATTCCAGAGCAAGTGGCTGAAAACATTCCGCTGAAACAGATTGGAATGGATGCGCTCACCGGTAAAAGCGAGGCAGAACTCGCTGAAGAGGAAAAGGCTGACAGCATGATAAAGGAACCCGTGGATACGGCGGCGCAGCGAGTACTGATCTTCGGCGACTCGATGTCGGAATATCTAGGTCTGCGACTGGCTGATTATGCCAACAAGAACGGTCATAAACTCACCTGTATTACCTGGGTGAGTTCGGGCACCAGAAGCTGGGCTGCTACCGATACCCTGCAGCATTATATCCAACGTATCAAACCTACCCATGTCTTTGTATGTCTGGGCAGCAACGAACTGTATACGTCTGATATGAAGGGATGTGAAAAACGCATCCGTGCCATCCTGAGCAAGATTGGTAATATTCCGACGATATGGATCGGTCCGCCAAACTGGTGTGAGGATAATGGATATAACAAACTCCTCCGTGAGGTGATGGGACCACGAGGCTATTATCCTAGTTACAAACTTACCTTCGAACGCCAGAAAGACGGCCGGCATCCGACTATGGCTTCATCTGCCATGTGGATGGATAAGATTGTAGAGTGGATGAATAGCGGTCATTGTGTGCATCCGTTCCGATTGGAAAAGCCGGATAAGCGTGACCGCAGATACAGACAGATTACTATCTTGCCTCCTGGAACCAAACATAGGGCAGACAGCACGGCTATGAAGAAGGATTCTCTTTCTATGCCTGTTGAGGGAACTGTGCCTGAAACCACAGAAAGTCCTGCTGCAACCAAGGAACCTGCAACTGCAGGAAAAACGGCTCCGGCTGCTGATAAGACGGTTCCAGCGGTAAAGCATGTAAACCATAAAGACTCCGTATAAGAAAGAGTTCAATAAATAATATCTTCAGAAAAGACAAATGAATTATTCAACATTCGAAATAAGTGCCTTGTGGCATTGGATAGAGCGGCTGTTTGTTTATCAGGCAGATTCTCCGCTGATGATGGGCAGCATTCCGTTTGCGCTGCTCTTCATCTTCTTCCTTGCCATTTATACCCTGCTCAAGAGCTATTCGCGTACAGCCATGATGATGTATGTCATCTGCTTCAGCCTTTTCTTTGCCTATAAGGTGAACGGAATGGTGATGTGGATGCTGCCGCTTACGGCTTGCATCAATTATGCCGTAACCCAGGAAATGAGACTGCATGAGGGGAAGGCGCGCAAGGCGCTGCTCACCTTCGTGGTGCTTGTAGACCTGGCTCTGCTGTGCTATTTCAAATATACCAATTTCATCATTGGCGATGTAGTCAACGAGATGTTCAGTACCAACTTCTCCCTGCAGTCTATCGCTCTGCCTGTAGGTATCTCGTTCTATACCTTCCAGGCTATCAGCTATGCGGTAGATACCTATAAGCGCAAGTTTGACATGGAGGTAACGCTCCTGGAATATTGCTTCTATCTCACCTTCTTTCCGCTGCTGATGGCGGGTCCTATCACCCGTGCCGCCAACCTGATACCCAGACTGAAACGAAACGAACAGGCTTCCAGCAGAATGCTTTGGACAGGACTCTTCCTCATCATGCTGGGACTGGTCAAGAAGAATATGCTGAGCGATTATATCGCACAGTTCAACAACTGGGTGTTTGATGCGCCGCAAACCTTTTCGGGTTTCGAGAATCTGGCAGCGCTCTTCGGCTATCCTGTACAGATCTTCCTCGATTTCTCGGGATACAGCGATATGAGTATCGGTGTGGCAGCCATCCTGGGTTTCTATCTGCCCGACAACTTCTATTTTCCTTACCGCTCACTCTCGGTTACCGAGTTCTGGCGTCGCTGGCACATCTCGCTTTCCTTCTGGTTCCGCGATTATGTGTATATTCCGCTGGGTGGAAACCGGAAGGGAAAGGTGCGCATGTATTTCAACAACTTCCTCACCATGTTGGTGGCAGGTTTGTGGCATGGCTCTTCCTGGATGTTCGTCATCTGGGGTGCTCTTCATGGTTTCGGACTTGTGGTGCATAAGTTCTTCAGCCGTCAGTTGGGCATAAGCATTCCCCGTACGCTGGCAGGCAATTCCCTCAGCTGGCTCATCACCTATTTATATATATGCTTTGCTTGGTCGTTCTTCCGTGCCAAGGATTTGGGTGTGTTGGGGAAAATGTATGATAAGGTGGCAAATGATTTCAGTATTGATTATCTGGTGCCTTTCTTCCATGCCCGTCCTGCCTGGACGCTTTGCATCATAGGTGTCATGCTGAGCTATCTCTTTACCGAGCGCCAGTATCACCGTCTTCAGGCGCGGTTCATCCTCCTGCCTTGGGTGGCTAAACTGCTGCTCTTCATCATCTGTCTGCAGATGGTGGTGGAGGTTTCTCAGGAGAGTGTACAGCCGTTCATTTATTATCAGTTCTAGTTTCGATGGTTAATATTAATATATATATATATTTGAAGTAACAGACATAAACAGAAAAATTGTATGAAGAAACTATTATTCTTTTTGCTCCTGATGACGGCTGTCGTCGGTAGAGCACAGACTTCGCTAGACTTGCTGCCTGTAGGCACTGAGGCTCCCGACTTTACGATTACTGACAGTAAGACGGGTAAGAAAATCTTCCAGCTTTCAGATAAGAAGACTCAGAAGGATAAAGACGGAAAGACGGTTCCGGGTGTCTGGACCGTGCTCGATTTCTGGGCTTCCTGGTGTCCAGACTGCAGAAGAGACATGCCGATGGTGAAGGCTATCTATGACAAATACAATACCAAGATCCAGGTAGTGGGTGTTTCTTTTGATACCGATGAGGCGAAGATGAAGAAATATCTGGGCGATAATCAGTATACCTGGTTGCAATACTGTGAGCTTAAAAAATGGAAGGAAACGAAGATTTCCAAGGATTATCACATCTCATGGATTCCAACCTCTTATCTGATCAATCCGGAAGGTAAGGTTGCATTCTCTACCGTGAAGGCGGAGGAGATGATGAAGAAACTGGATTCGCTCGACCAGGCTGGAGCTTTGAAACCTGCTCAGATGCAGACTGCTCTCAAGAAGGTGTATAATGAAAGCATCGATCCGATGGCTCAGATTGATGAGGCTTTGGCTAAAGCCAAGAAGAATGGCAAGTTTGTTATCTGTCAGGTAGGTGGTAACTGGTGCCCATGGTGCTTGAAGTTTGCCGATTTTGTAGAGAAGAATGCTGCGGTCAACAAGATGGTGAATGATCATTTTGAATATATTCATGTGAACTACAATCGCAGAAAAACTGCCGGTGATGCGGCGGTGAAGAAGGCTGAGCAGCTGATGAAGCGACTGAACAATCCTCAGCGTTTCGGATTTCCGGTCTTTGTGGTGCTCGATGAAACCGGAAAGGTTCTCCATATCCAGGATTCCAGTTTCCTGGAAGAAGGTAAGGGATATAACGAAGAAAAGGTGCTCAGATTCCTGAAGAGCTGGACACCTCAGGCTATTAAAGGATGAAGAGAGAGGGTGTGTCATTAACTTATGGCACACCCTCTACCTGTTTCATATCGTAATTTTATGCGTTACAAACCTCTTGCTTTCAGGAATCCGGAAGCATCTGGCTTCTCCATACCTGTAAAGTCGGTAAACATTTCCATCTGGTCCTTGGTGTTGCCACGGCTCAGAATCTTATCGCGGAATGCCTGACCAACGGCTGGATCCAAGGCACCATGCTTTGCAAAGTAGTCGGCGATGTTCACAGCCAACACCTCTGTCCAGAGATAGCTGTAATAGCCTGCAGCATAACCGCCGCCCCATACATGGTTGAAGTATGATGTGCTGTAGCGAGGAGGAATCTGGGTGTTGAGCAAACCGATGTTGTGGAGCTCTTCCTTCTCGAAGGCGCCTGCCATATAAGGTGAAGGCACCTCTTCTTCGCTAATCTTGTGCCAGGCAAGATCAAGACAGGTTGCAGCCAGATTCTCGCCCAGTGAATAAGCGGTCTGGAAGCTGATGCTCTTCAGCATGCGCTCTTTCAGATCGGCTGGCATCGCAGCACCGGTCTCGGTATGACGGGCGTAATGGTCGAATATCTCAGGAATAGAAGCAAACGATTCGTTAAACTGGGATGGCATTTCTACGAAATCGCGGGCAACGGCTGTTCCTGAAAGGGTATTGTACTTGCAGTCGGAAAGGATTCCGTGAAGTGCATGACCGAACTCATGGAACAGAGTAGTAACCTCATCCCATGTGATGAGAGATGGCTGACCCTCCGGTGCCTTGGCGTTGTTGCATACATTATATATGATAGGCAACTGGCCGCGCTGCTTGCTCTGCTTGGCAAAGGCGCTCATCCATGCACCGCCACGCTTGGTAGGACGGCGGAAGTAATCGCTGTAGAAAAGGGCGATTGGCTTGCCGTTCTTGTCGCTTACCTCGAATACCTTCATGTCTGGGTGATAGGTTGGGATATCCTTGCGCTGCTTGAAGTTCAGTCCGTAAACACGATGGGCGGCATAGAACACACCGTTCACCTGTACGCTGTCGATGTTGAAGTATGGCTTGATCTCATCATCGGTAATGTTGAGCATCTCCTTCTTCATCTTCGCAGAATAATAGAATCGGTCGTATGGCTGCAGCTTGAAGTCCTTGCCCTCCGTCTTCTGGGCATACGCTTCTATCGCCTTGGTTTCAGCATCAGCCTTAGGAGCATATTCCTTGATGAGCTGCTTCAGGAAATCATCCACATTCTTGCTGTTCTTAGCCATCGTCTTTTCGAGCGAATAGTCGGCATAGTTGTCATATCCCATCAGCTTGCCCTTCTCGGCACGTAACTTGGCAATCTCGGTTACGATAGGGAAGGTGTTGAAATCAGGATTGGTTCCGTCGGCACGGTGGATGCTTGCCATATACACCTTCTTGCGCAGTTCGCGGTTCTGGAGATTGGTGAGGATAGGCTGCTGGGTGGTGTTGATGATGACGATGCAGTAAGGCGCCTTGCCTCCGCGGCTCTCAGCATCTTTCTTGCATTGTGCAATGTCTGCATCGCTCAATCCGGCGAGCTCTTCCTTGCTGTTCACCCAAACCACGGCGTTGTTGGTAGCGGCAGGAAGAAGGTTGCCCCATTCCTGCTGCAACTCAGAGATGCGGGAGTTGATCTGCTTCATGCGCTCCATCTTCTCGGCAGAAAGGAGGGCACCTGAACGTACAAAACTCTTATAGATAACCTCAGTAAGGCGCTTGTCTTCGCCCTTGAGTTTCTTATATTCATTATCGTAAACATACTTGATGCGCTCGAAGAGTTTCTTGTTGAACGAAATCTCATTGTCGAGTTCGGTCAGCAATGGGGTAGCCTTCTTTTCGGTTTCGGCGATGCCCGGAGTTTTGTGGGCACTGGTGAGACCAAAGAAGATGTTAGTCACCTTTTCGAGCAGCGCACCGCTCTCCTCATAGGCGAGGATGGTGTTCTGGAAGTTTGGCTTCTTTTTGTTGTTTACAATCTTCTGGATGTTGGCACGCTGCTCCCTGATAGCCGCTTCGATGGCTGGCAGGTAGTCGCTCTCCTGAATCTTGCTGAAGTCAGGAGCACCGAATGGAAGACTGCTCTTTGTTAAAAGAGGATTCTGACGGTTACCGCCCGCAGTCTGTGCGAACGATGAGGCTGGCATCTGCAAGAGTGTTGCAGCCAAGCCCAGGGTAAGGAAAGTCTTGTTAAGTTTCATCATGTTTCTTTGTTTATTTGAAATTCTTCTGCAAAGATAATCATTTATTTCGGATTATCGCATTTTTATTCATATTTCTTATGGAAAATCAGCAGACAGATGGCTCCTGCCAATGCCATCGGCACACCGATAAGGGCAGGGAAGTTGTATCCTAATCCCATCGCAACAGGAATACCACCGAGGAAAGCTCCCATGGCGTTACCCAGATTGAAGGCGCCCTGAATGCAGCAGCCGCCCAGCATTTCGCCACCCTTGGCATGCTTCACGATGAGGAATTGCTCAGGCGATCCGATTCCGAAAAGACAGGCGCAGCAGATGAACATCAGTACCACAGATACCCAGCCGAAAGGGGCGAGGAAGAAGGTGAGCAGAAGTGCCGCTGCTGCCAGAAACTGGAGATAACAGGTAAAGCGGCCCGGCTTGAAGCGGTCGGCAAGCAAGGCACTCACCTGATTGCCTACTACCATTCCGCCGCCTGCAAGAATCATCAGCAGAGAGATGCTGGCTGCGCTGAATCCGCCCTCCATCTGAAGCAGCGGCGAGATATAACTGAACCAGCAGAGGATGCCGCCATTGCCCAGGAAGGTGGCGGCGATGATGAGCCACGGAGCCTTGTTGCGGAGGAAATGGAACTGTGCCTTCATACCGTTGTTGGGCAGTGCTTCTACATCCGGAACCCATCTGTGAATCATGTATAAGGTGATGAGTCCGAGCACGATACAGCTGACAAAAGGTACTCGCCAGCTGAACATGTGACTCAGGAAGGTTCCCACCGGCACACCCAGCAGGTTGGCCACCGGCATACCTGCGCACATCATTGCCACGGCATTGGTTCCCTTACCCTCTTTGGCAATCTTCACCGCCACGATGGTACCCGTTCCGAAGTAGGCGCCATGAGGCAGACCTTCTATAAAGCGGGCGCAGAGCAAGAGCCAGTAGTTAGGTGCTACTGAGGCGATGACAGCTCCGAAGATGATGAGCGAAGCCAGGAACATCAGGATATTCTTGGGTCTGTATTTATGCATGAGTATCAGTGAGAAGGCTCCGGCGCAGACGCCGAGTGCATAGATGGAGATGAGATGTCCTGCTTCCGGGATGGAAACGTTCATGTTGTGAGCGATGTCTGTGATGATGCCCTCGATGATGAATTCAGCGATGCCCAAGGTAAAGGTACCCAGCGCGAGTGCAAATAGTCCTTTTTTCATTTGTTCTTATGAGTCAATATTATCCTTAAAAAATAGTTTCTCTCTTATTTTATGTCTTTGTAAGACAATAGTTTCAGAAATTCGTGTGCAAAGTTACTCATATTCCCTTTATTCTGCAAGTTTTCTCGCAGGAATATAGTAAAGATTAACAGAAAGAGTGGGGTGATTTTTTTCTCTGATTTATTGCCACTATTGCCACTCAGAATATAACTGTTTGATAATTATTGATTTAAGCGTGGCAATAAGGGCTTTTTCTATTGTCACCTATTGCCACCTATTGCCACGCTAGGGCTAAAAACCGGGAATTCTCAGCGAAAAAAACAGAATTTTCAAAGAAAAACACGAGATTATTGGAGAAAAAGTACGAGATTATCGGAGGAAAAATATAAAAAAGGAGAGGAAATAAGCAAAAAGAGATGAAAAAGTCTACTTTTTCAGCATAAAACAACTGAGTGTGTCTACCATTTCAGTTCATAAAGATAAAAAGTGCCTACTGAAATAAAGAAGAGTCAGCTGAAATCAGGAAAAGTCAATGCAACGTTTTGCCCAACTTTGCCCAAAGCCTTGGGTACGAATGCCCGAGCTAGTTGGGTATAAGTACCCAGGCTCTCGGTCATCCGTGCCCATCGTTTTGGTCATTCATACCCATCGTATCGGTCGCGCGTACCCATGTTCATGGTCATCCGTGCTCATGTTCGCGGGCACTATTTCAGAATGTGGTTTAACGATTTTAGTTGACTACCTTAATAGATGGCCTGTGGTTTCATCTATTCTGTATACATGTTCTCCATTCTTAAGCCTTTGCTGTTCTATATTGATGTGCCTCCGTCTGTTCTCGAAAGTGGATTGGGGTGTTGATAGATATGGGAAGGGGTGCTGGAAGAACCGGAATAAGTTGTTGGAAGATATAGGATAAGTTGTTGGAAGATATAGTATCTGTCGTTGGGGAATATACTATCGTGAACCGCACAACAGTTGTTGTGCGCTTGCATATCAGCTGTTGTGCGAATGTCTATCAGCTGTTGTGCGCTCGTCATCCACCTGTTGTGCGGTAAGTTTATATACAGAAATGCGTCTGCATTTTTTGTTTTTGTAGCGAATCTTTTTATTTCATTTTGCTTCCAAAGAACTTCATATCTCTCAGGGCAGTATGCATGTTGTATTTTATCTGCAATTTCAGGAGAGAATCGGCAGGAATATCTAAAGCTGCTTCCTAATTAAAAAAAAATGAGTTCCTTATGCAATATAGTTTTAGATAATCCGTTATATAGTAATCCGCAAAAACGAAAATGCTGATAATCTTTGTGGATGTAGTAAGATTTGAAGCAAAAAGTGTAACATCAAAACGATTAATTATGAGAAGAATTGCATTTTATCCAGTAGGAGGCGAGCGTGTTAGTCTACCAGAGAGGCATATCAAGGCTTATGTAGACGATTATTGTCACGAGTTTGGACAGACGGATACAGACACAAAGTTGATGCATCTGCTTTATGTTGCCGACAAGGGCTTTGATATCTTATCGCATATTCGTGAGTTTTTAGACAATCATCCTGAGATTGCCCAAGATAGTATCAAGCAAACATTGGCTTATTTCGTTTCGCATCTTAGATATCCTGACGGTGATAGATACGTAGATGACCAGTTTGCAATGGCTAATTATCTTAAAGAAACACTTAGTTTAGAGAAAGTGTTGGATCTTCTCATGATGGAGATTAGATTGAGATTCTCTTATACAGAAGACGATAAGTCTGTAACTTTTACGCAGAAATACCTAAGGTGGGATAGTCTGGCTTCATTGAAAAAGTCTTTGAAAGGTGAAGAGCTACTCAAACGAATTGTCAATCCGTCAGGATTTTACTGCGTTTCAGAATCAGATATTGTTAAAGAAAATCTTTGGCCTAAGCTACAAGGGGATTATATGCGCTCTCATTGGTATAATGAAAATATAAAGATAGTCTATCCAAATTCTTATGAAGAACAGGTAATAGATGAGTTCAACCGAAATGCAAAGGAAGATTATAAGTATGTCCTTGGTGCTCCTGCTGAGCCATGGAGAGGTAACCCACTCAAGGCAAAAGTCGTTATTCTTAGCCTAAATCCAGGATTTAAGTTAGGTGTGAATGATAATGTGCAATATGAAAGATATAGGGCACCTTTAGAGGATGCTATGGCGGAGTTGATCAATACGCTGTCATTTCAAGTAAATGGATTTCTCACTCCTCAGGATTATTATGTTAAGAGTCATGAAGAGTTCAAGGAAAAGTATAGAGTGAAGAATGTCTATGTTCCGTGTGGCGATGCGTTGAATGAGATTGGTGACTATTATTGGTATAACAATATTAATCGCCTCAATATAAATCATCAGAAAGAATATGAGTTTTTCCGAAACTTTGCAATAGTTCAGTATTGTGCTTACACTTCTGTTTCCTTTAAGGATTTTCCAAGGGGTGTTGTGTTGCCATCTCAGGAATTAACAAAGAAACTAATTAGATATTTGGCTTACGAAAGAGAAGATGTAGTGTTTGTTATCATGCGAAGTGCAGCTAAATGGAAGGAATTACTAGATGCTGATGTTTGGGAAAAGATGCAATCACGTCTTATCGTTAATAAGAACATGAGCCAGTCTTTATCTGAGAATAATCTTGGAAAAAAGAACTTCAATATGCTCATAGAACGTTTGAAATAACTGAAGAAAGGGTACGGGGTTTCTTAGGCTACTTTTTAAAGTATTCTAAGTGTCAGAATGTTGTTTTCTGAAATCAGCAAACAGTCCGGCACGGGTGAGCTGGATGCGATTGCCGATTCTGTCAAACAGTCGCACCCCATATCCTTCTCCTAGTCTTTAAATATAACTGTGATGGTGTTAACCTACAGTTGGTAAATAGCAATCCAACAAGTACCCAACAAGTACCCAACAAGTACCCAACAAGTACCCAACAAGTATTGGAACTTGTCGGAATATTGAAGGATGGAGAGTATTCTGTTAGAGAAATCATGTCTTTTTTAATGTTGAAGGATAGGGTGAATTTCTTGTATAAATACTTAACACCAGCATTGGAAGAAGGATTGGTTTCCATGAAATATCCTGATAATCCAAAGCACCCAAAGCAGAAGTATATGCTAACAGAAAAAGGACGAAAGATATTGGAAAAATAGAATGAATAGCAGTAATCTATGTGTTTAATACTTTTTTCTTGATGTTCTGTCACCATTTGACATATCTATATAGTTATTTCGCAGCCGAAATCAAATGTATAACTATATTAAGGTAATGTAACAATGGAAAAGAACATCAGGAAAAGAGTATGTAGGTTGGCTGCGGTATTGAGTGCCGTGCTGGTAGTATTATTTGGCTATTGGTTCTTCTTGAACCCTCATGGCTATTGGCAAAAGGAGAAGGAGGCAGAGAAGAATGAATATATGGATAGGAGGATGCTTTGGCGGAAGTCGGAGAAAATGACCATGCAACAGATGTTGTCGGACATGACGCTAATGGCTAAGGGGGATTCGGTCCTGGTTTGTTGGCTAACCGGTCTTTCGCTTCCTGTTTATCGTGACTTCATTCATGGCACAGCGCAACCTACAAGGAATGCTTGGGCTGAGACGAGATATTGGTATATGTCTTCTCTCGCTAAAGGCAGAGAATGGATGGAGGAACGTGCCAAGACGAGAATTCACAAGAGCCTGATCTTTGTGGAAACGAGTAGATTTCAGGTGCAGAAGGATTCCTTGAAGGATTATCGTAAAGAGAAACTTACTCCAACTGAGATTAGAAACAACAAGATGTATCTAAAAGATAATTGTCTGTATAGATGAAATCATAGCATAAATAAAGAGTAACGAAAAATGAATAAAATTATAGGGCTTCTTGTAATGGTTTTCATGTTCCTACCTTGGCGACCAATCGTTGCAATAGTGGCAGCAGTATTGTTTGTCAACATCAATGGTACGGAATTG
>OMDK01000486.1_pt1 | contig 20182 bp, 20 predicted proteins | sample 1645201 | NCBI WGS metagenome assembly OMDK01 (sample SAMEA103958151, study PRJEB25191) | human gut metagenome
ATCACAGAAGTACAGGCTCTTAAAGCTGTTCAAGAAGTCCCAGCAGGATCTGCCGGGCTTCTTTTTCATAGCCATCTTACTTTTCCTCCAATTCCGCCAGGCGCTTTTTCAGTTCCTCATACGCCGCCACATAGCTTTTGGCCGGGGGCTGCGTGCGGGCCGAGTAGCAGACCGGCACGCAGCGGTTGATGCTGTTATCCACACTCTTGCCAAAGGCGATTTCCGCGTTGAACAGCGTTGCGCCGAGCTTGGCCCGGCAGTCACTGCGGATGTCCTGCGAGGCTGCACTTTTCTGCACCATCGTCAGCATTACGCCGACGCCCTTGATGCGGGAGGTCTTGCTCTTGCGCATCTCATTGCAGAGCACATAGGTGCGGAACGCCGAGTCCTCCGAGAAGGAATCGCACTTCAGCGGGATCAGCACATAGTCCGCCGCGGCAATTGCGTTGGAGAGCAGCAGGCTGTCCCGGCTTGGCTGGGTGTCGATCAGGATATAATCGTACTCGTCCTTGACCTGGCGCAGGAAATAGTCCAGCACGTCGGTATCGCTGGCCAGATACTTCGGGTCGCCGCGGTCATAGTCCCGCTGGGCGTCCGTGTACAGATCCTCCAGCCGCTTGGACAGGCGCGGCGTCTGGTCGTTGGCCGGGATCAGGTCCACGTTTTCATATTCCGACTCGACGATAAAATCTCTGGTCTGTGTGTTGTAGCGGAAGCCGTCGATCATATCATACAGACTGCGGTTGGCAAAGGCCTTGCTGGTAATGGCGTTGCCGCCTGTCAGGGCAAACGTCAGGTTGCCCTGCGGGTCGGTGTCCAGGCAAAGCACCTTTTTGCCCTCGTCGCCCATCAGATAGGCAAGGTTAGAGGTAGTTACGGTTTTTCCGCAGCCGCCTTTTTCCACCGCAATGGTTATTACTGTTGCAGCCATTCGCTTGTTCCCCATTTCATTATGTAGTTATAACACCGTGGCAAATTATTTTTTATGTCGTTTTCGTCTATGTATAGTATACCACATTTGCCAGCATCGTCAACAGCACTTTTGCAGTTTTGGCATGGCTTTTCTGCGGCAGAAAAGTCTTATAACTCCGTGGCAATTTTCTATATAAAGAAAAAAGCATATAGACACGCCCATGCCGCAGCTTTTTGCGGACCGGGTATCCATACGCTTTTTGTTATGCCTTTTGGTCTTATAACTCCGTGGCAAATTTATTCATCAAAGACGGACAGATCTGCCTTGAAATGATCCGTTGCACCTGCGCTGCGCAGCTCGTCCCTGCCGCTCGGGATGATCGTAATATCCTCCATCGCGTTGTATACAATGGTCGCGTTGTACTGCGGCGACTTGAGCTGGCCGTGCTCCTTTTTGGTCAGCATCATCCGCGCCATGCCCAGCACCCAGCAGGTCAAATCGTGCTGCTGGGCCAGGATGCGGTTCAGCGCGTCACGGGTCTCCTGCGCCTGCTTTGCCCTTTTCTCGCTGTTGGTGTTGGTCAGCAGACGCGCCGTGTATACCAGCACCGAGGACACCGCACTGTACAGCTCCGGTGAAATTTTTTCCTGCAGGGTCTGGCTGCGCGCCCTGCTTTCCAGCACGCGAACAGCCCGCGTCACCGTCATAGTAAACAGCTCGTCCCCCAGCGGCTCTGCCACGGACACAGCTGCCGCACTTCGTTCCGGCTCGGTGGTTTTCCGCGTCCTTCTGCGGCGCGGGACTTCCTCATTGCGAGCGCTTTTCTGCGCGTGCAGCTGGCGCACTGCGTCCATCTCCTGCGCGGATTTGTAGCGGATGAACAGGTACAGCCGCTCGTATTTTCTGCCGCCGCGGATGCGGACCGGGATATAGTCAAACCAGAGGTCGGTCATCTGGTTGATCTCATCCCTGGCCTTGGTCAGGACGTAGCGCTCAAAATCGTGGAAGTTGCTGTACTTTTCAGTCAGCGGCTTTTCCTTGTCCTTTTTGCGCTTTTCCGGCGGGGGAGAGAGCTGCTCCTTCAGCTCCTGAATGTCAAACACCTTGTACTTGAAGCCGCGGATGTCCTGCGCCTTGTCCGGGAAACGGTCCAGTATCTCTTTTGTGACCGGCTGAAACACCAGGCCGTTCGTGTAGCCGTAATCGGTGTCTCCGTTGTCGTAGGAAAGCAAAATTTCGTAAAAACGCATGGAGTAGGTGCTGTTCATCGTCAGCAGATATTCCACGTTGTAGGAGGTATAGTTGCTTTTCAGCTGGGAAAGATAGGGGAGGATCTCCGGATTGAAGCGCACGCGGATCTGCTTGTCCCGGTCATTCACGGTGGAGCCGCGCTGCAGCCAGGACAGGACCTTGTACTGGTGGCCGTCGCTGGCCGGGTCCAGGCTCCAGAAGGAGCGGTCCTCCAGACTTTTGACGGTGTCCTTCAGGTATTCCAGATAGGTGTTGTCGTGCATGTTGACCCCGGCCAGCCGCCCGAAGTCGGAAAAGCTCAACGAATAAACGCGGTCCGCATCCGGGGTTTCCTTGGGGTTGATCTGTGCCATCATTGCCAGCAGCACCTTTTGCTCCAGCTTTGGCAGGGCATATTTTGTCTTTTGGATCAGGTCATTACTCTTGGTGATGATCGATTCCGACGCCGGGTTGTACTTGGGTACATTGCCTGCAGAGCGGGTGCGGCGGTGCTTTTGCGGCGGCGTGGTTTCCTGCGCAGGGAGGTCCGGGTCATAGTATTCGCCTTCAATGATGGTGTCATTTTTCCGCTTTTTAGACATAGACCTACACCTCCACAAATACAGTACATTAAGCATACACGCAATTGCGGAAAATGTCAACGGCTTCTCGCAATAAAAAATAAATGTGCCGTTTGTATTTTTTCTTATAATTATTATTTATTATTTTATGAATTTATCTCTTTATATATAATAAGTAGATTGCGAGTTTTCTTCTGCTGAATTGAGAGAAAAATTCCTGTGAAAAAAGAGTTTTCTTCCTACGAAAAAAGAGAAATATTCTGCTGTGCTGAGAGTTCTCTTCTGCTGATTTTGGCAGAATAAAACTCTCAATTCGGCAGAAAAAAACTCGCAGTACGCAAGCGGCTGCGGGCAAAGCAGACAGCGAAATGCGAGTTTTCTTCTGCGCTGTTGAGAGAAAAATACTGCGCAGTGAAAAAATCAGTTCGCGGCTTTTCCGGCGGAGCAGGGGAGAGCGCAGTGACAAAAAAGAGAGCGCAGAGGGGAAAAAGGCTTATTGAGAGAAATTTTCTGACAACAGAGGAAAAAAACAGAAAAATTCTCCTTTTTGTATTGCGAGTTTTATTCTGAACAAAAAATTCTCCATAAATCTTCGATAGTACGTAAAAGTATACGAAAAAAGCAAAAAGTATTGCGAGAAATCTTCTCCGCTGCAAAAATAGCACAAAAGAAACGAATTGTAATAATTTATATATAATATACAAAACGGCAAATAAAATTATGTGTATCCGGGGAAACCGGCAGGGAAGGGGAGAGGGCCGGCAGGAGAAACACAGCTTTTCCAAAATGCAGACTGCCAAAAGGCGACGCAGAGCCGCAGGTAATTATTTTTATAAAAATGCAGAAAAAAACTCTCAATAGACGCCCGCGGTGGGACTATTGAGAGTTTTTTTCTGCAAAAATAAAGAAAATTCAGAAAAATGCAGCCGCCCGCAAGGGCCGTCAGCATCTCCTTATTACCGGGAGAAGGTCACAGCATCTGTTGCCGTATAGTCAAACAGGCCGTCGTTTTTCTCCTCCAGAGCTTTGATCATGTGGTAGGTGTATTCGTTGTAGGGCGTCGGGATGCCTAACTCGCGCCCCATGCGCATGAGCGCACCGGAGAACATATCGATTTCTGTGTGCCGCCCGGCGTCGAGGTCCTGCAGGGTGGAGTAGCGCGCGGTTGGCGGCACGGTGCTGCCGTGGGTGGAGCCCGCAGCTGCCTTGGAGAGGTCGATCCCCTTGGCGGCGGCAATGGCCTCCAGCTCGCGGCGCAGGCCGTCGCTGATGGCCTTTATATGGGCACTGTCGCTGTAGCAGCCGACACCCGCGCCGAGGATCGCCTGCGGCAGATTGTTGCAGACGTTCAGCCGGAACTTGGACCAAATCTCCTCGCGGATATGCTCGGTCACACGGAAATGAATGCCCGTGTCCGCAAACAGCGCCCGCACCGCCTGCACCCGGTCACTGTCAAACGGTGCGGTCAGCTCCCCGTAGATGATGCCGATGGTCGTTTCCGGGTCAAAACGCACACCGTCCCTCGTGCGGTGGGAGGCCACCTTGATGAGCGCGGGCAGCACATGAGCCGCGCCGATCTGTGCGGCGATGAGCTCCTCGCTGTCAACGCCGTTCATCAGGCTCATGACAACGGTGTGTTCGCTCACAATGGTGCGGATGCTGTCCAGCGCGCCGGGCAGTGCGCCGTATTTCAGCGCGACGATCAGCAGATCGACGCCGTGGGCCTGCTGCGGGGTCCAGACCTGCGGGTGATAGACCTGCCCGTTGATCGTGCAGCCGTTTTGCCGCAGACGCTCGGCGCGGGAACCCTCCGCCACGACGCCAAGCTGCAGGCTGTTGGCAGCGGCCTTGTCGGCCAGGCCCCACAGCACATAGCAGCCGACGGCTCCGGCCCCCAAAATAGCAACAGATTGAATTTTCATCGTCTATGTCCTCCCGTCAGCCGGCACGGCCCGGCTGGATGATGCGGATCAGCTCCTTATCCAGCTGCAGGGTGCAGTGCCACGGATTTACAATAATGCCCGCGATTTCCGGTGCGGAGAGCGCTGCGGCAAACAGCTTGTCAATGTCTGCAAGGAAGGTCGATTTCACCGTGTCAGGGCTTTTCATCTGCTCCTCAAACGAGGTGAAGGCGTACCACCAGCTTGCGCCGGCCACGATCCACTGCCCGCCTGCCTGCATACAGCGGCGGACGACGGTCAGTGTGTGGGCCAGCTGCTCCGGGGTAGGGGACTGCTGCAGCTGCAAAATGGAAGTTTCGATGGTTTGATTCATCTGTAAGGATTTATCTTGCGGCATCGGGAACATCCTTTCCGATTTACGATTTGTCTGTTTCCTTTATTATACCAGCGATTTTCCAAAATGCAAAATTTCCGCGGAACGGCATTGACGAACCCGTGCTGCCGCGGTACAATGCAAAGTAACCAAGCAAACAGATAGGAATAAACAACAGGGGTGATCTACCAATGCAGCCGCTTTCTGACCGTACCGCAGGCTTTACCGATTCCGTCATCCGCCGCATGACCCGTATCTCCAACCAATACGGCGCGGTGAACCTTTCCCAGGGATTCCCGGATTTTGACCCGCCCAAAGCAATTCTGGACCGGCTGGCCGAGGTCGCGCACGAGGACTACCACCAGTACTCCATCACCTGGGGCGCGCAGAACTTCCGCGAGGCGCTTGCCGCCAAGCAGACCCGCTATATGGGCCGGACAATTGACCCCAACAGTGAGATCGTTGTGACCTGCGGCAGCACCGAGGCGATGATGACCGCCATGATGACCGTGACGAACCCGGGGGACAAGGTCGTTATCTTCTCGCCGTTTTACGAGAACTACGGCGCGGACACGATCCTGACCGGGGCAGAGCCTATTTATGTGCCGCTGACGCCGCCGGAATTTACCTTTGACCCCGAGGTACTGGAGAATGCCTTCCGCCAACACCCGAAGGCGCTGATCCTGTGCAACCCCTCGAACCCCTGCGGCAAGGTGTTCACCCGGGACGAGCTGGAGCTGATTGCGGGCCTTGCCAAAAAGTATGATGTCTATGTTATCACCGACGAGGTGTACGAGCACATCGTCTACGCGCCGCACACCCACACCTATTTTGCCGCGCTGCCCGGTATGTGGGAGCGGACGATCTCCTGCTCGTCGCTGTCCAAGACCTACTCGGTCACGGGTTGGCGGCTGGGCTACGTCATTGCGCCCGCGCCCATCATAGAGCGCGCCAAGAAGGTACACGACTTCCTGACCGTCGGCGCGGCGGCTCCCCTGCAGGAGGCCATCATCCCGGGACTGCGATTCGGCCAGGACTACTACGATGATCTGCTGGCAAAATACACGCACAAGCGCGATTTGTTCTGCAAGGGCTTGGACGCTCTGGGCCTTGTCCACAACGTACCGCAGGGTGCGTATTATGTGATGATGGACATTTCCGAATTCGGCTATGACAGCGATTTGAAGTTCTGCGAGGAGTTGGCCGCTAAGGTCGGTGTCGGCGCGGTGCCGGGCTCGAGCTTCTTCCGGGAGCCTGTCAACCACCTGATCCGCTTCCACTTTGCCAAGAAGGACGAGACGCTGAACGACGCGCTGAACCGCCTTGAGACGCTGCGCAGCAAAATTCCGGCAAAGGCAGCGCGATGAGCATAACAGGGCTTTATAACTCCGTGGCAAATTTAAAATATAAAAGAACAGCCGACCCGTTGACAGAGCTACAGCGGGTCGGCTGCCTTTTTTATCGTGCGGTTTTCGGTTTGTAATCGCGCATTTCCGGGATCGCTCCGCCTGCCACGGCCCACAGGTACAGGCTGGCCACGCTGCAATAGGGGCTGAACCGGCGGCGGTACTTTTCAAACAGCTTGCGGTCAATTTTGCGGTGGTGGTAGACCATCCGCAGACCGCGCTGGATGGCAAGGTCGTCGTAGCTGAAAATGTTGGGCCGCTGCATACAGAACAGCAAAATCATCTCCGCCGTCCAAACACCGATGCCCTTCAGGGCGCTCAATTCGCGGATGGCGTCCTCGTCGCTTTTCTGCCGGATGCCCTCCGGATCGAACGCACCGCTGTGGACGCGCTCGGCAAAATCGGTGATGTACTCCGCCTTGCGAAAGGTCATGCCCAGCGCCTGCAATTTGGGAACACCGGCAGCCAGGATCGTCTCGGCGTTCACGGTGCCCAGTGCGTCCTGCATCCGCTGCCAGATCGTAGCCTGCGCCTTCGTCGAGATCTGTTGGCCGATGATGTGATGCACCACCGCCGAAAACAAATCGGTATCGACGACGCGGTCCACATGCCCGATTTTGTCGATGACCTCACACAGCCGCTTATCCTTGGCGCGCAGGCAGGCAAGCTCGGCTTCCCCGTAGGCAAAAAACATCGGCGCTCACTCCTTTACGGCGTCGGGCAGTACGTCGCCCAGCGCCAGCACGGCATTGCGCACGCATTCGGGGCAGGGGCAGAGCGGCACGCCGGTGGCAACGCCCTTCAGCTCCTTGCAGATAGTCGCGCCGCACCGCTGCTCAAAGCTCCGGACCAGTGCGCGTGCCACAGCGGGCGTGCCGCGGCCCTCCGTCAGGATGCCGGCCACCATCACAGCGCCGATCAGTGCGCCGCAGGTGCTCTCCAGGCAGCCCATACCGGCAGCGTAGCCTGCCGCCAGCATCCGCAGGGTTTCGCCCTCCACGGGCAGTTTGTCCTCAAATACCTTTACAACAGATTGGGTGCAGTTGCACTGCCCGGTGGTTTTTAATTCTGCAGCTGCGGCTGCACGTTCGGTAAGGGTCATGGTGCAAGCCTCCTTGTCAGTGGCAGTGATGCCCGCCGCAGTGGTGCTCGCCATCGTGGTGGCCGCAGTGAACAGCAGTGGGGTCATGGACGAGCTTTCCGGCCAGCAGCGCCAGCACGGCCTTGTCGGCGTCGCCGCTGACACCGGCGTACAGCCTGATGTTGGCCCCGGCTACGGCAGTCTGTGCGCCCGCACCGATGCTGCCGCAGATCAGCGTGTCAACGCCGCCGCGCATCAGAAAGGCCGTCACGGCGCTGTGGCCGCTGCCCGCGGTCTCGACGACCTCGGTGTGTAAAATCATGCCGCTCTCGATGGTGTAGAATTTAAACTGCGGTGCATGGCCGAAGTGTGGGAAAACCTGGCCGTTTTGATAGGGTATTGCAATTTTCATGGTAGTGCTCCTTTATCTGTCATTACCCATGATTATAGGGGATTGGCGGGAAAAAGGCAACAGTCTTGCAGACTGTCGAAAAACTTTTGTAGGGGCGAGCATTGCTCGCCCGTGCCCGTTAGCCTTGCAAGAAAACTGTCCCGAAAAATGCGCTGCGGCGGTAGGCTGGCGGGCGACCAATGGTCGCCCCTACACACGCAATAAGGCGAGAGCGCAATTTTTAGACGGTCTGAAAGGGATATTTTGCAAAATACGGATAGAGCTTTGCAGCAGAATGCGGTATAATGATAAAAAGGCTGCGGGCCGTTACGGCCTGTTTTTCAGCCGGTGAGGTGCATATACGATGACATATATTCAGCATTATGACGCCCCGTTGGGCCGTATCCTGCTGGCGGCGGACGAGGTCGGGCTGACCGGGCTGTGGTTCGACGGCGCGAAATATTTTGCCGACGGACTGCCCGCCGAGCATACCGAACGGGAAACACCGGTCCTTTCCGAGGCCCGGCGCTGGCTGGACCTTTACTTTGCGGGGCGGGAGCCGGGCTTTCTGCCGCCGCTGCACCCGGCTGGCTCGACGTTTCAGCAGGCGGTGTGGGCGCTGCTGCTGCAAATTCCCTACGGGCAGACCGTGACCTACGGTGAACTCGCGCGGCAGCTCGCGGAAAAGCAGGGAAGGCCCCGGATGTCCGCGCAGGCCGTGGGCGGCGCTGTCGGGCATAACAAAATTTCTATTATCATTCCGTGCCATCGTGTGGTCGGCACCGGCGGCAGCCTGACCGGATATGCCGGAGGCATTGACAGAAAGGTAAAGCTGCTGGCGCTGGAGCAGGCCGACATGACCCGCTTTTTTGTGCCCAAAACGGGCACGGCGCTGTAATTTGTACAGTTAATTACAAAATGTCATACCGTGATAAAGGAAGGCACAAATTATGAAGCACCGCATTGTGACCGCTGCGCAGATGAAGGAGATCGAGCGTGCAGGCAACGCCCACGGTCTGCCCTATCTGCAAATGATGGAAAACGCCGGGCTGGCTGCCTACACCCAGCTGCGGGCGCGCCTTCCGCAGGGCGGGTCGTTGCTCATCGTCTGCGGCAAGGGCAACAACGGCGGAGACGGCCTTGTAATAGCCCGCGCCGCCGCCCAAGATGGCTGGCGTGTGGCCGTCCTGCTGGCCGAGGGCGACCCCAAAACGCCCGATGCCATGACGAACTATGCACGCCTGGCAGACCTGCCGGTCACCAAATGCCGCGATGCGGCAGCGCTGGCAGCACAGCCCTTTGACGCCGTCGTGGATGCTTTGTATGGCACCGGGTTTCACGGCAGCCTTCGCCCGGCCGGGCTGGCTGCCTGTGCGCTGATGAATCGTCAGCGGGAAAGCGGCGCATTCGTGCTGGCCGTCGATCTGCCCAGCGGCATCAACACCGATACGGGTGAGGCCGCCGAGGGAGCCGTCCGCGCAGACCTGACCGTGACGTTTGACAGCTGCAAGCCCCTGCACACAGCTCCAAGCTCCGCACCCTTCTGCGGTGAGATCGTCTGTGCCGATATCGGCATCCGGGACGAATGGCACCCGGCAGGTCTTGCACAGCTTTAAACTTACAAAAAAGCACTTTCCCTTATATTTGCATTGCAAATAAGGGAAAGTGCTTTTGTCTTGCTCACTAGGGGGGGGACTATAGCAACCGCTGCGATTCCAAAATCGATAGGGTAAAAGCCCTCCATACACAACTTCGCTAAATCAAAGTTTAGCGAAGAATAGGGGGCTTCAGGCGATAGCGGTGGTATTCCATACTTTTCCGTTGTCGCTTGCATTTTTTTCCGCAATTTTGCGAGTTTTTATTATACCTCTTTTTACACCTTCAGCATCCTGTATCCAATGCCGATATGCGTCTGGATATACTGCGGCGAATCCGGCTCGGATTCCAGCTTTTTGCGCAGCGTAGCCATAAAAACACGCAGCGAGGCCACGTCATTGTCCCAGGAACTGCCCCAGACTTCGTGGGTGATATAAGTATGGGTCAGCACTTTGCCGCAATTCTTGGCCATGACGCAGAGCAGCCTGTACTCGATGGGCGTCAGGTGCAGTTCCTGCCCTTTCAAGGTGGCACAGCCAGCCGCAAAATCAATTTGCAGATCACCGTTGGTAAAAACCGAACAACCGGCGGCGTTTTGCAGCATCGAGATGCGGCGGAACGTTACCCGCAGCCGCGCCAACAGCTCCTCTACCGAGAACGGTTTCGTCAGGTAGTCGTCGGCACCGCTGTCCAAGGCTTCGATTTTATCGCTGTCCTCGCTGCGGGCACTGATAACGATGATGGGCATCGCAGACCAACTGCGAATACGGCGAATCACCTCGATACCGTCCAGATCAGGCAGACCAAGATCCAACAGCATCACATCCGGTGCATGGATCGTTGCCTGTTGGAGTGCTTCGGACGCAGTAGCCGCCGCAATGTACTTGTAATCCTGCGTTTTCAGTGTCGTGGTAATCAGGTTGCGGATAGGCGCATCGTCCTCCACAACCAGAATCAAGGGTTTATTCATGCAAAGAAACCTCCCCAAGGGGCAGTGTAAAAGTAAAGATGCAGCCGTGCGGCGTATTGTCGGACAGTGTAATGGTGCCGCCGTGGGCTGCGATGATCGTGCGGCATAAGGCCAGTCCCAGCCCAAGGCTGCGGCGGCTGTCCGAAATGCGTTTTTCCCCGGTGGAGAACATTTCGAAGACCTTTTCTTTTGCTTCGTCGGGAATACCGGGGCCGTCATCGCTTACCCGAATTACGGCACTTTCCCCCTGCGCCGCAGCGGAAAGGACAATGTGCGACCCGGCAGGCGTGTATTTGATGGCATTATCCACCAGATTGATCAGGACCTGCACAACCAGCTTGGCATCCATGTGCGCCAGCAGCAGATCATCGTCCATCTGTACAGTAATCGTGTGCTGCCCGCTGTGCCGGTTGGTATGGCGCAGGGCTTCTTCAAACACTTCACTTACTAACTCTGTAGAGATGGACAGATTCATCCGCCCATCCTCAATGCGGGAGATGGAAAGAATGTTCTCCACCAGATTGATGAGCCACATAGAGTCGTCGTAGATGTCCAGAAACGTTTGCTTGCGGGTGGGGTCGTCCATCTTCTCATAGTTGCTGATGAGGTTGGAGGCATTGCCGGAAATGGATGTCAGCGGGGTACGCAGGTCGTGGGAAATCGTGCGCAGCAAATCGGCGCGCAGCTGTTCATTCTTGGCGCGGACGGCAGCGCGCTCTTTCTCCTCGGCATTGCGGATATTCTGAATCGCCAATGTGACCGTAATGATGGAAACGATCAGCATAATGGCAAAGGTGACAGGGTAGCCGCGCTCGTATGCGTGCAGCGTCAGGCGGGGCTCTGTAAAGCAAAAATTGAAAAGAAGCACGCTGGAAAACGAGCTTAAAAAGCCGTAGAAATAGCTTTTGGTAAAAAGCGAGGTCAGCAATGTCCCCAGAATATACACCGATATGATATTTTTGGTAAAAGAGAAATACCAGAAAATATTGCCGATGCCGGTTGCAGCGGTCAGAATCAGCACCGTGATCAAAAGATCCTTTGCCTGTCGGACGGCCTGCTCTTTCATTGTATCGGGAGATGGCTTTTTAATATTCACAGCAAATCCTCCCTTCTGAAGGGTATCATACCATATTTCGGGCGGCATTACCAGCGCCGGAAGCCTTCACGCCGCTCAAATTGTGCGCGGCGAACGCTGCGCCAGAACGCATCACATTGGACACCAATAAAAACAAGAAAAAGTCCTGCGGCCAGAAACAGCAAAATCAGCAGTGCCGTTCTCAAATGAACCACTTCCCTTGCAAACGATCAGATATGAAAGCACCGGCTCAGGGCCTTGCCCTCGCCCAGCACCAGCAATGTGCCGTCACCGGGCAGAACCGTGTCCGAGTCAATGTTGACATCGGCAATCCCGTTGCGCTTGATGCCCAGAATGTTGATGCTGTATTTCTTGCGGATATTGATGTCGCCAACGGTCTTACCGATCCACGCGGACGGCACAGATACTTCCAGAATGGCGTGGTCGTGGTCCAGCTCGATATAATCCAGCACATGGTCGGACCCGTAGCGGATGGCCGCCCACTTGGCCAGCTGCTTTTCCGGGTAAAGCACCTCATCCGCACCGTTGCGCAGCAGAAATTTAGCCTGCACATCCCGTTCCGCACGGGAGACGACCATTTTTGCGCCCAGCTCCTTCAGCAGAGAAGTGGTTTCGAGTGAGCTCTGAAAATTTCCGCTGATCGCCACAATACAGACATCAAAATTGCGGACGCCCAACGCCTCCAAGAATTCCGCGTTGGTGCTGTCGCCGATTTGGGCGTTGGTCACAATGCTCAGAACGGCGTTGACGCGGTCCTCGTTTTCGTCCACCGCCATGACCTCATGGCCGAGCTTGTTCAGCTCCTCTGCGATGTGGCGGCCAAATCGACCCAACCCGATCAGTAAAATAGATTTCATGGTATGTACCTTTCTTTATCCTACGGTGATGCGTTCCTGCGGCAGCCGTGCCGCGCTGCTTTTGCTGCCGGAGAGCGCTGCATAAATCATAGTCAGTCCGCCGACGCGCCCAATGAACATCAAGAAAATTAAAATCCCCTGTGAGACGATTCCAAGATGCGGTGTCAACCCCAGAGACAGCCCTACGGTAGCAATGGCCGAGGTCGTTTCAAACAGACATTCGGACAGCGGCAGCGTCTCCACCGTGCTGATGACAAACGCTCCCGTCAGCGAAAGGACGAGATACAGTGTAAAAATAGCTGCGGCATCATGGACCGCTTTTTCTTCCATCCGCCGCCCGAACATTTCGGGGCTTTTCTGCCTGTGGAATACAGCAAACGCATTGGCGACAAGCACTGCCGCCGTTGTTGTCTTGATGCCGCCCGCCGTAGAACCCGGTGAACCGCCGATGAACATCAGCAGAATGGTAAGGCCGCGCCCGCTGCTGGACAGTGACGTATAGTCTGCCGTATTGAATCCCGCTGTGCGGGGCGTTACGGACTGGAACAGCGAGAGCAGCAGCCGCTCCCGCAGTGTGCTGCCTTTGAATTCAAAGCAGAAAAAGTATAGCGTTGGCAGCAAAATTAAGAGCGCTGTTGCCGCCAGAATAACTTTGCTCTGCAGCCGATAGCGATGAAAGCAAAGCCGATTGGTCCGCACGTCATCCCATGTCAGAAAGCCGATACCGCCCACAACGATCAGGGCGGAAATCGTCAGGTTGATAACCGGGTCTGCGCGATATGCGGTCAGCGAGACAAAAGGCATATCGGGGGTACCCATTAAGTCAAAGCCCGCGTTGCAGAAAGCGGAGACGGAATGAAAAACGGCTTTCCATATCCCGGAAACGCCGAAATCCCGGCAGAAAACCGGGAGCATACAAAGCGCGCCGATTCCTTCTATCATCAAAGAGGTACGGATCACAAAGCCTGTCAGCCGCACAATGCCGCCGACTTTTGGAGCTGACATGGCCTCCTGCATCCGCCCGCGCTGGGACAGGGAAATGCGCCGACCCGATAAAAGCGAGAAAGACGCGCCGACTGTGATCACACCCAAGCCGCCGATTTGGATCAGCACCATCAACACGGCCTGACCGAACGCTGACCAGTGAGAAGCCGTATCCCGCACAACCAGCCCTGTGACACAGACGGCGGAGGTTGCTGTGAATAATGCCTCATGGAAAGGGGTGACGGTGCGCTCCTGCGCAGAAATCGGCAGCATCAGAAGTGCCGCCCCGATAAGGATAACCGCTGCAAACATCAGAATTATGGACTGAAAGTAATTGAGCTTACAGGCTAAACGCCGATGAAATGGCAAGAGAAATCACACTCCAGCAGAATTTTCGTACAATACAGTATAGCGCCGCCCGTTTAAAGATGGTGTTAAGCTTTTCTGCCGGAATATTAAGATTGCGTTAAGATTGCATTGCACCCGATGCTTCGGAGAGGATCGTGCATTGGCTGTTTCGTCTTTGCACGAAAAATTCGCCGTTTCCTTGTGGAAACGGCGAACGATAAACGAATACTGTTTTTCTGTCTGCTTGACGGTGTGAACCTCCAAGCATTTTATGGTTTTTATTTCGGTCTTTTTGGGGTCTTTTTGGGAGGAATGTGCAGCAGTCTCTCAAAACCCACTTATTTTCCAAGCACAACGGACAGCTTGATTTCCTTTTCCGTCTCGCTCAGGTCGAAATCGCCGCCGTCGGCCACGGTTACGCGCAGCTCATAGAGCACGCCGTCCGTCAGCTCGGTCGCAGCCGCGCCGGTCTCGTCGGTGATCGACCACAGCTCGGGGGCAACCTTTACCAGCTTGCCGTCTGCACCATAGGCGTAGAGCGTCAAATCGGAGGCGCTGCCGGACAGATTGTTCATGCGGAAGGCCACCGTGGTGTTGGGATGCACATTGCGGATGGTTGCGGTATTGCGCCAGCTTGCAACCGTACCTTCGCCGCCGTCCTGTGCAAACTGATCCTGCGCAAGCACATTTCTTGCCGCCCGATCGAGATCGACTTCGCGGTACGGAAGCTCGGGCAGGTAGACAAAGCGGTCCTGCAGGCGGAGCAGCTCCAGATAGCCGGTCGGGCAGTAGAGTGCATTTCCGCTGTTGCCGGTGTACATGCCAATGGCCATATTATTGTAGCCGTACTTGTTGGATACATCCATCGTAAAGACAGTCTCGCCGGTTGCAAAGTCGAGAATGATGTACTGCCACATACCCGTGGTCAGATCCTGCACATAGCCGTAAATATAGCCCGTTGCGGTGGAGAGCTTCATGATCGCGGTGTCGCTCAGATCGTTTCGGGTCCAGATGCTCTTCATCTCGTAGCCGCTGTCGGTTTTCACGGTGTCCACGCGCTCGACGCCGGGGGCGATCATGGCATTGCCCTTCATCAGCCAGTTCTGGTCATAAATGTTGGCGTAGCTCTGGATCGAAGAATCGTTATTTGGGTCGGCAAGGCCTGCGTTGCCCGCGCCGAACCAGTTGCAGACAATCGTGCTGACCGTGCCCGCGCCGTCATCGTAGACGATTGCAGAGTTCTCGATTGCCACCTGATAGCCATCGGGCAGATCATCGAGCACCGGCGTTTTTGCCACGACCTCACCGGTTTTCATGTCGAGCGCAAGAAGATTCACGGGGTCTGCATTGTCGGTGAACATCACAAGGTTCGGCGTCAGCGTCGGTGAGCAGCCGCCGCCCCACGCAAGACCGCCGCCGGTGGTCTTGTCGCCTTCACCGCTGACCTTCGCGCCGACGCTCTCATACGGCGTACACCAGACAGCCTCGACACCGTTGTTGGCGCGCAGCAGATAGCAATTCTTATTGGTCAGAATGACCGCGCCGTCCTTGGAGGCGGCAATGCCGTTCTCCGCGCCTTCGCCGGGCGTCAGCTCGTAGACGAAAACCGCCTTCGACAGGTCGGTCTGCTCACCGTTGAGGATCGCTTCGATTGCCGAGTGGGCGATATAGCCGAGAACGCCCTGCTGCTGGCGCTCGGGATAGATGCGGAAGCCGCCGGTGGCGAACCAGAGGTTCCCGTCGTAGTCAAATACCACGGAAAGAAGATTCTGCGTCAGTTCCTTGCCGAGCGCGGCCTCTGCCGCCGCCTTGATGTCGATGTCAAGCACCTTTTCAAACTCGGGAAGGACATTGCCCTCCTCGTCCGTTGCACGGAGCATCAGTACATGGTTGTTGCTGGTCGGGCAGACGATGCGGTTTTCAGCATCCAGAAAAGTATAGGAGCTTTGGATCAGGTAGCTGCCGCCGTCATGCTGCTTCGGGGAAAAATAACCGAGCGTCTTTGTCTCCTCCGCATTTAGATCGCGGATGGCGATGCCGCCGAGCAGCGGAACGACTGCATGGCCGTAGTTGTCAAAGTAAATGGCGGGAGACGCATTCGCGTTTGTCGTCTCATAGGAGACATGGATCTCCGGATAGATGCCGAGCGGCAGGATCTCGTCGGTTGAATCGGTGTTATAGCCGTCGTGATGGATGTTCGCATCACTCTTTGCCATGTAGGGGTTTTCGTCGACCTGCTTGGGCTGCAAGGCCTTCACGGGGAGTGCGCCGGATACCGGCGCGGAAGGGGTCGTTTCCTCTGCAGGTGCGGCTGTGGCAGCCGGTGTTGCAGTGGCGGAAGGCGTCTGCGTGGCCTCCGCCGGTGCCTGTGCTCCGCTGCAGGCTGCCATCGACAGGGTCAATGCTCCTGCCAGCAGGAAACTGCCTGCAGTATAAATCGGGTTTCTCTTTTTCATCGGTGATCCTCCTTGCTGTGTTGGTTGTGATCCGCTCGGGGCGAAGCAGACGGTTGTTTTTCCTCTACCCATACATAAAGCCCTTGCCGGAATGCTTCTTCCGTTATCGGCTCCAGCAGAAAGTAGTCTACGCGCAGCCGGAACGCATGCAGGGAAAAATCCAGCTCGCTGCACCAGATGATGCGCGTTTCCGGGAAAAGTGCCCGCAGGTGCTCCACTGCATTCAGCCCATCCACGCCCGGAAGGGAAATTACAGCGTTGGTCGGCGCATTTTTGCGCGCGACCTCAAAGAATACCTCCTGCCCGCGGTAGCAGTCCACCCTGGGAAACAGACCGCGCTCTGCGCAGAACCGTGAAAGCTGTTCTCTGTAAAAGGTCTCCTGCGTTTCGCTCTTTGTCAGCACGGCAATGTGGTACATAGCGCTCCGCCCCCTTTCTGCCGTCGTTGACTGTTTCTGCTTTCAGTATACGGAACGGTGCAGGCTTTTCAAGCCTTTTGGCACGAAAGCCCCAATTCCGGCACGAAATCGGGTTTTTCCGCCGTGCCGCTGCCGAACAATTGTGCTATAATCTAAATAGAAACTTTCCGGAAGGAGCCAGTCCGGCATGAGAATAGCAATTGTGGATGATCTTGAGACCGAGCGCGCGCAGCTGAAAACGCGCCTTGTGCGGCAGCTGCGCCTGTGCGGCGCCGAGGCGCAGCTTTTGGAATTTGAAAGCGGCGAGAGCTTTCTCGCCGCAGAAAAAGAGCAGCGCTTTACCGCCGCGTTTCTGGATATTTACATGCACGGGATGAGCGGCATGGACGCTGCAAAGGAGCTGCGCAAAACGGACACAGACTGCCTTCTGGTTTTTACCACGACCTCAACCGACCACGCGCTGGAGGGCTTTCAGGTCCGTGCGCTCCACTATCTCGTGAAGCCCTTTTCCGAGGAGGAACTTTCCGCCCTGCTTGCCGAGATGCTTGCAAGACTCCCCCGCCCCGAGCCGGTCCTGACGGTGAAGGTCAGCGGCAGCGATGTCCGTCTTTGCTACCGGGACATTATCTCGGCAGAGCATTTTGCACATCTGATCAACATCCGCACGACTGCCCTGAAAACGCTGGTCACCCGCCAGAGCTTTAAGGTGTTCACCGAGCCTCTGAAAAAAGATCCACGCTTTTTCGTCTGCGGCAGAGGCATGATCGTCAATTTAGAGCACGCCGCAGATTTTCGGGACGGTGCCTTCTGCATGACAGACGGCAGCAGCGTCTATGTCAGTCAGGAGCTTTTAAAGCCTGCCCGGCAGGCGTTTATGGAATTTCTGCTGCAAAGGGAGCGTATGAAATGAAGGATATTCTGCGTCCGATTTTGGAGCTTCTCGTCGTACTCCCCGGCCTTTTGCTTGGATATTTCCCTGTAAAAACCTATCTGAAGCAGTCCCCCGGAAGGCTGGCCGCCTGGCTTTTTCCCTTGATGGCGTGCCTGTGCATCGGCAGCGGGCTCGCCTGCTATCGGCTTCATGCTTCCACGGTCTTTGCCCTTGCGGGGGTCGCGCTGGCCGCGATCTGCCTGTATACAAGAACGCTTACCATCTCCCTCTGGAAATCCGGCACGATTGCGCTGTCCGTCTGCGCGGTGTTCGCGTGCGTGAACAGCCTGTCCCGTGCCGTCAGCGCCGCGATCATCCGGAATCTGCAGCTGCCGCCGGACGGACCGTGGCTCTGCCTGGGTGCCTGCGTGTTCTATAACGCCGTTTGCTGGGTCATCGTGCTGGCCGCGTATTATCCTGCGACACATACGGTGCGTGCGATGGTCGAGGACGACAATTTTGCGCAGACCTGGTATGTGTTCTGGGTCCTGCCGCTGGCGTTCATCCTTTTGAACCTTTTCATGATCCCGCGCTATCAGTCAACGCTCCAGACCGGCCGCGTACTGCAGGGCTATATTGTGCTGAGCAGTGCGCTTCTGGTCTTTATGTTTTGCTTCAATGCGGTTTTCCTGCTGATGGCAACCAGTCTCAACCGCAATGCGAAGCTGCAGCAGGAAAACCAGTTTCTTTCGATGCAGCAGCAGCGCTATGAAAACCTCAGGACCGCCATCGAGGAAGCGCGGCAGGCACGGCACGATATGCGCCACCAATTCAATCAAATTTCTGCGCTGGCCGAGGCAGGTGACCTGGAGAACCTGAAAAGCTACCTTGCAAAGACCGTCTCCCGCATCCCGAATCTTGATATGTGCTTCTGTGAAAACCGTGCGGCTGACAGTGTTGTCGGCTATTACTGCGCCATGGCAAAGCGCGATGAGATCCCCTTCCGCGCCAGACTCGACCTGCCGGAAACACTGCCGGTTGACGAGATCGATATGTGTCTCGTGCTTTCCAACCTGCTGGAAAATGCGCTGGAGGCAAGCCTTCGCACCGCACCGGGCAGGCGGCAGATCGAAATAACCGCTTGTGTTCACGCCGACCGGATTCTGCTGATCGAGGTTGAAAATGCGTTTGACGGCGAGGTCAACGAAAAGAACGGCGTTTTCCGCTCCTCCAAGCGGAGGGAAAACGGGATCGGTATCCAGTCCGTCACCCGTATTGCGGAGAAAACCGGCGGCACCAGTACCTTTACCCATCAGAACGGCACCTTCACCGCCAAGGTCATGCTCTGCGGATAAGAGAATATGCAGAGCATATCCTGACAGCGCCCGGTGCGACAAACCGCAGTGGGCCGGGCGACTGTCCCCTGCTTTTACGAAACGAAAGGAGCAACACAATGGAACAGCTCTTGCGCCAACGCGCAGAATCGATTTGGACAGCGGCCATCCGGTCCGTTTTGCCGGATGAGGCGGTGCGCCGCGCTTTGGAGCACTTTCACCCGCAGGGGCGTGTATTTCTCGTGGCGGCGGGCAAGGCCGCGTGGCAGATGGCCCACGCGGCGCTGGCCGTGCTGGGCTGTGTGGACGGCGGGATCGTCATCACAAAATACGGCCATGTCAGGGGGCCGCTGCCCGGCGTGACCTGCTGCGAGGCGGGGCATCCGGTGCCGGACGACAACAGCTTTGCGGCCACCCAGCGGGCGCTGGCGCTTGTCAGCGGTCTGCGGGCGGACGACACCGTGCTGTTTCTGCTCTCCGGCGGCGGCAGCGCGCTGTTTGAAAAACCGCTGCTGCCCGCTGAGGAGCTGCAGGCCATCACACAGGCGCTTTTGGCCTGCGGTGCGGATATTGTTGAGATCAACACGATCCGCAAGCGGCTGTCTGCCGTCAAGGGCGGGCGGTTCGCGCTGGCCTGTGCGCCCGCCGCGGTGTACAGCGTGGTGCTCAGCGACATTCTCGGCGACCCGCTCGATATGATCGCCAGCGGCCCGGCCTGTCCGGACAGCTCGACCTGCGCGCAGGCTGCTGCCATTGCGGAAAAATACCGGCTGGCGCTCTCCCCTGCTTCCGCGACCCTGCTGCGGCAGGAAACGCCCAAAACGCTGCCCAACGTGACCACAAAAATCACCGGCAGCGTGCGGGAGCTGTGCCGTGCCGCTGCGGACGCCTGCCGCGCCGAAGGGTACGAGCCGGTTTTGCTGACAGACTGCCTTTGCTGTGAGGCCCGGGAGGCCGGCAGCCTTCTGGGAAGCATTGCCCGCACCCACGCAGGGCAGGGCCGCAAACGGGCCTTTATCGCGGGCGGCGAGACCGTTGTGCATCTGACCGGCCATGGGCTGGGCGGGCGCAATCAGGAGCTTGCCTTAGCCGCAGCCCCGGCGCTGGCCGGGCTGCGCGGATGCTGTGTTTTCTCGGTGGGCAGCGACGGCACCGACGGTCCCACCGATGCCGCGGGCGGCTACGCGGACGGCGAAGCCTTAGCCGCCCTCACTGCGGCGGGCCTGGACGTGCCCCGTGTGCTGGCCGACAACGACGCCTACCATGCCTTGCAGGCCGTTGGCGGTCTGATCATGACCGGCCCCACCGGCACAAACGTCAACGACGTGGCAGTTGTGCTGACGGAATGACAAAAAGCAGACCGCTGTGGCGCTGG
>OMDK01000489.1_pt1 | contig 20155 bp, 10 predicted proteins | sample 1645201 | NCBI WGS metagenome assembly OMDK01 (sample SAMEA103958151, study PRJEB25191) | human gut metagenome
GTGTTAAGGCTGGTAAGGCAACAATCACAGCTAAGATTACCGTTGGTAAGGATTCTGCCACAACTACTAAGGATGTAGAAGTTAAGAAAGCAATTCTTACTGCAGTTAAGCAGAGCAAGGCAAATCAGCTTGCAGCTACTGTTGTTGGTGATACAAAGGATCTTAAGGCTACAGATTTTACAATCACAAATACAGCTACAAATGCTACTGTACCTGTAAAAGCTGTATCTGTTAACAAGACAGATAAGACAAAAGTTACAATTGATACTTTCGTTGATATGAAGGATGCTAAGGAATACAATGTTGTATTTGATGGCACAACTCAGAAGTTTACAGCTACTGATGGTACTGTTGCAAATGTTGGACTGACAAGATTACAGGTTCCAGCAGCAGAGAAGACAGAAGTTAAGGCTCAGTCTTTGGATGCTAATGGTGTTGTAATTGGAGAATTCCCAATTACAAATGCAAACAGCGCAAAGGGACAGGTATCTACAGAACTTACAATCTCAAAAGGTTACGCTGAGGATACTGGCGTTTATCTTCCAGCTGTTGGCGATACTATGAATGTAAAGCTTACTTATCATACAGGTACATTTGGAACTGATGGTAATGAGACTGGAAAGATCGAGCAGACATTTACAATTACTGCTGTTGATCCAAGCCTTGTAAACTATAACTTCCAGGTGACAATCGCAGATAACACTCCTGCATGGTCAGCAACTTCTTTCAAAGCTAACAATGATGTTAAAATCGGAGCTGTAAAAAATGCATATTTCTGCATTTTAAAAGATGATGGAACAGAAATCAGCAATTATGGTGATTATTCTGTAGAGTCTGCAGATAAAACTAAATTACTTGTAACTAACACACCTTTATCTAAGGCATCTGGAACAAGCGCAAAAGTAGGTTCAGTTGCTGTACCAGTTAATGGTGTTAGCGAAGGACTGACCTATATTGAAATCAAGAAAGACGATAAGGTTGTAGGTACAGTTGCTGTTAATGTTAAAGCTAAGCCAGTTGCAACTTCTGTAGATCTTGACAAAACAACTGTAACTGTTGTTAGAGGAAAAACTGTAACTGAGTCAGCAATCGCTGTTATTAAAGATCAGTACAATGTTGATATGACTGTTGACAGTGCTAAAATCGAGTGCATCGGAGCACCAGATGATGCTTCAAAGACAGCAGCTGCTAGCGCCCTTCCAACAATTACTCCTAGTGGTAAGAAGGCAACAATCTCTGTAGCTGGAAACTTCGCTTCAACTGCTTCTTTCAAGAAGGGATCTTATACATATAAGGTTACTTTAAAGAATGGCGATAAAGAGTTAACAAGAAGCTTTACAGTAACACTTGTTGAAACAGCCGCTACACAGGCTTATGAATTAAAATTCAATCAGAATAAAGTAAATACTACTATTGGTACAGGTACTGTAACTGAGTCTGATTATGACATCACAGTTGATGTTGCTGAAATGGCAAATGGTGGTGCATTAGATACTCTTGCAGCTTCTACTCCAGTTAAATATACTGTTAAGACTTCTGCAGGAAAGACAATTGCTGTAGTAGGAAAGAATCCAAGTGATAACACTGCTGTTTCTGCTACAACATGTCCAGCAATTAGCAGCAATGCATCTGTCTCTGGAAATAAGCTTACAATTGATACATTAGCTTCATCTAGTGCTGGATACAAGAAGAACATTGATAAGGGTACTTATGTTGTAACTGCTGAGTTCTACAGTGATTATAGTACAAACAAGAAGCCTGTTACTGTATCAGGAAGCTTTACTATTGAAGATACTCAGGATACATTAGTAAGCTATAAGTTTATCACTAATGACTTTGGTTCAAATACTGTTAAAACTGCTTTTACAAATTCAAGTTTAGTAGAAGTATATTACGATGGTGTAAAACAGACTATTACTGATGTTGCAGATGTAGATGGTACTGTACTTACAAACGGTGGAGCTTTTGTTAAGACAGTTGATCTCTACGTTACAATTTCTGGTTCATCAAACAAAGTTTGTGTTAAGGTTCCAGTAAATGATCAGGTCGCAGTTTGTGGTGGACTTAAATAATATAATTTTATAAAGTTTATTACAGCATGTAACGAAAACAGGCTGCTGCATTATGTAGCAGCCTGCTTTTTGTATATTTGAAATAGGAGATCTTATTATGAGAAAGTTTAGTTTAAAAAATTTGAGCTGTCTTATCCTTTCGCTATTACTGGTTATTTCAGCTATTTTTAGTAATACCGTTTCAACGAATGCCGCAACCAATAAATATATTAATTTGTTACATAAAGTCAGCACAGCAAGACCAAATTTTCCGATTCGCTATAATTTCAGTCTGGCAAAGGCATCTGATATTTACTTTGACTTAAAAAATAATGAACGTACTACAGTTACCATTAGTATAAAAAATAAAATGGATGAAAGTTCAATCGTAACAGATACTCTTTCCTCTGCAGATCCAAGATGGGAATATCATCAGAATACCGGTATTTATCAGTATACACATATTATGAATCTTGCATCAGGAGATTATATTTTAGAACTTAACTTTGAGGCAGAAGTTAATTATGAGTTATCTGTAAGTAAAATCTCACCGGACCCTGTATTAAAAAACACAAAACTATTGGTTACAAAGGGATTTACTTCGGCGATTAAAGTAGATGGTGGAAAAATTAAGAGTTGTAGCTCTGCCAATAAGCAAATTGCTACAGTAACGAATAGTGGAAAAGTTACCGGAAAGAAAGAGGGTAACGCAAAAGTTACGGTTAAACTTACAAATGGAAAGAAACTTATTTGTAATGTATCTGTTAAATCAAATAAATACAGTGGGAAAAAGCTTACCATCAGTGATACCACATATAATCAATATGGTTTAAAAGTTTATTCTGCTCATTTTGATAATAAAGGTAATTTAGTTGTTAAGTTTATGGTTGCAAATAATAGTTATGGAAAACTCACGAAAATTCCGAAATTAAAAATCACAGTTAAAGATTCGAAGAAAAATGTGGTGGCAAGTTTCAAAAAGAATTCTTATACCATAAATGTGAATAGTTATAAGAGTAAAAGTTATACCATCTCTATTCCAAAATCCTCATTGAAAAATAGCAAAGATAAAATTGATGTTAGAACATGCACATTTACAATTTCTGGTAAAGATGCAGATGCAACATTATAATCCTGGCAAATAACTGGCATTTTGTAGAAAAACCCCAGACGAAAATCGTCTGGGGTTCTAAGGTTAGATGAATAAATTTAATTCAGTCTAAACTATTTAGCTGTAATTGTACCAGGTACAGTTACTGTAACATATGTATCAATACCAGTAGCTACATTAACCTTTACAGTTAACTTAGTAACTGTGAAATATTTTCCAGCTGAAATGTTAGTATTGAGATTATTATTATCTTTCTTAATCTTAGTACCATCATTAAGAGTGGCCTCTACTTCACCGATATTAAGAGCACCGTCTTTATCTGTCACACTAGCAACACTTGTATATGTCTTACCATCAAATGTAACAATAATAGCATCTTTTAACATCTGTTCAACAGTATTGCCGGTTACAGTATTATTCTTTACCTCGACCTCAGCCTTGGCCTGAGTATCAGTAATGGTAAATGAAGTTGAAATTGTAACTGTCTTGGTTGTTCCATTCTCAACGATATTTTTCTCAGCAATAACAGTGTATGTTCCAGCATCAAGCTGCTTAACTGCTAATGCACCACCACTGATAATAACTGGCTTAACAACTAATGAACCAGTAGAAGCACTGATTGCTGCATGTGTTGTGGTTTCAGCATTTTTATTTCCAACAAAAATCTTAGTACCATCAGCTTTCTTTACTGTAAAAGTAGCATCATTTTCCACTTCTTTGTCAACACCATCAGCAACACCAATCATCTGAATGTTGATGGTCTTTTCTTTGTTATCATTGTCAACCTTCATATCTACATTGCTGTTATCAATATCAAGACGATATGCAGAAACTGTTGCATTAACATCAGCTTTCTTTACAGCTACGCTTACTGTTTTAGCTGCAACTTCCTTATTGTCTTTCTTATAAGAAATTTTATAAACATAGTTGCCCTTTTCTGCGGTAGCATTGAAAGTAACATCTTTTCCAGTTTTTGCAGTAAATGTGAAATATTTGCTTGCATCATTAGCGTTAACAGCATTTACTGTTAAGGTATTGCCCTGTGCATTTTTAGCATCAGTAGAAAGGCACTCAACGTTCAGGTTGTAATCACCAGCCCATTTGTCACCATACTGATCTTTTAATGTAACATTTACTTTCTTGGTGTCGTTTGTTAAATCCTGTGAAAGTGTAACAGCTGACTTATCTACATCAAGAGTTGCAACAGCTCTTTCAGCTACAATATCAATTGCAACAGAACCTACAACTTTATCATCCTTTTTAACAAGAATATAAGCTGTACCATTCTTTAATGCTGTAATTGCGATAGAATTGTTAGTTCCAACTTTATTACTTGCAAGCATTAATACAGACTTGTCAGATGATTCAAATGTATACTTGCTGTAGTCAGAAATTTCCTGGTTATCAGCATTCTGAATCTTGAACATTGCAACCTTTGTCTCATTTACAGCAATCTTGTTTGTATCTTTTGCTTTGTCAAACTTCTTTGCGGTATCATCAATTCTTACAGCGAAATTATTAACTTCTGACTGAGCAGTTGCTGTAATTGTCACTTTGTTTGGTCCAATGTTTCCTTCTGGCTTACCATTCTGGTCATACTTACCTGTCTTGTATGTGATTTCAGCTGTAGCTGTATCACCAACCTTGTTTAAGTATAACTTAGAACCATTAGTATATCCGTTTCCGTTTGTATTGATTGTAAAATCATAGTTGGAATCAGTTTCGCCATACTTAAGCTCTTTTACAACAACGCCGTTAGCATCCTTAGAAACTAACTTAACTTCTGTTTCTGTAGCATATGGAATTGTGGCCTTATCAAGTGCAATAGAAGCAACCTTTCCGTCAGAAGCTACGAATGTCTTTGTAATTCCATCAAGAGTTACATCATATGTAGCAGCATCCTTTAACTCACTGAACAGTGTTAATGTAACCTTGGAAGCATCCTTAGAATCAACAGATACCTTGGATACTGGGTAAACAACCTTTGTTGCTTCACTCTTGATTGCGAAATCAGTTGCCTTAAGGTTCTTTGTATCGCCAGTAACAGTAGCTGTAAGCTCTGTTAACTTGTTCTGTGCTACTGTAGAAAGAACATGGTTCTTCACTTCTACATCCTTAGTAGTTGTGGCTGAATCCTTACCAACGGTAATCTTAGCAGTGATTGTTGCCTTACCAGCCTTAACACCTGTAACAACACCTGTTGCAGCATCTACTTTTGCAATGGTATCATCACTGGATGTGTAAGTGATCTTAGCTCTTGAAGAATTTTTCTTAGTATTTGTTAACTTAGTTGTGCTTCCAATAGCTACTACTGAATCTCCAGATAAAGCAACGCCTACCTTAGCAACTTTCAGTGTGTAAGTAAGTTTCTTTGTCTTTGCCTTAGCATTCTTCTTTGTAGAAGTCTTGTAAGTTACCTTAACCGTAACTTTAGCGGTACCTGGCTTAACACCTGTAACCTTGATCTTCTTTGCTGCTGTCTTCTTAACTTTTGCAACAGACTTCTTGTTGCTTGTTGCAGTTACTTTAACAGACTTCCAAGACTTTGGAGTTTTAACTGTAACTGTCTTGTAGCCCTCAGAATAAACTGTGGCTTTTTTTGCGCTAAGCTTTGCTGTAGAAGCTGCCTGTGCGTTTGTAGCAGGAACTGCTGTTACAACCATAGCTGCAGCGAGAGCAAAAGCTAACACTTTTTTGCTTGATTTCATGTTTTTTCCTCTCTTTCTTTTTGACTAACTTCCATCTCTTCTACTCGTTTAACCCTGCACGTTTAAGTTCCTTCATCTTCTCTTCCAAACCGCTGCGGACGATTTTTCCAATCCAATGTTCTCGCTAATTGCCTCCACTGACCTCCTCGGTCTTACTGTTAAGTCCATCGTCAGTTTCATCTACAGACACATAAATCAAAATTGACCAGAAACTTTCGTGCATCAGACGTCGGCGTAGAGTGTGATATCAACGTTGATTGTCCAGCATCAAGATCAGCAAGCTGAGGTTCCGATGACTTATATTTCTAATATGTATCTGCAATTGTAAGGTCTGTCTGGAACAAGTTCCAGTTTCCATAGCCTCGATAGTAGTTCATCACTTGTCGTACTATTTATAGTACACTTTTAACTACTCTACGTGCATATCATACACCAAGTATTGTATCTTTGCAACACCAAAATTACATTTTATTGAAAAAATTCTTTAATATTTTCTTAAGCATTTAAGAGTTTTTTCACTTTTTTCTATTATTAAAACTATTTCACGCGTAGTTCGAGTGAAACTACGCGTGAAGATAAACAATTCTATTTAAAGTAAGCAACTCCGGATTCGAAGATCTTCATATCCTGCTCTCCGTAGATGTTCATGGCAACGGCCTCACCGCGGCGCTCGCTGTGTGCCATCTTTCCGAGTACACGTCCATCCGGACTGGTGATACCCTCGATCGCCATGTACGAACCATTGACATTCCACTCTTCATCCATGGTTGGCTCGCCGGCTTCATTGACATACTGGGTGGCAACCTGTCCGTTTGCAAAAAGCTTGTCCAGCCATTCCTTCGGAGCTACGAAACGTCCCTCTCCATGGGATGCCGGGTTGCAGTATGTTGCACCAAGCTTTGCCTGCTGCAGCCATGGGGATTTGTTTGTTACGACCTTGGTATATACCATCTTGCTGATGTGGCGGTTGATGGTGTTGTAGGTCAGTGTCGGAGAATCCGCACTCTGTGCCTGGATCTGTCCGTAAGGAACAAGTCCGAGTTTGATCAGCGCCTGGAATCCGTTGCAGATACCAAGTGCCAGTCCGTCACGTTCTGACAGCAGTTTGCCTACTGCCTCTGTCATCTTTGCATTCCGGAATGCTGTTGCAAAGAACTTTGCAGATCCTTCTGGTTCATCTCCTGCGGAGAATCCACCAGGGAACATGATGATCTGTGACTGGTTGATTGCCTTGACAAATTCATCGACAGAATCACGGATGTCTGCTGCACTCAAATTCTTGAATACTTTTACAATTGTATTAGCACCTGCACGCTCAAACGCTTTCGCACTGTCGTACTCACAGTTTGTTCCAGGGAATACCGGAATGAATACGGTCGGCTTTGCGACCTTGTTTCTGCATACATAGATGTTCTTTGTATCGTATACATCACTCTGTACTTTTTCTTTATCCTCGGTCGCGCGGGTTGGGAATACACGCTCGAGTGTTCCCTGCCATGCATCGAGTGCTTCATCCATGGAAAGCTCCATTTCTTTGTATACGAATTTCTGTGCGTCGTTCACTTCTCCGATAACGATTGCGGATGCTTCTTTTATAATAGGAAGAAACTCTTCTTTTACTTCTGCAACAATATTACCGAATCCCGGCGCAAATAAGGTTTCTGCAGTCACATCATCGGCAATTGTCACACCCAGTTTGTTACCGAATGCCATCTTACTGACTGCTGCTGCCAGACCTTTTCCGTCCAGTGCATAGGCACTGCGGATTGCACCCTTGCCGATCAGCTCATGAATCTTATCATACAGTTTCATCACCTGTTCATATACCGGCAGATCATACGCGTTCTTTTCGATCGTAAAGAGTACCAGCTTATCTCCTGCTTCTTTCAGTTCCGGTGTGATCACGTCTTTTTCTCTTGCCACATCGACTGCGAAAGAAACCAGTGTCGGAGGCACGTCAATATCGTTAAAGGTTCCGGACATGGAATCTTTTCCACCGATGGACGGCAGACCAAAACCGATCTGTGCATCAAATGCACCGAGCAGTGCGGCAAACGGCTGGCTCCATCTCTTTGGATCTTCATTCATTCTGCGGAAATACTCCTGGAAGGTGAAGCGTACTTTCCTGTAGTCACCACCGGCGGTCACGATACGGGAAAGGGATTCCAGTACGGCATATACCGATCCGTGGTATGGACTCCAGGAGGATAAGTACGGATCAAATCCGTAGGACATCATGGTTACGGTATCGCATTTTCCTTTCAGAACCGGAAGTTTGGCAACCATGCTCTGTGTCTCGGTCAGCTGATAGCGGCCGCCGTATGGCATGTAGACACTTCCCGCACCGATGGAACCGTCAAACATCTCGACAAGTCCCTTCTGGGAACATACATTAAGATCCGCAAGCATGGCAAGCCATGCTGATTTGTTGTCGTTTTTTTGTAATGCATCTGCAACTTTCGGAAGTTCGATCTTTTTAAAGAAGTTGTCTTCCTCTTTTGGCATCTCGACTTCGACATCTGCTTCCTGATGCGCACCGTTGGTATCGAGGAATGCACGGGAAATATTGACAATGTCTTTTCCTCTCCACTCTAAGATCAGTCTCGGCTCCTCGGTAACAACTGCCACCTCGATTGCTTCAAGGTTTTCTTCTTTTGCATAGGCAAGGAACTGCTCGACATCCTGCGGAGCGACAACCACTGCCATACGCTCCTGGGACTCGGAGATTGCAATCTCCGTTCCATCCAGACCAGCATATTTCTTCGGTACTTTATCCAGATTCACGCGCAGTCCGTCTGCAAGCTCACCGATGGCTACAGATACACCGCCGGCACCGAAATCGTTACATTTTTTGATAATATGGCTGACTTCTTCTCTGCGGAACAGGCGCTGCAGTTTACGCTCAGTCGGTGCATTACCTTTCTGTACCTCGGCACCACATACAGACGTAGACTGTGTGTTATGTGCCTTGGAAGATCCGGTTGCTCCACCGATACCGTCACGTCCGGTACGTCCGCCCAGAAGGATAATCTTATCTCCCGGATCAGAGGTCAGTCTCTGTACGGCACGTCTCGGTGCGGCGCCCATGACAGCACCGATCTCCATACGTTTTGCTACATAATCCGGATGGTAAACTTCTTTGACATATCCGGTTGCCAGTCCGATCTGATTTCCATAAGAGCTGTAACCTCTGGCTGCCTCGCGCACGATCTTCTTCTGTGGCAGCTTACCCGCAATCGTATCTTTTACGGATACGGTCGGATCTGCGGCTCCGGTCACACGCATTGCCTGATACACATAAGTTCTTCCGGAAAGCGGATCACGGATGGCTCCGCCTAAACAGGTAGCAGCACCACCGAACGGCTCAATCTCGGTCGGATGGTTATGTGTCTCATTCTTGAAGTTTACAAGCCACTCCTCTGTTTTTCCATCTACTTCCACCGGTACCACGATGGAACATGCATTGATCTCGTCAGATTCTTCCTGATCTGCAAGTTTTCCTTCTTTTTTCAGACGTTTCATGGCAAGCAGTGCCAGATCCATCAGGCAGACAAACTTGTCATCGCGTCCCGCATACAGTTTCTTGTGGGTATCCAGATATTCTTCGTAAGTCTTTTTGATTGGTGCCTGGTAAAATCCTTCATCAAACTTCACATTTTTAAGTTCTGTCGAGAAGGTGGTATGACGGCAATGGTCACTCCAATAAGTATCAAGCACGCGGATCTCTGTCACGGACGGATTCCGCTTCTCGGTATTTTTGAAGTAATTCTGGATATGTAAGAAATCCTTAAAGGTCATGGCAAGATTTAAAGAGCTGTACAGTTCCTTCAGCTGTGCTTCTGCCATGTCGATAAATCCGTCGAAAACTGCCACGTCTGCCGGCTCATCGAAATTCTGTACGAGGGTATCCGGCTTGTCCATACCGGTCTCACGGGAATCTACCGGATTGATACAATACTTTTTGATCGCCTCTAACTCATCCTCTGTGATGTCACCCTTGATCACATAGGTCGTCGCGCTGCGGATGATCGGCTCCTCATCCTCATTTAAAAGCTTCACGCACTGCTCTGCGGAATCCGCTCTCTGGTCGAACTGTCCCGGCAGGAATTCTACGGAAAATACGTTTCCACCTTCTGCGTCAAAGTTCTCCTCATAAATATCATCCACTGGCGGCTCGGAAAATACCGTCTGCAATGCCTTCTGGTAAGTGGCATCCGATACATTTTCCACATCATAACGGATCAGAACACGCACCTGATCTGCAGCGATTCCGAGATAATGCTTTACCTCATGTTTTAATTCTTTTGCCTTTACGGCAAAATCCGGTTTCTTTTCTACGTACACACGACGTACATTGCCCATTGGATTTACCTCCTTCTTTTGCGAAACGGAATGCCCCCTGTATTCGGGGGCATTCTATTGATCTTTATGTTATTGTATCATGGGTTGACAATTAAGTAAAATTAATATCGCTTACGATATCTATTACCTGTTCTTATGAAATTACTGTACGGTAATTGCACTGTCCGTTACAACGCCCGGAGTGTCCGGTTCCGGCTGATCCGGCTGATCGGTACCCGGGTTTGGATTTACAAAATTAATCTTTACTTTCAGCTTTCTGGATTTATTTCCTGCCGTATCTTTGGCATATACGGTCACGCTATAAGTTCCATAGGTTCCTCTTTCCATAGCGGTAACTGCCTTATGTGCTTCTCTGGCATCCACGAAAACATATTTTGACGCAAGTTTTTTGCCCAGATCTTTTGCCACTACATCTGCCTTAATTGCAGAAACCAGTTTTTCTTTGGAAACGGCTTTATTGTAGGTCAGTGTCTTTCGCTTCAGGCTGATGGATGGTGCTTTCGTATCTTTTACGGTAATTATGATGCTCTTTTTGGTCTTGCTTCCTTTGGCATCTTTTGCGGTGTATGTAATCTTATATTTTCCGGTCTTTGCCGCATTGACTTTTCCGGAAACGGTAAATTTAAGGGTCTTTCCTCTGTAATCAGAAGCTTTCACTCCCTTTTTGAGGTCTACTTTACGATTGGTTCTCTCGATGGTTTTATTCGCGATTCCCTTAATCGTCGGACGGAGTTTCAGCCATGGATTTCTCGGATCCGGATCGGTCGGATCCCATCCGCGGTACGGACTGTTTACATCAATACGGATCGGGGTAGGTTTGCCCAGCGGTCCCGGATCTTTGCTGTCATAGATGGTTACTTTGGTTCCTACCGGGCAGTTGTCATAGATCCACTTGGCATCTTCCACATTCAGACGAACACATCCGTGGGATGCCGTCTGTCCCAGACGGTTATAAGAATTGTATGCCAGCTTGCTCGGGTCCTGTGAACTGTAAAACACAGAGTGGAACAGCACACCACCGTGAATACGGCTGCAATACTGTCCGTACACACCGCCCATAAGTGTATGCCAGCGGTATTTTGCCGGAATCGAAAATGTTCCTGTCGGGGTGGCATTGTTGACACCGACCGAGCAGGCAAATGCTTTGACCGGTTTGGTATATTTGCCTTTGGAATCAAGTGCATATACGGTCACACAGTTCTGCTGACGATTGATTTTAATGTAATATGGCAGTTTTGCTGCCTGAGTTGTAACGGGTGTTCCTGCGAACACAAGCAGCATGAGTGCCGCCATCAATCCGCATAAAGTTTTCAAAATTCCCTTTTTCATGATAATCTCCTTTTCTCTCCTTTGTGAAAGGTATATAATATATCCTATACTATACTATACTACTGAGGATATGATCGATGGATATCAATTATGAATTATACAAGGTTTTCTATTATGTTGCAAGCTCTCTCTCATTTTCGGATGCAAGTAAGAAGCTTTTTATCTCCCAGTCAGCGGTAAGCCAGTCTATCAAAACACTGGAACGCAAGCTGGGACAGCCGCTTTTTATCCGCAGCACAAAAAAAGTGCAGCTGACTCCTGCCGGTGCTCTGCTGCTAAAACATGTGGAGCCTGCCATGAATCTGATTTCCCGTGGGGAAAGCCAGCTTTTAGAATCCGGCTCTCTGGGCCTGGGACAGCTGCATATCGGTGCCAGCGACACGATCTGCCGCTATTTTCTGCTGCCGTATCTGCAGAAATTCCATCGGAAATTCCCGGATGTTCCGATTAAAATCACCAATGCCAGCTCGATGGGCTGTGTAGACCTGTTAGAGCAACGCCGGGTAGATCTGATTATCACAAATTTTCCAAACCCGCATCTGAATCCTTCCTATATTCAGAAAACGGTTGGCTCTTTCTCGGATGTGTTCGTCGCCAATCCGGCATATTTTGATCTGGCGAACCGCATCGTTCCTTTCTCGGAGCTTGGCACCTATCCGCTCATGATGTTAGACCGCAAGAGCACAACGAGTGAGTTTCTGCACCACATTTTCCTGCAGCATCAGCTGGAACTGCTGCCTCAGGTAGAGCTCAGCAGCAACGATCTGCTCATTGACATGGCCCGCATCGGTCTTGGAATTGCTTTTATCCCGGATTTTTGTCTGAAACACAAGCCGGAGGATCTCTTCCTCGTCCGCACGCAGGAAACGATCCCGCAACGGCAGCTGGTGGCTTCGTTAAACCCTACCCTTCCGGTTTCTGCCTCCACCGAAGAGTTTTTAAAGCTCCTCCCGGACGTCTGACCAGAACCGGCTCACTTCTTCCCGCAGCTGCGGCAGACCACAGACGCTTCTCTTTTCCCATTCTCTCGGAAAAAGCGCTCCGTATTCGCGATGCAGGAAACGTTCATCCAGCAGAAGGATCACGCCGCGGTCCTCGCTGGTCCGGATCACGCGCCCTGCTGCCTGCAGGACTTTGTTCATTCCCGGATAGCGAAACGCATAGTCAAATCCGGACAATCCCCGCTCATCATAATAATTCTTTAAAATTTCACGTTCATCGCTGACCTGCGGAAGTCCGGTTCCCACGATGATGGCACCGATCAGCCGGTCGTTTTTCAGATCAATGCCTTCCCCGAAAATTCCACCCATCACACAGAACGCAATGAGTGTCCCCTGGCGCTCTTTTTCAAATTCTTCCAAAAACGCTTCTCTTTCGTGTTCTTTCATATTACTATGCTGCATCAGAATCTCGCACGAATCGGCCGCCTTCCCGGCAAAGACCTCATATACATCCTGCATCAGCCGGTAAGACGGGAAAAACACCATGTAATTTCCCTGCTGTGCTTCTGTGACTGCACCGATATAGTCCGCGATTTTTTCGTATTCTTTTCTGTTCCTACGCGTATATTTTGTGCTCACATCCCGACCAAATGCGAGAAGTCTCTGTGTCTGGGCAAACGTACTCTGCGCATAAATGGCATAGTTATCCTCGTCCGTGGAAAGTAGCCGCTTGTAGTATCCGATCGGCAGGAGCGTTGCGGAGAAAAAGATCGTGGAATTGCTTTTATCGATGCATTTCTGCAGATTGACCGACGGATCTACGCAAAAGAGCCGGATCCGGAACTGGCCTTCCTCCGTCATCTGGCTGTAGATCACGTAATGGTCATCCACCAGATCATAGATATTCAGGAAATTGCGCAGCGCAAAGTAAAAATCCAGCACCGTTTTCTTCTCCGGAAATTCCCGCGGTTTTTCCAAAAATTCATCCATCTGGGAGGCCAGCCGCATAAGGTGGAAGGTCAACGTTCCCACACTGTCCAGAATCTGGTAGTGCTCACACTCACGTTTCATTTCCAGCATGGCTTTGTTGCATTTGTCCAGGATACGGCAGATCGTACGGCTGTGCGCTTTCATGATCCGCTTCACTGCAAGCACGTCTTCTTTGTACAGATCGGCACTGTACATCTCCCTGCTGCGATCCACGAGGTTATGTGCCTCATCCACCAGGAACAGATAGTCTCCCTTTATCCCCTCCTGAAAAAAGCGTTTCAGATATACATTCGGATCGAATACGTAATTGTAATCACAGACAATATTGTCTGCCCAGGTTGCCACATCCAGACTCATCTCAAACGGGCACACCTGATATTCTTTCGCCTGCGCTAAAACCTCCTCTCTGGTAAACAGGTTGGATTTCTGCAAGAGATCAAACACCGCATCGTTCACCCTGTCAAAATGTCCCTTTGCATATGGACAGTTTACCGGGTTGCAGTCCATCTCTTCACACAGGCAGAGTTTTTCTTTGGCTGTAATCTGGATCACTTTGGCACGATAGCCCTGTTCTTCCAGCAGTGCGAACGTTTCTTTTGCCACAGTTGCTGTGATGGTCTTTGCCGTGAGATAAAAGATCCGGTCTGCCAGCCCTTCTCCCACTGCTTTTACCGCCGGAAAGATTGTGGAAATTGTTTTGCCCACTCCGGTCGGTGCCTCGATAAACAGGTTCTTCCCTCGCAGAATGGTGCGGTAAACATCGGCAACCAGCTTCTTTTGTCCCTGCCGGTAGGGAAATGGAAACTCGAGTGTATGAATACTCTCCTGCCGCTGTTTTTTCCATGCGATCTGCCAGTCTGCCCATTTCCGATAATCTTCGATCAGATGGCCAAACCACACGGTCAGTGTCTCAAATGTATAAATCTCCCGGAAATACCGGATTTCCTCGGTATCCAGATTGCAGTAGGTCATCTGCACGCCGATCCGCTCCAGACGGTTCTGTTTCGCATAGATATATGCATAGCACATTGCCTGGGCTTTATGCACGTAGACCGGCTGTTCCATTGCCGCAACGTTTCTATATACACCCTTGATCTCATCGATGAAGCTGATTTCTTCTTCCGGAGGGATTTCCGCCGCAAACTCCATCTCCGGTTGCAGCACAGACTCCGTCGCAGCCGGCAGATCCGGCTGAAATTTTCCATAGGCGATTCCGTCTGCACGTCCTTCCACGACCAGTACGTAATCGTTGGCTTTCCATTCAATTTTCAGCGGTACTTCCGCCTGGTAGGAGGTGTCCATGCTTTTTTGAATTTTCCGGTGGATACGGCTGCCTTCCATCATGGCCTCTGCACTCGCCAGCTTTCCGGCACGATTATCGATATCTCCTGCCCGGAAAATAAACTCTACCAGATTTCTCACAGAGATATGTAATTCCTGCATGTACACCTCCTTTCTCCCGCGGGTATTTTCCTGTTGTATGAAGCGAGTTTTTATTTGTTCCATTATTTTACAATAAAAAGCCCCGCTCCGGAATACGGAGCGGGACTTAAAGTTCCATAGTCACGATATAATAATTGTATTATGCCACTGCAAATTTAGCAACTACGTTTTCGAAATTTTCATTCTTTCCACCGTAGCAAACCTGAAGATTCTTTTTTACGCCAAGTCCAATCATACCAAGCAATGGCTTTGCATCAATGAATGTTCTGTCGCATTTTACATCAATATCAAAATCACAACCACCTGCTGCACGTACAAAATCCTTAACTTCATCCATATCTGATAACCGAATTACTTTAACAGTTTCATACATAATCCAACACCTCTTTCTACCTTTAAACAACATACTTTTATTATCATCCCCAAGTTTAGAAAAGATTATGCCACTTTTTTTCTCATCTGTCAAAGTTATGCAAACTTCGCATTTCTCCGGTTTTTCCTGCATAATGACGGTAATCGCGCAACCGTTTCCATCAGATTCTTACCGTTTTTTTTCGTGTATTTATATTTATACCTGCTATCTTATGCAATTTCTCCAAAAAATTGCCTTTCCAATCACCAAAACAAGCATTTTTTGATGAAAACTATTTTTATCAAAGTGGTTTCCCACTTTTTTTCAGAATATCCACATATAATTCTCCGATCGGACTGACCTTTATCCCCTTGTGCCGGATATAGCCGATCCGCATCTTTTCGCTCTCCGCCAGCGGCACTGCCGCATAATCATTTCCGTTTAATTCTTCACAGATAATCCCGGAACAGAGCGTATAACCATTCAGCCCAACCATCAGATTCAGCATGGTCGCCCGGTCATCCGCATGGATCATCTTCTTATATTCATAGGTACTTTTCATCTCTTCGGCAAAATAAAAGGAATTATTTTTCCCCTGTTCGAACACCAGACATGGATATTCCTGCAGTTCTTTCATGGAAATTACATCCCTTTGTGCCAGCGGATGTCCTTTCCACAGATATACATAGGTGTCACAGGTAAACAGTTCTTCAAAAATCACATCATTTTCCTTGAAAAGTTTCTGGAGTACTGCTTCATTAAATTTGCTCAGGAAAAGAATCCCCAGCTCACTTTTCATGTTGCGCACATTTTCGATTACCTGATTCGTCTGTGTCTCATGCACGGCAAATTCATATTCTTCCATTCCAACAGCCTTTACGACTTCCACAAATGCCTTGACCGCAAAGGTATAATGCTGCATAGACACGGAAAATTTCTTTTTGGATGCAGACGAAATATAACGGGATTCCAGCAAATGATACTGCTCCACGACCTGCTTGGCATATCCGATAAATTCCTCTCCCTCTGGTGTAAGCACGATTCCCCTGTTGGATCGGATAAAAATGGTGATTCCTGCTTCTTCTTCCAGTTCGCGCACAACCGCAGACAGATTGGGCTGTGAGACAAACAATTTTCGGGATGCTTCGTTCATGGAACGGCTTTCTGCAATCGTAATTACCTGATGTAACTGCTGTAGGGTCATATGTCTTACCTCTTTTCCTTAAGCAAATGATCTGTTATATACCGGACAAGGATCTGAAGTATCCATGCAATCACAATGGAACTGCATACCAGCACCAGTTCGTAACGCAGATGGCATGTATGAAATGCTGCTCCCTTCATAAATTTTCGTATGGTAACATGTACCAGATACAATTCCAGCGAATGAGCACCAAACCATTCCAGTATTCTTATAACCGGGCGCATAGATAACTGGGAAAAGATCCAGGCAATTCCCGCACAACATGAGATATTAAAAATTCCGGTCACATACCTTGCAAAAATAGGAGATCCACTTGGAAGCATGGTGAGCAAATAGCCGGATAACGCAAAAAGAATCAACCATTTCCAATAACTTTCCCTTTTTTCATAACTGGATCTGCCATAAAAACAGCCCGCTATAAAAACAGGCAGACGAAGCAAAGCAATATTCACATTTCCAAACATATCTTTCTCATATAATGCAATTACAAGTGCTAATACTGTAATAGCACTTACAATAGAAAGCAGACGGATCTCTCCATCTATTGCGTCCCGTGCGCTATCAACAATCTGAAAAATATAGGGATAAATCAGATAGCATAACAACATCAGGCCAATATACCAATAAAGCCTGTCTCCATCACTGAAAAATGTGATAAATGTAAAGTCTTTTATGGCTTCTCCCCATCCTGTTTTATCTACACAGACATCCAGTAAAATATAAGAGGGTACGGCTACGATGCAATAAGGAATCAGAATTCTTTTTAATCTTCTTATGTAAAAACTTCTAACATCTGATCTTTTTTTCATGGAATAATATAACCCCAGACCAGAAAAGAATAAAAATGCATCCACACTTGATGATGAAATATATCTCCAAAAGAAGGAAATCCAGCCACTAAAATGATAGGAATAATAATGACAGTCATCCGTAAAATGAAAAACTATAATCAATATGATGGATATTCCCATTAACGCACCCCGATATTGCGAAAGCACGCTGTTATTTGTTTTTTTCATATAATTCTCCTTTATAAAAGTTCAATTTTCGATAATCACTAAGACGTTTGGTCGTTTGTCCATTGACACCAAACTAACTTTCTGAAAACAAAAGACAAAAAAACACCTAAACAGGTGTTTTTAAAGAATGGTGTTTAAATCAATAATACCATTCACAATAGCATAATTCAACATTTCTTTTTTTATAGCTTTACTATTTTATCTTCTCCAATATTTTCTTTTATCCTATTCCTCCATTTCCACTTTCTTCCTATTTATATAGGAAACATTTCCTATCATTTAATTTTAAAATCTTACTTATACCAGCTCTGGCATAATTTTATTTTATAAAGGATTACGGATAATGGAAATAGAATAGCATTAGGGATTCATGTAAAAACCCCGAATGGTATTCGAGGTTTTGTAAATAAAATTATGCAGCTATTGTTTTGGATCATTTTTTTGTCGTAATGCCACTAACACTAAATCCCCCATTTTTAATAGACCATGTTCCCTTTTTCGATGAACCAATATGTTCCACCAAACCGTCTTTCTTCATTTTGTTTACATGATAACGAACTCCACCAACGGATAAATTCAACTGTTCCGCAATTTTCTTTACTGTAATAGCAGGGTGTTTTCTCATAATTGCTATTATTCTCTCTGCTGTTTCTGTATCTGTGTAGAGCATTTCTGTGTTAGTTTTAATGTTAGTTTCTGTGTTAGTATTAGTTTTTCTGTCAGTTTCTATGTTAGTATCTCTTTTTCGATACATATTTACCCTGAAATCACCATCAAAATCAATTAACTCCGGCTTTGGCAATCCATATTCCTCACAATTGCTAAACAATCTTGGTATTCCAGTTCCCCATTTTTCAATGACTTTCATATAAGCAAAAGCTCGCGCAATCGCAGGATTTCTTGGTTTTGAATATCCTTCCATCATTTTAGAAATTGTAACATTATTCAAAAGCATTCCCGGGGAAGTTATTTCTAGCCGATCACCAAACAATGCAACCTGTATATTTCCGGGTTCCAGATAACTGCGATGTGCTACCGCATTTGCAATCAGCTCACGAATACTATCCGTAGGAAGTTCATATACATCCTGTCTGTACATTCCCCTTATCGTCATTCCCATATTGATTTTTTCAAGAACATACTGATACGCTGCTTCCATCTGTTCTTGAATAGGGCCTTCAAATTCACGTCGGTCTACAAAATGTGCTCTATTTGTTCCCTTGAAGATTCCGCATTGAATCACAGGTTGCTGCGGCATCTTTCCTGTCAGCAGTGCATATGCATTGGTCGGGTATACTTTTCCTTCCTCTTCTTTTAAAATTCCCCACGAAATCAAAATATTTTTTGTCACATCTTTAATCTTTGCTTTTTCACTCTCCTGCCATGTATTTTTTATGGCAGTTTCTTTCAATCTTTTACAAAATTTCTCAATATCACTATCACTTACTTGCATATCCCGACATATCTCACAGTCAAAATAACGATTTTGACCTTCCAGAATCAGTTCCTTTAACATATATCCCTCGACATGTCTGGTAGTACCGGATACACGTACATAAGTACCCTCGACCATTCCCTGTGACTTAATATAATACGGGCGCTGTGCACCTGGAAAAATTTCTACGACAATAACAATCTTATCATTGACTGTCTGCAATGCTACATCTGGTCTGATCGTCGGCTCACAGGCATCGGAAATTGCATTAGTAATTGCATCCATCGTTTTATAAACAATATCTGTATCTATTCCCACAATATTTAATGTTTTATCATCTATTCCGAATACGATCCTGCCACCTCTGCCATTGGCAAAAGCTACCACCGTTTTCATATATTTTTCGCTTTTATCCGGTACAGTTACTTTATACTCTATATTTTTTGATTCGCCGGAAAACAATTGATCTTTCGTCATAGCATTACCTCCTGTCAATCATTTTTATAGCCAATATCTTTTAACATAAGTATATTTCTTTATTAAAATAGTTTCAAGCTAAAATACAACCGATAGGTACATTGGTAAAATACTATACATTCATCCCAATATTTACATTTCGCACAATTACCGGAAAAAAACTTTCTAAAAACATAAGACAAAAAAACACCTAAACAGGTGTTTTTAAAGAGCAGGGGATGAGAGAATCGAACTCCCACCAAAGGTTTTGGAGACCCCTATCATACCATTTGACCAATCCCCTATATACAGAAAAAATTTAACACCTGCTGCAGCGTTAAATTTTCCCGGTACGTTTTATTCTGTACCTTCAGAATTTCACACAGAAAGAGGTATCTTCTAAAGCTTATCTCTTAGAAACCTCTAAGGATAAGTCCTCGACCTATTAGTACTTCTCAGCTGAGTGCGTTACCGCACTTACACACAAAGCCTATCAACCTTGTAGTCTTCAAGGGGTCTTACTCCGAAGATGGGATATCTTATCTTGAGGGGGGCTTCACGCTTAGATGCCTTCAGCGTTTATCCCTGCCAAACTTGGCTACTCTGCCATGCCTTTGGTAAAACAACAGATACACCAGAGGTTTGTCCATCCCGGTCCTCTCGTACTAAGGACAGCTCCTCTCAAATATCCTACGCCCACGCCGGATAGGGACCGAACTGTCTCACGACGTTCTGAACCCAGCTCGCGTACCGC
>OMDK01000495.1_pt1 | contig 19930 bp, 24 predicted proteins | sample 1645201 | NCBI WGS metagenome assembly OMDK01 (sample SAMEA103958151, study PRJEB25191) | human gut metagenome
CTTAAAAAATTACTACCTATTCATCTTAAACAATATAGAGATAAAAGTCAAAATAAGTGTTCTAATCAAAAAGTGGCTTTTAGGCCACTTTTAATAGAAATAATAAGTTATTTCATGATCAGACTCTGAAAGTCTGCTAAGTTTTTAGTTTCTGCTTCCTTAATGACTTTAGCTTGTAGATATTCAAAAATTGTAGAGAACTGCAAAGACATAATATCATCAATCATATCACAAAAAGTAATGGCGATTTTATTTCTCCATACTACATTTCTGAGATAATCTTCAATTTCTGCTGCAACAATCTTTTCTACGCCATCCTTCTGAAACTCATAGGCTTTAGCTTGAAGGATAAATACAACTTCATCAGGAAGCGGTTTTGATAAATCCATATCCATATTCTTACGCTCCCACGAATACTCATTATATAAGAATTGTGAGGCGATGAAAAGACTTAATTATGATTTTGTAGTGACATAATGAATAAGCTGTGTAATGCATAATACAACTAAATTTACAATTACAATAGAAGCTCCAGTTGGGGCTGCATAGAGGTATGAAATAGATAAACCTACAATAAAACAAATAGAAGAAAGGATGGCAGAAGAAATTACTACATGCTTGAAATCTTTGCAGAAATACATGGATGTAAGACATGGGAAAATTGTTAAACTTGAAATAAGAAGTGCTCCCATCATACGCATACCCAGTACTATTGTAAGTGAACAAAGTATTGCGATAATGATATTGTAGAATTCCACATTGATACCTGTACTTTTCGCAAAATCTTCATCAAACGTCAATGCAAACATCTTATGATAAGAGAAAATATAAAGAATAAGTACAATAAGAGATAAAACAATACTTATAATCATATCTTGATTATTAAGTGAAAGAATACTACCAAATAAATAATTATTGATATCTGTATTCACACCTTTTGTAAGTGATATAGCCATAATACCAATCGCAAGTGAACTAGATGATAAAACCGCAATAGCACCATCACCATGAATATGATGATTGTTGTTAAGTTTTAGTATCATTACAGCCGCAATCACTGCTACTGGTACAGCTAAATAAAGTGGTGCCACTCCTAGTACTGTTGCAATCGCAAAACTTCCAAAAGAGACATGAGACAGTCCATCACTGATCATCGCATTCTTTCTTAAGACAAGATTTACACCTAACATCGCAGCACATAATGAAATAAGTAAACCAACAATAAAAGCACGAATAATAAATGTATAGTTAAACATATGGAGTAATGTATTCATTATTTAACTTCCTCCATTCTATAGTTATTTTTATCTAAATGAAGAATCTTATTGCCAATCACTTCATGAGACGCTAAATCATGAGTAATCATGATAATTGTTAAACCTTTTTGATGAAGTTCTTTTAAAACAGTATAGAATTCTTCTTTAGAATCATAGTCTAAGTTATTAGAAGGTTCATCAAGTACTAAACATTCTCTTGTTGCACATAGTGCTCTTGCTAGTAAGACCTTCTGTCTTTGTCCTCCAGATAATTCCCCAAAGGAATTGTTTTTAAGGTTGTCTTTAAACATTCTATTGCAAGTTTCTTTTCTTTTGAATTAAAGAAAGGACGATACCCTACTCTATTTAATGCGCCTGATAAGACTATTTCATATACTGAAGCAGGAAAATGACGATCCACCTTTGTTTCTTGAGGCATATAACCTATTTCTCTTTCGTTCAAATAATATGTAATCTGCCCGTCCATTGGCTTAATAAGTCCTAATAATCCCTTAATCAGGGTACTTTTACCTGCACCATTTTGTCCTAGTACAGTAATAAAATCACCTTGATTTATATCAAAAGAGAGATCTTTGATTACTTCTTGATTATCATAACCTAGATGCAAATGATCTACTTTTATAAGTGTCTTCATTGAAGTGCCTCCTTTACTGCCTTTGCGTTTTTACGCATGATTGAAACATATGTTTCACCATTATTAAAATCCTCTTCACTCACATTATGCATGCTTTGAATAGTGAGTACTTTTGCACCTGTTTCTTCAGAAATAGTACGAGCAATCTGTCCATTGGATAATTCAATCTTAAAGATAACAGGATTTTGATCCTTCTTGACCTTATCAATTAAATAGGAAATAGTAGATGCACTTGGTTCAGTCTGTTCAGAACATCCTGGAAATGCAGCACTATATGTAAGACCATATTCTTTCGCAAAATAAAGCAAAGGGAAACGATCTCCTACAACTATATCTTTTCTTTTTGCCTGCTTGACTATTTGTTTAAAACTAGAATCAACAGATGCAATCTGTTTAATATAGTTTTCTGTATTCTCATTAAACTTTGATGCATGTTTTTGATCAAGTGCACACATTCTCTTATTTAAGCCAGAAACAATTTCCATTGCATTTTTAGGACTTGTCCAGACATGTTCATCATATTCTTCTTCATGTTCATCATGTTCTTCATGTTTTTCTTCTTCCATCCCTTCAACGTGTTCTTCATGCTGAAGATGAGACACAAGATCCAACATTTTAACTATTCTTTTAGAGTCCATATCAGCTAGCAAGCTATCCACCCATTCATCTGATTCTCCACCTACATAAAAGAATAAATTGCTCTCTTTAATCGCAACCATATCTTGTGGTGAGGGTTCATAAGAATGAGAATCCATACCAGGTTTAATAAGCATCTTTATAGATATATCTTGATCATTTTTAGTAATGGCACGGACAAAATCATAACAAGGAAAGTTAGTAACAACAATATTAAATGATTTCTTTTTAGTTTCTGTTGTACAACCTGTCATTAATAATAAAGAGAGAATAAACAAACTAATCTTTTTAAGCATGGATTGCCTCCCTGCACTCTTTACATAAGCCCACAATTGTAGAATCCTTACAATCAATTTCAAAACCATGGTCTTCTAATAAATGTGTACGAATGATATCCATGAAATCACATTCTAAATGCGCAATCTTACCACATCTCTTGCATAATAAGTGAAGATGATGATTGCATTTTTCTTCTCTTGTATATTGGTAATAGACACTATCTTCTTCTGAAAGCGTATGTTTTTGTATGAGTCCCTGCTGTGACAGTTTATCTAGATTACGATAAACTGTGACTAGATTCACATTTAATCCCTGCTCAATCAATGCCTGATAAATATCTTTAGCACATAAACGATGATCTTCATTATTCTTCATATATTCAATAATACACTCTTTGTATTTTGTACGATATTGTTTCATAGAATACCTCCTATGCAAATGATTTGCAAATTGTATTATAATGATTCTTATTCCTATGTCAATGAATATGCAAATGATTTGCATGTAACAAAAAAAGAAGCAGTTTATTCTGCTTCTGTAATATGCGAATGAATCCAGGAAGAGAATGTTTCTAAGCCTTCCTTGATTACTTTTGAATCTGAAGTAAAACCAAAGCGTAAATGGTATTCCTTATTAAATGCCTTACCTGGTACAAAGAATACGCCAGTGTCATTTTGTAATTTCTCACATAATTCTTTTGAGGGCATATCAAATAAATAATGTAAGAAACATACAGTACCATCTTCTGGTATGACACATTCTACTAAGTCTTCTTTTTCAAGCCATTCTTTTAATATTTTCTTATTTTCAAGAATGATATGTCTACTTCTATCAAGTATTAGATCTTTATGTTGTAATACAACTGTGGCCAAATAATCATTCCATGGACCAGTAGAGATGATTGTATAATCTCTTCTAAAATTGATTTCATCAATAAGTTGTTTAGGTCCTTTGATCCAGCCTAGTCTAAGTCCTGCAAAGGAATAGACTTTAGATAAAGAGGCTGTCGCAATACCTAATTCATACATATCAGAAATACTATCACATAGAGTATTGTTCATACCACGATAGATTTCATCAACAAGAATATAAATAGAATGACTTCTAGCAAGTTCAATCAATTCTTCCATTAAAGATTGTTTAATAACAGTACCAGTCGGATTATTAGGACTATTTAATATAAACATCTTTGTTTCAGGTTTAATAAGCTTCTTAAAATCATCTATGACAGGTTCCCAGTTATTGTCTTCATTAAGTTCTACTAAATCATACTCGCATCCAATTGATGCAGGATAAGAATAGAACTGTTCATAGGAAGGTGTTAATGCAATGACATGGTCTCCTTTATTTAACAAAGTATCCATTACATGTTCATTAGCATTTATTGCCCCATGAGCGACTGCAATATTATCTCTTGTACCTGTCTTATATAAAGAAAGAATAGCATCTTTTAAACAATCAGAGCCTGTAATTGGTCCATAATCCATACGCATATGCATAAGATCACTCATAAGATCTTCATGAATCAATGACTCTAATTCATGAATAGACATATCAGATACACATGTATCAGCTAAATTGTATTGACAATTTTGTTCATGGTTCGTCATCCATGTTTCTACATCAAATTCCTTTAAATACACGTCTTCTTTCTCCTTTTAATAACTAATGCATAACTTTAGATAAGAAATCTTTCGCTCTATCACTTTCTGGATGAGAGAAGAAAGTTTCTGAATCATTTTCTTCTACAATCTTTCCGTTTTCTAAGAAAATTACACGATCTGCAACAGTTCTAGCAAATCCCATTTCATGAGTTACAACCATCATTGTCATACCCTGTTTTGCAAGATCCTGCATTACTTCTAATACTTCAATAACCATTTCTGGGTCTAATGCACTTGTAGGTTCATCAAATAGCATGACTTCTGGATTTAAACAAAGAGATCTAGCAATTGCGACTCTCTGTTTCTGACCACCAGATAACTTATTAGGATAAGTATCCTTCTTATCTTCAAGACCTACTTTCTGTAAGTACTTGATAGCCACTGCATTGGCTTCTTCTTCTGTCATACCCATGACCTTAAGAGGTGCAAGTGTTAAGTTTTCTAATACAGTCATATTAGGGAATAAGTTAAAGTGCTGGAATACAAATCCCATTTTACTTCTTAACTTGTTATATTCAGGTGTACCTTCCTTTAAAAGTGCACCATCAATATAAATAGAACCTGCTTCAGGCTTTTCTAAGTGATCAATACATCTAAGTACTGTACTTTTACCACTACCTGAAGGGCCGATCAAGCAGACAATCTCACCCTTCTTTAAAGTAAGAGATACATCATCTACAGCCTTTAATTTACCAAATTTTTTTGTAATGTGATCCACCTGGATCATGATATCGTTAGTCACTGACAGCTAATCTCCCTTCTACATATCTTGCAATAGCTGAAATACAAAGTGTCATTACTAAATAAATAGCACCTGTTGCAGTTAAAGGTACAAGATAGTTAAATGTATTGGCACCAATAACACTTGCAGTGGCAAGTAGTTCTACTGCACCAATTGTGAAAATAAGTGATGAGTCTTTAATTAATGTAATAAATTCACTAATTAGAGGTGGAATAATACGTTTAAATGCCTGTGGTAAGATAACATAACGCATGGTCTGAACATAGTTTAAACCAATTGTTTCGCATGCTTCCCATTGACCTTTATCAACACCTAAAATACCAGATCTAATTAATTCTACCTGATAAGCACCACTGTTTAAGCTCATAGCAATTAAACCACATACATATGGATCAGCCTGGAATCTTTGTCCTGTAATAGACTGAACAACAGTAGGTACTGCCAAGTATAAGAACATGATCTGTAATAGCATTGGTGTGCCACGGAAGATTTCTACATAAATATTTCCAATTGCTCTTAATACAAAATGTTTTGAAAGTTTTAAAGCCGCACCAATAATTCCAAGAATAACACCGAAGAATAAAGCCCCTATTGCAAGTAATAGAGAGTACTTTGCACCAGTGAAAATCATGAATTGAATATTAGACGGCGTAAGAATATCCATAATTGTTTTCATTCGCATTGACTCCTTAACAATAAAAAATTAAGTGCAGACAGAACATATCTGCACTTATGTGATTAATAAATTAGCAACCCCATTTAGTTTTTAATTCGTTGTATTTATCAGATTTAACAAATTCATCAACTGCTTTGTTAACGTCTTTCATTAACTTGTCGTTACCTTTTTTAGTGATGATCATGTTTTCTTCTTTGATTAATGGTTCATCAATCATCTTTAATCCAGCATTCTTAGCATAGTTTTCAGCAACTGCACCATCAAGAACAACAGCATCTAATCCACCAGATTTTAAAGTTTCTACTAAGATCTTAGCATCTTTTACTGTAGTAACTTGAGCACCTTTAATATCTTTTGCAGCATCTACACCAGTAGCACCTAACTGAGCACCAATCTTTTTACCTTCAAGATCAGATACTTTTGAGAAAGTAGAATCACCTTTTACTAAAGCAATCTGTTCAGAAGTGTTATATGCATGAGACCAAAGAATGTTTTTCCAATCTTTATGATAAGTGAAACCAGAAATACCTAAATCAACATGATCAGAAGTGAGTGAAGATGAAATAGCATCAAAGCTTAAAGCTTTAAACTTATAAGAATAGTTACCACCATTCTTGTTCATGATCTTAACTAATTCCTTAGTCATATCAATATCGAATCCAACCATTTCTTTCTTATTGTTGTAAGATTCATATGGTGGATAGTCTGGAGATACCCCAATTAATAATTCAGTTTTACCGTTAGATGATGATCCACAACCAGTCATTCCAACAGCAAGTAACATAACTAATACTACGCTTAATAATTTTTTCATAAATATGCCCTTCCTTTTTTTTATTTAAGAAAACAAAAACGCCTCTTGCTTTCGCAAGAGACGTCAATTAACGCGGTACCACTCTTCTTGATTTATTCCTAAATCCTCTCTTATCCTTAAGGCGGAATACCGATAATCCTATGTATTCAGATTATCCTCTCAAAAGTGCGGTTCATCTAACTTTCCATACTGACCTCTCACCTACGCCAGCTCGCTTAGATTTCTAGTTAAACTACTCTCTTTGTCATTGAGTTTTCTTATGTATGTGTCTTATTATAGTCAGACGATTTTAATTGTCAACAATAAAAATGATATTTTTCATAATTTTATATAAAAACAACATTTTCTATATATATTTATGTTAATCGCAAACTTTAAATGATTTATTTCATAAATGAGTGTATTTTATGAAAAACTTTATACATAAAATCAATTGGTTTTTCATATTGGGATAAGATAGCCTGGATGTTTTCTAAGTCTTCATCCTTCTCTTTTAATGCTGTAATCCATTTTAATGATGCATCATGGAACTGATCAATCATTGTATAAGCATAAATCAATTTATAAGAAACATATATTAACAATCCGCTCGCACATAAACAAAGAGCAGATAAGAATAATTTCATAAAAATCCCTCTTTTCTGCTCTCATTATATCAAATTGAATTGTTATTTAGAAGCCTCAATCATAAGCTTTGTGATCTTATTAGAGAATTCTACAGGATCATCAATAGAGAATCCAGCAATTAATAGTGCCTGATCAAATAGGATAGATGCATATTCATCAATCTTTACAGGTTCTTTTTCATATACAGACTGTAATGATTTAAATAAATCATGATCTGGGTTAATTTCAAGAATTCTTCCTGCTTTCACACCCTGTGCATCTGGCATCTGGTTTAATACCTTTTCCATTTCAAATGATACACCATTACCACTGGCAAGACATACTGGATGAGATTTTAAACGATGAGATAACTTAACATCCTGTACCTTATCACCTAAAGCCTTCTTAACGATTTCAAGTAATGGCTTATTGTCTTCAGTCTTCTGTTCAAGTTCTTTCTTTTCATCTTCTGTTTCTAAGTCTAAATCACCCTGAGTGACATTCTTGAATGTCTTAGAATCATAATCTCTCATCATCTGTAAGCAGAATTCATCTACATTATCAGTCATATATAAAACATCATAGCCTTTAGATTTAACAGATTCTACCTGTGGTAATAAATCACATTTTTCTACTGTTTCACCAGAAGCAAAATAGATTTCCTTCTGATCTTCAGGCATAGCTTCAACATATTCCTTTAATGTAATAAGTTCTTTCTTATCAGAAGAATAGAACATAAGTAGGTCCTGAAGCTTATCTTTCAACATACCATAGCTGTTATAGATACCAAACTTCAACTGCATACCAAAGTTTTTGAAGAATGTAACATATTCATCACGATCATCCTTCAACATATTTTCAAGTTCAGTCTGGATACGTTTTTCAATCTTATTAGCCATGACTTTCATCTTTCTGTCATGCTGTAACATTTCACGAGAGATGTTTAAGTTTAAATCCTGTGAATCAACTAAACCTTTCACAAATCTGAAGTGTTCTGGCACTAAATCTTCTGCATGATCCATGATGAAGACACCACGTGAATAAAGCTGTAAGCCTTTCTTATAGTCCTGTGAATAGTAATTCATAGGTGTTTTAGAAGGAATAAATAATAATGAAGTATAAGAGACAGCACCTTCTACAGTATTATGCATGACTCTTTGAGGGGCTTCAAAATCATTGAATTTAGCCTTATAGAATTCATCATATTCCTCTTTAGTAATATCTTTCTTCTGACGTTTCCATAAAGGGACCTGTGAGTTTAAAGTCTTGTTTTCTACAACATCTTCATATTCATCGCTGTCTTCTTTCTTTCTAGAAGTAGTGACATCCATCTTGATTGGGTAATGAACATAGTCTGAATATTTCTTAACAAGTCTTTCGATTTCATACTGATCAAGATATTTACTGTAATCTTCTTCCTCAGTATCTTTCTTTAAATGAAGTACAATAGTTGTACCATGTGTTGCTTTTTCAGCTTCTTCAACAGTATAACCATCACTTGTATCACTCTTCCATAAGTAACCTTTATCTTCTCCATATTTCCTAGAATAAACATCTACTTCATCAGCCACCATGAAGGCACTATAGAAACCTACACCGAACTGACCAATGATATCTACATCACTGACACCTTTTTCTAAGGCATTCTTGAATTCAAAAGAGCCAGAATTTGCGATAGTACCTAAATGTTCTTCTAGTTCTTCTTTATTCATACCAATCCCTTCATCTGCAATTGTAAGGGTTCTGTTTTCCTTATCAACAATTAAGTTGATAGCCATATCCTCTCTTGAGAAACCAGAAATATTTTCTTGTAATGCTTTATAATAAAGCTTATCACTTGCATCACTGGCATTCGAAATCAATTCTCTTAAGAAGATTTCCTTATGAGTATAAATAGAATTAATCATTAAATCGAGGAGTCTTTTAGACTCTGCTTTAAATTCTTTCTTATCTGACATTTTAATACGCTCCTTTAGCACTCTAGTATTTTAAATGCTAAAGACAGTATACACACCTTTATTAGCATTGTCAATATTTGAGTGCTAAACAATTAAAAAGACCGAAATGAATCAGTCTTAATCCTTTAGTATACTTATATGATAAATATCATCGATGAGAATGGTTGTTTTATCTAGTAGTATCACTCTTTTATTGATTTCATCAATATCTTTAAACTGACCTCTTACTGTTGCATAAGACCCACCCTCTTTATACTCATCTTTTAGAAAGTAATCTATCGTGATAGAAGGATGTTCTTTTTTATTAATAAGTAGATTGTTAAGTACTCTATTTAATACTTGTCTTTTATCTTCATCTAATATACGTTTTTGAGTCGTAAGTCTTCCTGCTTCACTTATTTTATCTACATGTGTCTTAAGAGCTGCAAAGGGTGCAAACTGAGCCGCTCTATTATTCATGGACATTCTTGGATGATTTATTGAAGTAGGATGTTTCATATTGATTATATCGTCATAATTCATGCATTATGCCCTCCTATCATCTTATTTCTTTCTCTAGTTGTGGCCCCTTCCTGAAGATCAGTGCCTTTAAGTAAGGCATTCTTACCATATTTCTTCTTAATATCAAGTGTGACACTCTGCAATTTCTTTTCTTTAGATAAATCTATTTCAGGTGTTTCTTCATCAAATAAAGAAAGCTGTTTATAAGTTACAGGAATATCATCATCACTTCTTACCTGCGTGGCATTGAGCTGAATTCTTCTTATTGTAAGTGCATGATTAATATGTAAGTGATAGAAACGTAATAAGGCATCGCACATGAGCTTATAAGAAGATGTATATCTATCTAGATTAATTGTTCCATGGAGATGCTTTGGAAGCTTTCTTCCATAACGATCTTCCATGATTTCTCCACGATATTCCTTCATATTCTCAATATCATAGCCAATTGTAAGGACAAGCTTATTAGTCACCAGATGTTTTTCAAAGAGATCCATGCTTAAGGATTCTATCATTTCCTTTAAAATAATTTCAGTTTTCTTATAATCATAAGCACATGATAATACCTGCCCTGTTCCAATACTTTTAGAAGGTGCTTTATAGGCTTTAATGGCTGACATGGTACAAGGTTCCCAGCCCCAGGCATGATCAATAAGCAGTTCTGCATTGACTCCAAATAGATTGTATAGTTTTTCTTCATCTTCTAATGAGCATCTTGCGATATCTCCCATTGTATATAAACCGATATTATTCAGTTTAGTAGAAATACCCTTACCTACTCTCCAGAAGTCATTCAAAGGCGTATGAGACCATAAAAGCTTTCTATAGGCATAAGTATTTAAATACGCAATGCGTGCTCCTTTTTCATCTGGTTCTTTATGTTTGGCAACTATATCCATCGCCACTTTAGCTAAATAAAGATTCGTTCCTATCCCTGCAGTCACAGTAATACCTACCTCTTTATATATATCATAAATAATATTTTGAACAAGATGAAAAGCATCTAACTCATAAGTATCTAAATAATGCGTGGCATCAATAAAGACTTCATCAATAGAATAGACATGAATATCATCAGGAGAGAAATACTTTAAGTAGATTGAGTAAATACGTGTCGAATATTCAAGATAGAGGGACATACGCGGTTTTGCGATAATATAATCTATAGCTTTATGTTTATTCTTATTAAGATTTGATGCAAGAAAAGAACTTCCCTCAAGTGGTTCTCTTTGATGATTGAGTTCTTTTAGTTTAGAAATGACTTCAAATAATCTTGCACGTCCAGGAAGACCATAGGCTTTTAAACTTGGAGAGACGGCAAGGCATATTGTTTTTTCTGTACGTGAGGCATCTGCAACAACAAGATTGGTGTCTAGTGGATCGAGTCCTCTTTCTAGACATTCTACAGATGCATAAAATGATTTGATATCTATTGCAAGATATGTGGGAACATGTACCATACTAGCACCTCCTTGAGATATGTATTATAGCATAAAAAAGACAGGCGTCGCCTGTCTTAAGCATCTTATAAAGCGTTTGCTGCAAGATAACCAGATTCAATAGCTGAATTGATGTCTGCAACCTTATTTGCATCACCAACAACCTGAACATGGATATTCTTTTCTTCTAATGCAGTCATGTCAAATGCATTAGAACGAGCACCTACTGCAAATACTACATAATCACATGGAAGTGATACTTTACCTTCTGCAGTTTCTGCTTCTACTGTAGTTGCAGTAATTTCTGTTACCTTAGTATTAGTGAACTGTTTAACACCATGCTTTTCAAAATCAGCCATCATTTCTGGACGAATTGTAGTTGATTCTTCTTTCGCAATAGTATCCATCATTTCTACGATACTTACATCATTACCTCTAAGTGCAAGGTATTCAGCTGTTTCAGCACCTACAAGTCCACCACCGATAACAACGATTCTTCCTGCTGGGAACTGTTCATTAGAAAGTACTTTCCAAGCATCCTGTACATGAGGCATATCCTTACCAGGGATATTTAAGATGAAGTTAGAAGCACCAGTTGCAACGATAACTTCATCAGGCTGATCAGCTAAGATATCTTCGCTAGTAACAGCTTTTCCTAAACGTAAATCAACGCCCAATACTTTGACTTCATTTGCGAGATAATGAATAGCACGATTCATTTCTTCTTTTCTAGGTGGTACAGAAGCAATATTTAACTGTCCACCTACTTGAGTATCCTTGTCATAAACAATAACGTCATGACCCTTCACTGCAGCAACTCTAGCAGCTTCTAAGCCTGCAGGTCCTGCACCAACAATAACAACCTTCTTCTTATCATCTGCAGGTGTAATAGTTCTTTCATATTCATAACCATTTTCTGCATTAAGGACACAGCTTAAGAACTTTCTGTTTTGGATAGAGTCTGTACATCCCTTATTACACATCATACATAAACGAATTCTGCATGGCTGTCCATCTTCAATCTTTTTAACATAATCAGGATCAGCTAACAATGAACGTCCATAACCAACAATATCACATACACCGTTCTCAATTAATGCTTCACCATTTTGTGGAGTAACGATACGTCCTACTGCAGATACTGGAATACTTACAGCATCTTTAACTCTCTTAGTATATGACTGCATGAAACAATATGGCTGAGTACCCATTGCTGGAATAGTATCATTCAAGTTACCTGTATGGTTAGCCTGTCCAACATGGATCATATTAACGCCTGCTTCTTCAAGCTTCTTCGCAAATTCAACAGCTTCATCAATCTTTAATCCACCTTTACCTCTTAATGGGTTATCAGTGATGATTGGAAGTTTATAGTCAATACAGATATGAGGGGCATGTTCTTTAATGCTTTCTACTACCTGTAATGCAAAACGTGTTCTATTTTCGAAGCTTCCTCCATATTCATCTGTACGATGATTTAATACTGTAGAACATAAAGCACCTACTAAACGGTCTCCATGAACTTCTACTACATCTACACCTGCTTCATAAGCACGTCTTACGCATTCACCCATCTTTTTAAGAATTGTATTTAATGCTTCTGGAGTTACTTCATCAGTGAAATGAAGCATATCATGATGTAATTTAGCACGAGCTGCCTGCATATCACCCTTCTTAAACATTTCAGCTAAAGCCTGAACATCATATTCAGGATGGAAAATCTGAATACCTAATTTACAATCAAATTCATGTAATGCGTCAGCTAATTCTTTATAAGCTGGAATCTGTTCATCCTTGAATAATTTTGGTGTTGGAGAAACAGTATTTACTGGTGCGACGTCTCCAAGTACGATATAAGATACTCCACCTTCTGCAATACGTTTATAGAAGTTGAAGCTCTGTTTAGAAATTGAACCGTCACGTTCTTCATAGCCAGTTGTCATTGGTGGGAACATGATACGATTTTTTAATGTGATTGGACCTACTTTAATTGGTTCTAATAGTTTCATATTATTACTCTCCTTACAATACATTTTTAACCACTACTATTATAGCGCTTTCATTTTACAAATGATAGTAATTATACGCAATTTATAGGTCACATTTTGTCATCAAAAGAAGAAATTATGTGTTTTTTAAGACAAAAAAGTATGTACAGAAAAATACGTACTTAACTCTTTAATATTGTTTCATGAAGACAACCTGTGATGATTGTTCTTTAAATCCATTTTTCTGATAGAAGTAATAAGCAGGAAATTCTCTTTCCGTAATCAACATAATACGGTCTATTCCTCTTTTTTTCGTATAATCAACAACTAAGTCCATAAATTGAGTTCCGAGTCCTTTAGACTGTTCATCCGTCATAATTCCAAATTCATCAATCCAGAATTCTCTGCCATTATACCAATGTTTAATACGACCTAACGCAATTCCAATAAGCTGATTTCCATCATATAGACCAATAGATAGAGATAAGCGATTCCCTACTAAATCATGCATATAAATAGATAGATCCTCTTCATTCCATTCATCATTCCATGGTTCCCTGGAGAATATTTCATTAAATAATTGCGATATCTCTTTGACATGTGCCAAACATATTTCTCTAACTTCCATATAGTCTCCTATTCTAATTCTTCAGGAAGAATTGAGTATACAACATCATCTACAACTCCCTGATTATTTTTTGCAGATTTTCTAAGGATTCCCTCATATTTCATACCTGCTTTTTGCATCACTCGACCTGAATGAGGATTATTTTTATCATGTCTTGCACGTACTAAATCATAACCTTCCTTAAATAAGTAAGAAATAACTTCTTTAAGTGCTTCTGCAACATATCCATGACCCCAATAAGCCTGCCCAATACAATAGCCAATTTCTACTGTATTTGTTTTATAATCAATATTTGTAACAGAAATATTTCCAATGAGTGTACTCTTATCCTTTACGACAATGCCCCAGTTATAAGAATCACCCTTTTCATAAGACTGAATCCAGGAAGAAAGTAACTGTTTTGTGTCTTCTATACTTTGATGAGGTGGCCAAGTCAAATAACGAGTGACCTTTTCATCATTAGACCAATGATGATACATATCATCTGCGTCTTCTATTTTAAATTCTCTTAATATTAAACGTTCAGTTTCTAAACAAGCAGTACCATGACGCACTGTTGTTTGACACGAATATTGGTTCTTTAATTCCTTCAAAACAGCCATATGTGACTGATTCAAATGTTTTAACTGTAAGTCTTGAGATGTCCATTCTTCTCGCAAATAAAGAACAGTATCATCTTTAGGTGTATAAAAATATTTGAGACATCCTTCATCAGATAAAGATAATTCCTGAATACGATTCTCTTTGATTGCTGAATAAAAAGCATCTCTGTCTTCTTTAGTTAAAAACTTATATGTAACATAAATCTTCATTATAAATCCTCCAATAATTGTAGCGCATAAGCCTTAAATTCTTCTTCTATCTCACGATAATAGTGTTCATTTAAATCAGGGACACTTATCAGTATGGCAGTTGGTCTATCTTCTTCTAAAGGCATCATCTCCTTTAATTCTGCTTCAAGTAGTAAGTGATCCATCTCTTTCCAGACATTTTTTTCTTCATTCTTTAATTGAATATGAAAAGCTTGAAATATTGTTTCTAGAAGCTGGTCTTCTATTATCTGATATTCTTTCATCTGTTTTTTTTATAGGAGTGATGAGATCACTCATATAAGTTTCACTTGCATCATGAAATAGACATGATAAAACAACATGTTTACTATATCCTCTTAATTGCGCTTCTTTTGCGCAGTTGAGAGAATGTTGAGCCACAGAATAGAAATATTTAATATGACCATTTCCACGACATAATAGACTTAATGCATGAGCGATATCTTCTAGATATATATCCTCTTTTTTAATATGAAGTGGATCTATTTTATGTCCACTATATACATTCATCGATAACATAATCTTCTTAAACTGCCTTCCTCAAATGTATAATCAGGTGTTTCGAAGGGGTATTTGATTTCATCTTCATAATACCAGGGGTCATCATGTGATGGATTCTTTAGTAAATGAAATTCCTGAGCAGGCATATAGCCTTGTGCAATTAAGAAAGCCTTCTTTCCTTCTCTATTTGTACAAACATCTACAATCATCACGACATGTCCTGGTGAACCACCTTTTAAGAAAACATCTCCTACTCTTATTTCATTTAGTTTGATAGGTGTTGATTCACTTACCATGCTTGCACTTCCTGAATAAGCAAAGACAATACGCAAGTATTTTTTAAAACATTCATAAGAATCATCATAGGAAGCACTCTTTATATAAGATGCATGATCATTCTTAATGATGACACGATACCCTTCTCTCCATTTCATATAAGATAATAAGAATCCATCACTTAAATGAAATTGAATCTTATCGTATTGTTTGGTGTTCCAATAGTATTCTGCATAGACTCTCATCACTGAGTCGGCACATTGTTGGAGGTTTTCATTTTCTATCGGTAACTTAAATACCGCAATTTGTGCACTTTGATTCCACTTCTTTTTACCGTTATACAAAAGAATAGGACTACCATTTTCCTTTAATGGATAAGTCTGTAAGAAATGTGCAAAATCACTTTGTTCTCGTGTATATCCTTTAGGTGTGGGAATACGTGTTTCTAAGGTTGTACCTTTAGTATTGATAAAGTTTTTATTTGTAGTTGAAGATGGTGTACAAGCTGTTAAAAGTAAACTTAGAAGCAGTAATACTATTTTCTTCATAATCAACCTCTCAGATAATAAATAAAGCAGCACAGCATACTAATACAAAACCACTGAATATGAGACAATTAGTAAAACGTATAGGAAATAAGTCTTCTTTAATAAATGTATCACAAGATGTAGGATCATAGTCTATTGTGACGTTCTTATTGTTTTTAAAATATTTCATCTGGAAGTATGTGATAGAAGGCTTTCTTTCAATAAACTTCCCTTCTGCATAATATTGAACAGTCATTGTATAGATAAAAGTTTCAGCTTGTTTGATATCTATAATTTTTCCTGATGTCTGTAAAGAACAGCGGGTCGCTTTAAATCGATATTGAAAACGACTCACAAAACCTTTGACCATGATGACAACACCTAAAATACATATAAGTACAAGTAATAGTTTTTCCATAATGTCACCTAAAAAAATAATGACCTATAAGGCCATTAGATACGATAGTTACGAAATAAGTTCTCTTTTTTCACAAAGATATCTTTAAAGAATATAAGTGCCCATAGTCCAATCGCAATATAAGCAAAGTACTGACTAATATAATATGATAGTATTGTACCTATACTTAATATGATAAACCATTTCTTGAATGCACTTCTTTGAGCACGGCTGATTCTTTTCTTATCATAATAATGGCTTTCTTCACGAGGTACATTCTTAAATGCACTAATACGATAAACACCTAATCCTTTAAGACATGTACAAATTATATAATAAAACAAGAATGTTAATGCGAGAATTGCACAGCATATACATCCTGTATTAATCATAAACATGACAAACAGCTCCCTTCAACCCTTAATGCTATTCTATCATACTTTGATAAGGGATTTAAAGAGACGATACCATTTATAACCGATATAATTGGTTACTTCACGTTTTAAGAATTGAAACTTGGTATCTCTTGTGCGATATCTAGAAGATTGTGTTGGTGATGTATAGGCAGTAATACCTGCATCCTTTGCCTGAAGCATGGCTCTTTTCATATGTAATGGATCACTGACTATTAATGCAGTCTTATAATGTTCAACATCCATAATTTTTTTCGCATTAATAAGATTCTCTAAAGTGACTGTCGACTGGTCTTCTGTAAGAATGTCATCTTCTGGTACACCTTGACTGATTGCATAAAGCTTCGCATTATAGGCATCGCTGACAGGATTTCCTTTTCCATATCCTCCTGTTGTAATGATTTTCTTAACTAGATGCTTGTTGTATAAAACAACGGCATGGTTAATTCTTTCTTGATAAACAGGTGAAGCATGACCATTGTATGTAGATGCACCTAAGACAATTGCAACATCTGCAGTTCTTGCTTCATCTTTAAAACTATATATATAAATACTTACTGCATTAGAAAATACATAAACAATAACTAATGCAATAAGTATAATTAATTTCTTTAAGAGTTTCATGGTAATACTTAATAATTCCTCCACAAAAAACATCTTAAACTATTTCTCATATTTTTCAATCTTATGTATCAAATTACATCAATTTTACATATCTTTTTTGAATTGATTCAATAAAATGTATACAAACAGTAAAATAAAACATGTTCCAATCATAATCAAATACATCATACTCGTTGTAACTGTATGTCCCATAAGTGTAAATGATGTATCAAAACTTTGATGAATTTCATTCATGATCGTAGAAGGAACCTTTGTATTTAGTTTAATAAATAAACTATTTAATAAATGCTTACGAATAAGTGCTGTTCCATAGGTTCCTGGTAAGAACTTAATTATAGCACGTACTGCAGGTGTAAATTGAGAAATAGGCATATAAGCACCACATAAGAAACCATATCCTGCACTCACAATACTGCTGACAGCTGAAATCTGGCCTTGTGTTGTAAGGAAATAATTAATAATAGATGATAAAGAAGCGCCAAACAAAGTAAGTAAAAAGATATCTAGCAAACAATATAATATATCTTTTACTGGTAAAACAAAGTGACTTGTACCTAATACAATAAAACATGCAAGTAAGGCAGTTATGTTAATAATCATAGTGATAAGTAAAGTAGAAATAAAATAACTAAGAGCTAATGTTGTTTTACTGACAGGTGCTATGAGTAAGTCCTTTATTTTATGATCTGCTTTATCTTGTACCATAATCATATTTGAACAGAATGATACTGTGACACAACTCACTGCAAGTAATGAGGAAAAGAGATAACCATTCACAAAAGCATCAATAGTCTTTTGTGATACAGAATAATACTTTACTATACTATCTAGCGAATCATGATAAACAGTCCCTAGAAATGTCATATATAAGACAATTAAGACTATTGGTGTAATCAAAGCTGTTAAGAAGCGTCCTTTATCCTTAAAAAATAATACTGTATGTCTTAATGTGAGATGATAAAGTTGTTTCACACTTGTTCACCTCCTGGGAGTTTATTTCCTGTTACATTTAAGAAGACATCATCCATTCTTCCTTTTACAAGTTCAAAGTCATTAAATAATTCCGGTTTTTGAAGAATCATTTCTTTCACAACACCCGGATGATTGACACGGATTGTGTAATGATCCTTATTATATGTATATGGATGTCCTAAAGACTTAATATCCTCTTCTTTTACATGATAGATATTTAAATAATCATAAGCATATTTCTGTTTTAATTCATGTGGTGTTCCAGAAGCTATTTGACGGCCATGATCAATAATAACAACTTGATCTGCTTCAGCGGCTTCTTCCATATAATGAGTCGTAAGAAATACAGTCATATGTTTTTCTTTTCTTAAATCATCAATAACTTCCCATAATATTTTTCTTGTTTGAGGATCTAAACCAGTTGTTGGTTCATCTAAGATAAGAAGTTCTGGTTCATGAATAAGAGCACGAGCTATATCTATACGTCTTCTTTGTCCTCCTGATAGTTTATTTAAAGGTTTCTTTAAAAAGTCTTTGAAATCTAATAATATAGAGAGTTCTTCTAGTTTCTTCTTAAAAGAATTCCCTGTAATACCATACAAAGCAGCACGATACTTTAAGTTATCATAAACTGTGAGTACATCATCTAATGCAGAAGTTTGATAAACTACACCTATAGTAGTTCTTACTTCATCCATATGTGTTTTAATATCTTTGCCTTCAATGTATATTTCTCCTGCATCACTTGTAAGTTCACCACATATCATAGAAATAGTAGTACTCTTACCAGCACCATTAATACCTAAAAAAGAGAAGAAAGTCCCCTTTTCTACACTAAAGCTTAAGTCATCTACTGCTTTAGTATCACCAAAGCTTTTAGTAAGATGTTTAATTTCAATACTGTTCATACGTTCACCCTTTTCTACTCTTAAGAGCTTTATTGATTTCATTTGCAAGATGGCAATCATTTAAATAATTAAATAGTCTGACTAAAAAATCTACTACAAGTATTGTGAAAAAGAAAAGTAATCCTCCTAAGACATCCTCATACATACCAATTTGATATCCAGCAATTAAAAGAATGATTTCTAAGAGTATTGTATGAAGAATAGTCTCCACTAATACACTTTGAGACTTAGAATAATAGATAGTTGTAGGAAGGCAGGCAAGAAAAGAAAAGACTGCCACCTCTCCTAAATAAGATACAGAAAGCATTTTTATTTGAGGCTGATCTATATGACAAAACAAGATTGTCGCAAACATTGATAATGTGTAAATCACAAAATATTGAATAGTTATTGTATGTATCATTTCATTTTTATCCATTTTTCATCCTCCTTATAATCCAATCATGTGTTTAAGTACACGTACATATTGTCTAGATACTATGAGTTTTTCTTTGTTTTTTAGTACAACTTCAAATCTTCCTGATAAGGAAGGTTTGATAGAATCAATCTTATCTGCATTAATAATAAGTAACTTAGAAGCACGAAAGAATGATGTACCTTCTGTTTCTTGTTCAAATTCATAAAGTTTCATTTTAGATTC
>OMDK01000498.1_pt1 | contig 19862 bp, 8 predicted proteins | sample 1645201 | NCBI WGS metagenome assembly OMDK01 (sample SAMEA103958151, study PRJEB25191) | human gut metagenome
AGGTCTTGTTCTTCTTGTTATAGCTGATGGCTGGTGCGAAGATACCGGCTGATACTTGCTGACCCTTCAGGGGCACCTGCGATTGGCGGGTGAGCACATGGCCGGCAGGAGTCCAGTTTACCAGGTCCTTGCTGGTTGAGAGAGGCACACCTGGGAAGAAGGTGAAGGATGAGTTCACCAGATAGTAGGTGTCGCCCACGCGGCAGAGGGATGGGTCTGGATAGAATCCTGCCAATACTGGGTTGTAGTACTGATGCGTCTTGTCTATCTCTACATTGAAACGGGCATCATTGCCGGCATACTTGAAGTAGTCGAACTCTGCTGTCTGTGCCTGCGCTCCTGCTGCAAGCATCATCGAAAGCGATAAGATTGCTAATTTCTTCATTATAATTGTTGATTTTAAAGATTATACAAAAAATGCAGCGGAAAACCAGGGAGAGAATCCATACTGGTTTTTCCGCTGCAAAGTTACGGTTTTATTTGCAATCTTTCATTGTGAAATGTAACCAAGAGTTTTTCCTACGTTTCATATAGTCTTGTTTTTGTTACATATTCTTTTTTCTATTGTTTATCATCTTTATTCCTTCATGGCATTCTGCATGTATTCTCTAGGAGAACAGCCGTAGAGGTTCTTGAACATGGTGCTGAAACTTGCGGAATTGGTGAAACCGCAAGCGTACATCACGCCGGTGATGCTCTGCTTGCCATCCTTCAGCAACTTGGCTGCCTGCTGCAGACGGATGTTGCGGATGAAGCTGTGTGGCGTCTGATTGGTCAGCTCCTTCATCTTGCGGTGCAGGTGCACGCGACTGATGCCCACCTTTTGTGCAATCAAGTCCACACTCAGGTCGGAATCGTTGATGTTTTCGTTGATTACCTCCATCACCCTTTGCATCAGGGAATTGTCTGGTGTCTGCATTTCTATCTGCTCTACCAGGTGATTCTGGCTTTCATTGCCCGTGAACTTGTTGCGCAAAGTGCGGCGCACGGTGAGCAGGTTGATGATGTTGCGGCGCAGGATGTCCATATTGAATGGCTTCAGTATGTAGGCATCGGCACCGGTCTGTAATCCTTCCAGCTGATCTTCTTCACGGCTCTTTGCCGTGAGCAGGATGATAGGCACATCATTGGTGTTGATGTTTGATTTCAGCTTGGCGCAGAGGGTGGTTCCGTCCATTTCCGGCATCATGATGTCGCTGATGATGAGGTCAGGCTTATTCTTCAGAATCTCGTTGAGTGCCACCTTTCCGTTAGGGTAGGTGCGTATCTTGAAGTCGCTGGAGAGCTGGGCCTTCAGGTAATCCTGGATATCCTCCTCGTCTTCCACAATCACGATTTCAGCCTTGTTTCCCCTAGCTGAGGCTGGCAGATTGCCCTCCATATCCGTTGTGCCGGCTGCGCTTTCGGCTTTTTCGGCATTTTCCGTTTCCTTCACCTCCTGTTCCAGCTGTTTCACCTCGGCAAGTTCCAGGTTCTGCTCTTCCTTCACCTCTTCTTCGTCGATGAGTTCTTCGGGTTTCAGATGGTCCTTGCCCAGCGGAATGCGGATGATGAACTCGCTGCCGTGCTCAAACTTGCTCCCCTTCTCGCCCTCGTTGTTGCGGGCTGAGATGGTGCCGTAGTGCAGTTCCACGAGCGAGCGGGTGAGGTCGAGACCGATGCCCGTACCGATGTTGCGGTCGCTAGGGTCGGCAGGAGTCTGGTAGAAGCGCTGGAAGATGGTTTCCAGCTTATCTTTTGGAATACCGATGCCGCTGTCCTTGACGCTGATGTAGGCATGGTGGTCGGTGTGGGTGAGCGAGAGCAGGATGTGGCCTGCCGTAGGGGTGAACTTGAAGGCGTTCGAAAGGATGTTGATAATCACCTTGTCGAAGTTGTTTCGGTCTATCCATACGGGCAGTTCTTCGCTGTCGTGCTGGTATTCGAAGTCGATGTTCTTGGCCAGAGCCTGCTGCCTGAAGAGTTCGTATTCCTCGTTGATGAACGCCACCATGTTGGTCTGGCACATGCGCATCACCATCTGTCCCTTGTCTATCTTTCTCAGGTCCATCATCTGGTTGATGAGGTGGAGGATACGTTCAGAGTTCTTTCGGATTATCTCGTAGATGCCCTGTCGGTGAGGCTCCTTGTCTTCCTTGATGAGCGAGAGCAGCGGCGTGATGATGAGCGTGAGCGGCGTGCGGATTTCATGACTGATGTTCATGAAGAACTTGATCTTCGCCTCGCCCATCTCTTCGGCGTGGATGTGCTGCTGCAGGATGAGCTGGTCTTCCATCTGGTGCTTGCGGTGGCGCAGGTAGAGCATGATGGCTGCTATGAGGAGCAGCAGATAGAAGAGCTTTGCCCAGATGCTGGCATACCAGGCTGGGTGAACGATGATGGTGAACTCCTTCACCGGTGTTTCGTAGCCGTTGCAGATGGCCTTGATGCGGTATTTGTAGCTGCCGGGAGCCATGTGCGAGAAGGCAAGTTCGTTCTGTCCGGCTGGCACGGTGCGCCAGGCATCGCCGTTGATGCTGTAGGCGTATCTTATCTGCTCCACATTATTATAGGTGAAGGTAGAGAGCTGCAGGGAGAAGGTGTTGTCATCGTGCGAGAGATTGAACTCCCGTGCCACTGTTACCCAGCTGTCCGTGATGGTATAGCTGCCCGACTCCATGCCTGGTGTCACTGTCTTGTTGTTGACCACGAAGCCCGAGATAACCACCTTTGCCTGCCATGGATGCTGCTTTACCCGGTCGGCCTGGAACCAGTTGATTCCGCCAGAGCCACCCACCAGAATCACCTTCTTATCCTGGGTGGTGCATATGGAAGCATCGCTGAACTCGTTGCTCTGCAGTCCGCTTTCGTTATAAAACCTGATGATGCTGCCATCCTTGGGGTTCAGCCTGTTGAGTCCGCTGTTGGTACCCAGCCATATTTTGCCCTTGTTGTCTTCTGTGATACTCGCCACACCGTTGTCGGTGAGTCCTTGGGCTGTGGAATAATGTTTAGGCTCTATTCCCTTTCTGAAGTCGAAGCAGAAGGCTCCATCCTCGGTGCCATACCATACGTGGTCTTTGCTATCTACAAACACGCAGTGCGAAAAACGGTTCTTGTTCAGGCAGTTGATGCCCTTGAAGGTGGAAACCCAGCTGTTTCGCTTGCGGTCGAGGCACGCCAGTCCCACAGAGGTGGCTATATACACGTGGTTGCCATCCTTTGATAAGGCCATCTTGACGAGGTAATCGTTGGGCAGGCTGTTGACCTTGAGGTTGTTATCTGCACCATATTTAGCCTTGTAGTTCCTTCGGCTTCCGTCTTTCTGCAGGCAGAAGAGACCTTCGCCCATGGTGGCTATCCAGATGTTGCCCTGTGGGTCTTGCTTGATATCGAAGATGCCCACCGACTTGCTGATGCCCAAATCAACAGGGTGGAAGCTTCCGGCTGCATCCATATAGCCCAGACCGTCGTTATAGGTTCCCACCCAGGTTCTGCCCTGCTGGTCCTTACAGAGGGTGAGCACGGTGCTTTGGTTTAGGAAATGCCCCTCTACGCTGCAGGTTGCTATATTAAATAGGTATAGGCCATCCTTGTCGGTACCCACCCACACCTGGTTGCCCTGGTTGATGCTGAGGCTGGTAACGCAGTTTTCTCCAATCACGTTGCGGTTGCCCAGGCGGAAGCCCATGTAGTTGAAGTCGTTCTTTATGTTGCTCTGCATGAACACGCCTTTCTGCAGCATGCTCACCCAGATGTTGCCCTGATTGTCTTCTATGATGCTGGTTATCTTGCTCTTGGCCAGGTTCACCAGTCGGCTGAAGAGAGGGTTATCCTGCAGGAATCCGGTCTGAGGGTCATATACATAGATGCCCAGTCCGTCGCTGCCGATATAGAGCTTGTTGTTGCGGCTGATATAGATGTTGTCGATGGGCAGGTTTCCGATGCTGCTGATTCGGGTAAAGACGTTGCTTCCTGCCCTGAGCAGATGTACGCCCTGGTTCTTGCTGGCGAGATAGATGTTGCCCAGGGCGTCCTGCTGGATATCCTGTGCGTTCACGCCTTCGGTACCGACAAAGTGGGAGGTGACTCTACCATTTGTTTCTTTGCGATACAGTCTTCCGTCTTCGGTGACAATCCAGAGTCTGCCCAATTTATCTTCCAATAATTTGTTGATGTATTTCAGTTTTTCCACATCACCCTTCATTGCATGGCATACCTGAGCATCCGACTTTTTGAGCAGGATGCCATATCCGGATGTTCCAACGGCAAGATCCTTGTTTCGGAGTCTATAAACCAGGGTTACGTATGTGGTGAGTTCTTTGCCTTTCGAGTCGAACATAGGGATTTTTCGGAATCCACTTCCCGTAAAAGCCAGCAAAGAGTTGTTGGTTCCTAATATAATATATCCCTTGTCATCCTGGGTGATACTATTGATGTAGTTGCTGTTCAGCCCCTGACTATTGGGCAAATCTTTCTTCATGATAGAGATATGGTAACCATCGTAAGCATTCAGTCCGTTACGGGTAGCAATCCAGATAAAACCACTCTTGTCTTGGAACACTTGTGTGGCAAGATTGCTTGATAGTTGATTGTCTGTATTGAACAGTTTACCGCTCTGCCCCAATGACGGGAGGATAGAGAAAACTGATAGAATGAGTATCAGAAGGATACTTTTCACGACTAAGTGGCATTGTGTATTCATTGCTAGTTTAATCATTTTGGTTTATCAAGCGAGCTTATTGCTAGCTTTTTCTGAGTGCAAAAATAGTGTTTTTTTTTGGATTATTCAAGTAAAAACAAGGATTTTTTTACTTTGAGTGAAGAAAATGTTACATGTCGTAAAGTATTTGTTACATCCTGCAAGCGATTAGAAAAGAAATCGTTACTTGTAATAAAGTACATATTATATAATAGCAGTATCTTTGCAACTGAAAAAAAGTTTGTTTTTTTAATAGGTTAGGTTTAATAGTTAGGTTTATTAATAGTTAGGTTTACTAACGTTTAGATTTAATTTGGTTTATAACATTCAAGATATCATGTTGCTATAGGCTCATGATTAATTGGTTTTCTAAGAATGGTGCGTAGTGATTACGCGCCATTCTATTTTACAAAATATGATAGAATCTAAAAACAACAACTAGATATGAAAAAGAAAATAATACTTGGCTTGGCGATGACCATGGTGTCATTGCTTGGCAATGCGGCTGACAATCTTCCTGCCCTGCATGTAGAAGGAAAGAACCTTGTCGATGCCACAGGTAAGACGGTTGTCTTGCATGGCGTAATGGATACGCCAAACCGATACTTCAACGGTTGGAGATGGCAGCAGTGGAAGGCTGACTATTCTGAAGCCGACATCCAGCCTTGCTTGGAATATTTCTCTAAGCAGTTTGCTGCTATTACCGACAAGGAGCAGGGAGCTTACTGCACCGTGTTCCGTCTGCACATGGATCCTTGCTGGACCAACGAACCATCGAAGAAGGCAGAGAATGAGGCTGACATCTCGGCGTTCAGCATGGCGCGTTATCGCCTATATCTCCAGAAACTTTATATTCCATTAATAAAGGATGCCATCGCTCATGGGCTTTACGTCATCGTTCGTCCACCTGGCGTCTGCCCGGGCGACATCAGCGTTGACGACAAATATAATCGCTATCTGAAGGCTATATGGAAAGCTTTTGCTGCTGATGAGTATATCCAGCAGAACTCTGGATTGATCTCCATCGAACTTGCCAACGAGCCGGTGAGGGTTCATCTGAGTGATGGATCTAATTCGGATAAAGCATTGCATGATTACTTCCAGCCGGTGGTGGATGTGATTCGCGAGCAGGGGTTCAAGGGAATTATCTGGGTTCCGGGTGCAGGTTATCAGAGCCAATATCAGAACTACGCCAAGTATCCTATTACCGATAGCGAGGATAATTTCTCGTATGCCGTACATGTATATTCCGGCTGGTATGGCAACATGACCGACAAGAACTGCAATCACGATACCTTTATCCGCAACTTCAAGAGTCAGGTGCCGATGGTAGAGACGAAGCCTATCATGGTAACGGAGATAGACTGGAGTCCGGAAGATCCTGACAAGGCGAACGAAGGTCACTACAACGAATGGGGCCAGTGGACTCAGCCTAACCTGGGCAGCTGGGCAACGGCATCCACCTCGAAATGGGGATTGGCATGGAAGGCTGTTCACGACCATTTCGGCAATATCGGCATGACCCTTACCCATCCGCAGGAGTACTATGACATCGATGAGTATCTGAAGACCGGCAAGGTGATTCCGGGTTTCCAGAATGCCAAGGAGCACAATCTCTTTGAAGAGTGCTGCGGCTATGCCTGTATGAACTGGTACAAGGAATGGTACATGAAACAAACAGATACGGGAATTGAACAAAAAGTGAACGATGCTGAGGTTGTCGCCACCTATTATTATAATATAGCTGGTGAAAAAGTGAATAAACCTCAAAAAGGTGTCTATGTAATAAAACAAGTGTTAAAAGCTGGTAAGATTCGTTCTTTTAAAGTTTGTTATTAGCGGCAAAGTTTCTGTTACAAGAGACAAAGTGCATCTGAAATGAAACAAGTATCTTTGCACCCGTGAATAGACAATCATATAAAATGTGAATGCATAAACTATAAAACATAAATCAAAAATGAATAGAACATGATTGAACAAGTGTTAACAATGAAACGGACAGCAGCCTTATGCTTGGTGGGAGCTTTCTGCAGCCTGAATGCTCAGGCTCAGAAGATCCAGGTCAAGGGTAATCTTGTTGACGGTACAGGTGAGCCTCTTATAGGTGCCACTGTAAAAGTGAAAGGAAACGCCGGTGTCGGTGCTGTCACCGACTTTGATGGTAACTTCAGTATCGATGTTCCTTCAGAGAATTCTATCCTCGTATTTACATACGTGGGTATGAAGACCAAGGAAGTAAAGATTGGTACGAAGAGAGAGTTCAAACTTACCCTCGAAGACGACAATGCCATTGGCGAAGTTGTAGTCGTTGGTTATGGTCAGCAAAAGAAGGCATCTGTCGTAGGTGCCATTACCCAGACCACAGGTAAGGTGCTGGAACGCGCAGGTGGTGTATCTGATATCGGTTCTGCCCTGACAGGTAATCTGCCTGGTGTGATTACATCATCTTCATCAGGTATGCCTGGTGATGAGGATCCTAAGATTGTGATTCGTGGTGTGAGCTCCTGGAACTCTTCAGATCCTCTCGTACTTGTAGATGGTATCGAGCGCCCTATGTCGAGTGTTGATATCCATTCCGTACAGTCTATTTCTGTATTGAAGGATGCTTCTGCCACCGCCGTGTATGGTGTGAAGGGTGCGAATGGTGTTATCCTGATTACCACCAAGCGTGGTACGGAAGGCAAGGCTAAGATTTCTGCCAGTGCAAGCTCTGCTATCAAGCTGGTGTCTAAGTTGCCTGAGACCTACGGTTCTGCCGATGCGCTCTATTATGCGAACCAGGCAATCAAGCATGAGTTGGGACTCTCACCTTCAAGCTGGGGTGACATCCGTTCTACCGACTTCATCAACAAATACAATGCTCCTTCAGGCAGTATTGATCCGGAGACCGGATTCCTGATGAGCGAGCGTTATCCTGATGTAGATTGGCAGAAGGAACTCTTCAAGGACTACGCCATGTCTTACAATGCCAATGTGAATATCGCTGGTGGTACCAAGGCTGTAAAGTATTATGCAGCCATCGACTATCAGCACGAGGGTGACCTCTTCCGCGAGTGGGATAACAATCGTGGTTATACCAGTGGTTACGGATTCAACCGTATCAACGTTCGTTCCAATCTCGACTTCCAGCTCACCAAGACTACCACGCTGAAGGCAAACCTTTCGGGTAGCCATGGTATCCGCAAGTCACCTTATGGCTTGGAGAAAGGTTCATGGGCTGAGACCCAGCTTTGGCAGGCAGCTTACTCAGCACCTCATGATACCTTCCTGCCACAGTATAGCGATGGTGTTTGGGGCTATTTCCCTAAAGATGATCAAGGCTCTCCTAACTCTGTAACCAATCTTGCACTTCATGGTGAGCAGTCAACCACCACAACCCGTATCAACACCGACTTTACGCTCGAGCAGGATCTTTCCTTTATTACAAAGGGTCTGAAGGCATCTGCCATCGTATCTTGGGATAACGTGTTTGTGGAGGCAAACCGAGGTGTCAATGACCTCAATCATGCAGCCCAGTATAAGTATATCGACCCTGTAACGGGTAAGGTGACCTATAAGGAGAAGCCTGCGGGACACAACAACTTCGATTTTGTGGAGACCATTGCATGGACTACTGATCCAGGTGCGCTCAACAACGCTCTTACCCAGCGTAACCTCTTCTATCAGGCACAGCTCTATTGGGGACGCAAGTTCGGCAAGCACGATGTAACAGCTATGGGCGTATTCAACCGCTCTGAGCGTGCTACGGGTTCTGAGTTTACCAACTACCGTGAGGACTGGGCATTCCGTACCACCTATAATTATGACGATCGCTACATGTTCGAGTATAACGGTGCCTACAACGGTTCAGAGAAGTTCTCCAAGGACAATCGTTTCGCCTTCTTCAATTCAGGTGCTATCGGTTGGAACGTAGCCAACGAGAAATGGTTCAAGCCAGTGACTGAGGCAAAGGTATTCGGCAGAAACCTGGTTGACATCCTCAAGCTTCGCTACTCTTATGGAGAGATTGGTGAGGATAATGTATGGGAACGCTGGCTCTACCAGACCACTTGGGCTTACGGTGGCAAGACCCATCTTGATTCAACCAACCCGAACAACGAGTCCATTTACACCTGGTATAAGGAAGCAAAGGTAGGTAACCCAGATATCCATTGGGAGAAGGCAATCAAGCAGAATTTCGGTATCGACTATGCTTTCCTCGGTGGTCTCGTAGCCGGTTCGCTTGAGTTCTTCAATGAGAAGCGTTCCGACATCATGATTGCCGGCGGCAGCCGTTCGGTGCCTTCCTATTTCGGTGCTTCTGCTCCTTACATGAACAAGGGTAGGACCAAGACCACAGGTTATGAGCTTGAAGTTCGACTGCAGTATGATTTTGCCAACGGTATCCATGCCTATGCCAATATGAACATGACGCATGCAAAAAATGTTGTTACCGAGCATGACGACCCAGCGTTGCTTCCTGCATACCAGAAGAACGTTGGATTCTCCATCGGACAGGGCAAGAGCTATCTCGACAATGGTACAGCACAGTCTTGGGATGATGTCATCGCCATGACTCCTCATAATACCAACGACAACCAGAAGTTGCCAGGTCAGTATATCATCACCGACTTCAATGGTGACGGTGTGATTGATACCAATGATAGTGCGCCTTATGGCTTTACAGGTACTCCTCAGAACACCTACAATGCCACTATCGGTATTGATTACAAGGGATTCAGTATCTTTGCGCAGTTCTATGGCGTAAACAACGTGAGCCGCTATGTAGCATTCAACTCACTGCCTAAGCCATACCTTCACACGGTGTTCAAGGAGGGTGCTTACTGGTCACCATCAACTCCAGACGGTATTCCTTCACTCCGCATGAACTCTACTCCAAGTTACTATGAGGGTACCCGCTTCCTCTACGATGGTTCGTTCTGCCGCTTGAAGAACCTGGAGGTGGCTTATACCTGGAATGGCGGCTGGATCAAGAGTCTCGGTCTCTCGATGTTGAAGGTTTATGTAAATGGTAACAACCTCTTCCTCTGGACAGATATGCCTGACGACCGTGAGTCGAACTTCGCAGGTACAGGTCTTGCTTCTCAGGGTGCATACCCAACAATGAAGCGTATCAACTTCGGTATCAAGTTAGAGTTGTAAACAGCGTTAATATAACACATTATTTATTATGACAAGAATAATTTCTAAATATAAGTCTGCCTGCCTGGCGTTGGCATTGGGATGTTCTCTCGCCCTGACTACCAGCTGTACAGACTATCTTGACAAGTCACCAGAATCGGATGTATCTCCTGAGGCTGCTTTCAAGAATTTCAAGAATTTCCAGGGCTTTACAGAGGAGCTTTATCTCTGTATTCCTGACTTCTCCAAGAGCTACTGGACAACGTCCTGGAACTGGGGTGAGGATGATATCCAGGCTGTGGGTATCGACTTCCACATGAGCTACAAGGTTGACCAGGGTGACTTCTGGGGCTGGCAGAAAGAGTTTGACGGATGGGGCGCATGCTTCATGGATCAGGCTGATACGTTTGATCCTAATGACCGTTTCAAGCGTGGTCTCTGGAAGGCTGCATGGTATGGCATCCGTAAGGCGAATCTGGGTCTGGAGAATATGGATCTGATGACGGCTGCCACCCAGGAGGAGAAGAATACCATCAAGGGTCAGTTGCTCTTCTTCCGTGGATGGCTTCATTTCCAGCTGATGCAGTATTTCGGTGGTCTGCCATATCTTGATCATTCCGTAGCTGCCGACCAGTCAATGACTCTTCCTCGTGAAAGCTGTCAGGCATGTGCCGAGAAGGCTGCTAAAGACTTCCGTGAGGCTGCAGAGCTTCTGCCTATCGACTGGGATAAGTCTTCTGTTGGTCGCAATACATTAGGCAAGAATGGCTTCCGCATCAACAAGATTACCGCACTTGCCTATGAAGGCAAATCACTCTTGTGGGCAGCTTCTCCACTGGTGAAGAACTGCGATGACAAGATGAACGTAAACGGCAATGCCAGCACCTACGATTACGATACCAACTATGCACAGCAGGCTGCCGAGGCACTTGGCGAACTCCTTACTCTTGTTGAGACAGGACAGACCCAGTACAAGCTCGTGGATTTTGCTGATTACTCAGATCTGTTCTATACCTGGAACAAGAACATGCTTCCTCCAGGTTCTACCGAGAATATTCTCCGTGATATTCCAGCCGATGCATGGCAGAACTCTCACTTCGGAGTGTTCACCGAGTTTGGCGGTCAGATTCTTACAGGTGGTCAGGCGTACTCACAGCCTACAGCCAACTACGTAAACTATTATGGTATGAAGAATGGTCTTCCTCTCAATGACCCAGAGTCTGGTTTCGACCCAACCCATCCTTGGAAGAACCGTGACCCACGTTTCTATCACGACATCGTATATGATGGAGTAAAAGTGGTAGAGGAAGCCATCGAACCGGATGCTAACCGATATGCCAACCTCTATACAGGTGGTACTTACCGTGACGATATCAACGAGAGCCGCACTGGTTACCTGCTCTATAAGTTCATTCCTATGATCGCCAACAACTATGATATGGGTTCTACTTATAACAAGTTGTACATTGATGTGCCTTACCTGCGTCTTGCCGACTGTTACCTGATGTATGCCGAGGCTTGTGCAGCCGTAGGTGGAGCCACCGCTTCTGCCAAGTGCTCACTCACAGCTCTCGATGCAGTGAACAAGATTCGCGAGCGTGCCGGAGTAGACGGCGTAGCAGCTAAGTTTACCGGCAACAAGGACAAGTTCATGGATGAGGTTCGCCGCGAGCGTGCCGTAGAGCTTGCTTTCGAAGGTCACCGTTTCAACGACCTGCGCCGCTGGTTGCTTCTCGACAAGGCACCTTACAACATCAAGACCTCTCAGGAGTTTGTACGTGCAGGCGAGTTTGATCCAAAGAATCCACAGAACACCGAGGTATCCGGTTTCAAGGAGAAGACTATTCTTACCCGCCACTTCACAAGCAAGCACTGGTGGATGCCTTTGAAGAAGAAAGACACCAGTATCTATCCTGAGATGTTCCAGAATCCAGGTTGGTAATAGAGTGTGAATCAAGAAAACAATTAAAAGAATAAAGAAGAAAAAATTATGAGCAACATAATTTCAAGATATAAAGCGATTCTTCCGGTTTCCCTCTTCGCTCTGTCTGCACAAGGAGTGATGGCACAGGATGCCCCAGAAGCAGACACCATCAACGTGGCATTCCGCAAGGCGGATGCCCGTGATGTAATCACTCCTGTCAGCACGGTCAAGGTGAAGAATCTGCTGGAGAAGAACTACAATACCTATAGCCTCGACAATATGCAGGCTTTGGCTGCAGGTTATAACGGGTCGCTGTGGAACCAGGGTGATGCACTCGTGCTGATTGACGGTGTGCCACGTGATGCAAACAATGTTTTGCCAACGGAGATTGAAGACATTACCTTCCTCAAGGGTGCTTCTGCCGTTGTTCTCTACGGTAGCCGTGCTGCAAAGGGTGCCATTCTCATCACAACAAAGCGTGGTAAGATTGAACCGCTGAAGATTACAGCACGTGCCAACTATCAGATGAGTGTAGCGAAGTCTTATCCTACCTACCTCGATGGTGCGCAGTATATGACGCTTTACAATCAGGCACTTGCCAACGATGGTCTTTCTGCTAAATATTCAGCTGAAGACATCTATAACACGGCTGCAGGTACCAATCCTTACCGTTATCCAAACCAGCAGTTCTATAATTCTGATTATCTCAAGAAGACCAAGTCTCGCTACGATGTGACGGCTGAGTTCGAAGGTGGTGGTAAGTTTGCACAGTTCTATACCAACGTGAGCTACTACCGCGAGGGTGATTTCCTGAATTTCGGTGAAGGAAAGAACAACTATACCGACCGCCTGAACGTACGTGGTAACATCGACCTCCAGCTCGCTGACTGGGCTTCTGGTTGGGTGAATGCCAACGCTACCTATTATAACCAGCATGGTTCAAACAGCGAATTCTGGAAGGCAGCTTCTACATTGCGCCCTAACCGTGTGGCTCCATTCATCCCGCTGTCTTATCTTGACCCGATGGATGCCAATTCTCTGGCTCTCATCAATAACTCAAGAAATATCATCACCAATCCTGTGGGATTGCCAGCCGGACAGTATTTCCTGGGTGCTACACAGGAAGACCAGACCAATGCCTTCGCAGATATGTATGCTGCAGGCTACAACACCTGGACATCCCGTCAGATGCAGTTTGATACGGGTGTCAAGTTTGATCTCTCTTCTTTGCTGAAGGGATTGAGCTTCAAGACCATGTTTGCGGTTGACTATTCTACGTCATACACCACATCCTTGAACGACAGCTATGCAACCTTCGGTGTCAACTGGACACAGTTTGACGGCAAGCAGGTTATCGGTTCCGTCACACAGTATGGTGAGGATAAGCATACGGGTACTTTGAACTCCAGCAACTCAGCAGAGCGCCAGACGCTTGCCTGGACCGGACAGTTTGACTACGTTAACTCCTTCGGCAATCACAATGTCAATGCCACCTTGCTCGCCAATGGTTATCAGCAGACTATCAGCGGTGAGTATCACAAGGTAAGCAATGCCAACCTGGGACTTCTCGTGTCATACAACTATGCACATAAGTACTATGCCGACCTGGCAGCCAATGTGGTACATTCGGCAAAGCTTCCTGAGGGCAACCGCAATGCCTTCTCTCCATCGGCAACTCTCGGCTGGAGACTCTCTGAAGAGAATTTCCTGAAGGATGTAAACTGGCTCGATGACCTCCGTCTTACCGCAGGTTATACCGTCTTGAACCAGGATCTTGATATCAAAGAGTACTTCATGTATGAGAATATCTTCACGGCTACCGGTACATGGTGGGGATGGTCTGACGCCAACAACGCCATCCAGACTTCAGACTCTCAGCGTGGTGGTAACGACAAGCTGGGCTTCATCAAGCGTAAGGAGTTCAACGTAGGTTTGAATGGTGCCTTGTTCGGCAACCGACTCAGCTTTGCCGTGAACTACTACAACACAGTGACTGATGGTTTGCTTGCTCAGCCAGACTATATCTATCCAAGCTACATGCATACCTACTGGCCTGTATCTACATTCGTGCCATACATCAACTATGGTAAGAATCGCCGCACAGGTGTTGACTTCTCTCTCGGTTACAAAGACAAGGTGGGAGACTTCGAATATGGTATCCAGGCATTCGGACAGACCAACAGTTCAAAGAACCTGAAGGTTGCAGAGAATGTAGAGTATGACTACATGCGTACAGAAGGCAAGCTCACTGATGCCCTTTGGGGATATGAGTGCTTAGGCTACTACAACAGTCAGGATGAAATTGACAATGATAAGGTCAAGAGCTCTTTCGGTACTTTGAAGCCTGGTGATCTGAGATACAAGGACCAGAATGGTGATAATATCATCGACAGCAAGGACCGCGTGGTTATCGGTCGCTGGAGCGCCAAGTTCACCGGTGGTATGAATCTTACCTTGAAGTACAAGAACTTCACTCTCTTCGCCATGTTGACAGGTCAGTTTGGTGGCAATGCTCTCAAGGACGATACCTACAACTGGGTTTACGGTGAGCGTAAGTACAGTGATGTGGTACTCGGCGCCTGGACAGAGAGTAAATACAAGAACGGAGAGTCTATCACCTATCCTCGTCTGACAACACAGAGTGGTGACAACAACTTCAATGCTTCCGACTACTGGATGTATTCAACCGACCGCATCGACTTGAGCCGCGTGCAGCTTACCTACGATTTCAACAAGACACTCTTCGGAGACAACAGTTTGGTGAAGGGCTTGCAGGTATATGTTAATGGCAGCAGCCTCCTGACGATAGCCGGTGAGCGCAAGCAGATGGAACGCAATGTAGATTCTGCTCCTCAAACCCGCAGTTTCACCATCGGTGCAAAGGTTGAGTTCTAATATAGAAAATTAAGATAACGAAAATGACAAAAGTGATGAACAACTTACTATCAAAATATAAAATTGGTGGAGTGGTGCTCGGACTGGCTCTTTCGATAGGACTGACAAGCTGCGACGATATGTTCGAGCCTGCCATCGAAAACCATCTGGGTTTCGAGTATATGTACGACCATCCTGACTATGCTGATGGTGTGCTTGGCAACGCCTATACCCGTCTGCCAAACGGCTCTTACTCATTCAACGATGTCGCAACAGACGATGCCGTGAGCAACGACGCTACCGACGCTTATCGTAAGATGACTGGCGTAGATAGCTGGACTTCAAGCAACAATCCGGTGGAAACCTGGCGCAACTGTCGTGCAGCCATCCAGTATATCAACCTCTTCCTCGCCAATGTGGATAAGGTAAACTGGAACAGCGATGAGGCTGTGCGTGCCATGTATGAACAGCGTTACATTGGTGAGGCAAAGGGTTTGAGAGCACTCTTCATGTACTATCTGCTCCGTGCCCATGGCGGTTTGGATGCCAATGGAACACTCCTCGGTGTGCCTAATATTCTTGAGCCAACGGATGTAAGCTCAGATTTCAATTCCCTGGAGGTGCGTGCTTCTTTTGCCGACTGCATGAAGCAGCTTATTGCGGATGCAGAAGAGGCTGTACGTGTACTCCCTGTTGACTACAAGGATACGGATAACGAGACAATGACCGTCAGCTGCCTTGGCAAATCCTATACAGTTACAAAGGCTACTTACAATCGTGTACTTGGTTCCAACTTCGCCGGACGCTTAAGTGGTCGTATCGCCCGTGCCGTTCTTGCACAGGCTACATTGATGGCTGCATCTCCAGCCTTTGCCGATGGCAGCGGCGTAACCTACGAGCAGGCTGCCAAATATGCCAAGGCTGTGCTCGACCTCAATGGTGGCATCTCAGGCATAGATACAAATGGTTTGGAGTGGTATGCAGACCCAAACATGAAGGATCTTGATGCGGCAGAATGTCCTAAGGAAGTACTCTGGCGTACAGAGAAGAGCGAGAACAATGATTTGGAGACCAAGTACTACCCACCATCAATCTATGGTCAGGGTCGTATCAATCCAACCCAGAATCTTGTAGATGCATTCCCTGCTGCCAACGGTTATCCTATTACAGATGCCAACAGCGAATATGACCCAGCTAATCCATACGCAAACCGTGACCCACGTCTGGCTAAGTACATTATCTATAATGGACAGACAGCCGGTTCAGGAAATGCCGTCATCAATACACAGGCAGACAATGCGACTAATCTCGATGGTCTCAACAAGGACGTTTCCAAGTCAACCCGCACAGGTTACTATATGAAGAAGCTCCTCCGTCAGGACATCAACCTGGATCCTACGGTTAACGGCAAGGCTTATCATTATACAGCCCGCATCCGTTACACAGAGCTTTATCTGGATTATGCCGAGGCAGCCAATGAGGCTTATGGTCCTAAGGGTGGCACAGGTTACTCAGCCTACGATGTAATCAAGGCAATCCGTGAGCGTGCAGGCTTGGGAGAGTTTGGTGAAGATCCATACCTGGAAGAGTGTGCACAGAGCAAGGAAAAGATGCGAGAGTTGATTAGAAACGAGCGCCGCATCGAGCTTTGCTTCGAAGGCTTCCGCTTCTGGGATCTGCGTCGCTGGAAGGCTAACCTCACAGAGGAGGCAAAGGGTATGAGCATCACCAACGATGAGGCTGGCAAGAAATATACTCCTATCTCAGTGGAAACACGTAACTTCAAGGAGAATGCCTTCTATGGTCCTGTGCCATACGACCAGATTCTTAATTTCCCATCACTCGTTCAGAACACAGGATGGTAAAAAGAACAACATTTGGTAATAAAAAGAAAAAAAAGAAGATTATGAATAAAACATTCAGAAAAATAGGAACTGCAATCATGGGACTTGCCTTGGTAGCTGGTCTTTCTACCTCTTGTTCAAACGGAGATTGGGAAGATAGTCTTCAGGGAGGAACAGGCAATGGTGGCAACAACGGTAAGATAACTGTATCTTTCGCTAGGCAGACACCTATCCGCGTTATCACCCTCGGTAATGACGATGATGCGGTAAATACCGACGACAATGCTCATCAGTTCAAGCTGCAGGCAACTTGGGGTGGTGGTTACAAGAATACCAAGGACTGTAAGATCAGCTATCAGATAGATCCATCTCTTCTCGAGGAAGGTAGTGGCATGGAGGTGCTCCCTGAATCCTACTATACCCTGGAGGATCCTAACACCCTGACTATTCCTAAGGGAAAAATCATTGGTGGTACAATCGTTCATCTTACTGATGCCTTCTTCAACGATCCGAAGGCTGCTACTACTCACTATGTATTGCCAGTAAGACTCGTTTCTTCCCTCACTGGTGATTCTATCCTTGAAAAGAAGAACTACCAGATAATCTGTGTGAAGTACAAGAATCAGTACTCAGGTATGTATTGCAAGACAGGAACTACCAATATCCAGGATCTGAAGACCATTACCCACAAGAATGAGGATGCCCTGGATGTGGTTTCAACTGTAGATTTCAACACATCTTCCATCACTTTCTCTTATCCGGTAAAGGAGTGGAAGCATGATGATGCAACGGATAGCTGGAGCCAGATTGATGCAACCAAGGAGATGACCTTGACGCTGGCATTCAATGGTGAAAACTGTAAGGTTCTTCAGGATGGCAAGGAAATCGGTAACGGTACTTTTGCTCCTCGTGGCATTCAGGATTTCAGCGACAAGAACCGCATGGCTGATTGTCTGAAGATCAAGTTTAATGCTACTGTAGTGACCAACGCCGGTGATGCAGAGCACGAGAAGACATGGACCATCTCTGCCGACTATGTGATGTCTATGATGAGTCGTGGCAACAAGCTTGAGTCATGGAAGTAATTTCGTAACAAACTAATGAAAATGAATTTAGTAGTATGAAAGTAAATAAATATATTATATCTGCACTGGTCTGCCCATTTGTTTTGGGCAGCTGTGCAGACTGGGATGACTGGAAATATGACGTCGAGAAGCCTCAGACCATCGCTCAGTATGAGTACCTCAACGACTATGCACCATTGAAGGAGTATCTGGATCGTGGTGCTCATCCTGGCTTTAAGGTAAGTGCTGCACTTGGCGTGGACGAGTTCAACCAGCAGGGTCCTCTCTTCCGTCTTGCAGCCCATAACTTTGATGAGATTGTTGCAGGCAATGCCATGAAGATGGCTTCCTGTGTCAACGACCAGGGTGTGATGGATTTCAGTAAGGTATCTTCTTTTGTTACCGCAGCAGAGGATGCTGGTGTTTCTATCTATGGTCATACGCTTGCCTGGCATGCTCAGCAGCCAAAGAAATGGCTTGAGAAACTTCTTGCTGATAAGGAACTGGATATTGATCCGAATGAGAAAGTTGAGCAGGAAGTAAAGACGCAGAGTTTTGAAGGACTCAGCAAGTTCCCGTTCTATGTAATGGGATACGAACCAGAAATCATCAATGGCGTGCTGACCAGTAAGTGTGATGAATGGCATCAGTATTTTGTAGTAGATGGTCTTAGTGGTCTGGAGGAAGGTAAAACATATAAAGTTACAGCCATGATCCGTGCCACTAAGGAGCATACCATCAATGTGCAGTTTGGTAATTGGGGTAATCTTGCTGAGGCTAAGATGAAGATCGGTACAGAGTGGAAAGAGTGCTCTGTAGAGATGCAGTGCCCTCCTGTGACTTCAGGCTTCTCTGTTTTCCAGCCTGGCTCATTTGATGGTACTATTGAAATAAAGTGGGTAAGAGTGTCTAAGCTTGAAACTCCTGCCATGGAGGTGGAGCAAGAGGTAAAATATCAGACTTATCAGGATGGTCCGTTCCCTTATTATCAGATGGGCTGTGCTCCTGAAGTCATCAATGGTTCCATGCATTTCGTACCGACAGGCGACTGGTCTCAGTTCTTCTGTGTTGCCGGAGTGGCTCTCAAACCAGGCAATTATGCTGTTGATGTAGAGATAAAGTCAACCAAGGCAGGAAACATCAAAATGACAGTTCAGAACGGTTGGGGTGGTGATGCCGAGAGCTTCACAGGCAATGTAGCTCTGAAGGAAGGTTGGACAACTGCTAGATTCAAGATGACACTTGAACAGGGTGGTAACTACGACTTCATCCTCAAGCCAGAGACATTCGATGCAACACTCGACTTGAAGTCTGTCTCCGTAAAGCAGATTGTCAAGATGAACTCTATCCCTCTCACTCCTCAGGAGAAATCAGATACTCTTACCTGGGCTATGAACAAATGGATAAGTGGCATGATGCAGGCTACAGAAGGCAAGGTGAAGGCTTGGGATCTCATCAACGAGGCTATCTCAGGTGGTGGCAATGTGAATGGCTTCTATGCTCTTCAGACTGAGGCTACCAGTGAGCATAATCCACAAGATTTCTACTGGCAGGATTACTTTACACCAGAGATGTATGGTCCTATCGTAGAGAAGGCGGCTCGTGATGCTTATGCTGCGGTAGAGGGTACAACCCCTGAAGACCTCAAGCTCTTCATCAACGATTACAACCTGGAGTCAGACTGGGACAACAACCAGAAGGTGAAGTCGCTCGTTTACTGGATTGGCGTATGGGAAAAGAAGGGTCAGGAACTCGGCTGGAACACCAAGATTGATGGTATCGGATCACAGATGCACATCAGCTACTACGAGAATGAACAGACTCTGGAAAGCAAGAAGAAGGCCATCCAGAACATGCTCAAGATCATGGCAGAGACAGGCAAGCTCGTCCGTATCTCAGAGATCGATATGGGCTATGTAGATAAAGATGGCAAAGATGTTACTACTGCTCAGCTGGAGAAGCTTCCTATTGAAGAGCGTGTGGCTAAGGAAAAGGCTATGGCTGAACACTACAAGTGGATTATCGAGCAGTATTTCAAGATCGTTCCTGTCAGTCAGCAGTATGGTATCTGCCAGTGGTGTCTCACCGATTCACCAACAGACAGCGGTTGGCGTCCTGGACAGCCTGTAGGTCTTTGGAACCTCAACTATCAGCGCAAGCCTGCTTACGGTGGTTTTGCTGATGGTCTTGCAGGCAAATAAAAGACATTAGTTTTAGGTTTATCATACAAAGATTAACCGAAATATATGTTAGTCGTTAAGGTCGGTTGTGTCGAGAAGACACGACCGACCTTTTTGAGTTTTTTTAATGATGAAAATATTCTCTTTCTCCTATGTGTCATTCTTGAAAGAGAT
>OMDK01000545.1_pt1 | contig 18955 bp, 16 predicted proteins | sample 1645201 | NCBI WGS metagenome assembly OMDK01 (sample SAMEA103958151, study PRJEB25191) | human gut metagenome
ACAGTTTTGGGTTAGCATCCGTGCGTCCTCCCCACAGGGTTTGTCGGGTGCGCCCAAAATTCAAATTATGGCAATCAATCTTAAAGCAAGAGAAACTCTTCAGAACGTGGGCGACTACAAGGGCAAATACCGCTATGTGCTCGGCACCGAAATCTACAACCGACTCTCGGAACAGAAAGTCATTCAGGAGGCTGCCCTCCGCTCGGGCATGAGCCGAGGAGTGATGCAGGCGGCATGGGACGCTGCTGGCGACGTAATCAGAGCATGGGCCACCGAGGGCCACTCGGTAGCAATTCCCGGACTGGGCACCATGCGTCTGGGCGTAAGAGCCAAGAGCGTGCCTTCGGTCAACGATGTGGCTACGGGCATCATCACCTCACGACGCGTCATCTTCACTCCAAGCACCGAAATCAAGCGCGAGCTTGCCGACACCTCTATCAACATCACCTGCTACGACCGCAGCGGCAAGATTGTGAAGAAGGTGACCTCAAGCGACAGCGGCAACGTTGAGGACGGCGACAACAACCCTGGCGGCGGCAACACTCCCAGCGGCGGCAACACTCCCAGCGGCGGCGATACTCCGGGCGGCGGCGGCACCGAGGGAGAAGGCAGCGGAGCGCTCGAACCTAACATTTAGAAAAGCCCCACAAAGCCCCACAAAGCCCCACCCCCTGCCCCCTCCCCCGCAGGGAGGGGGAGCGGTATGAACCGACTACTTACAATATAAGGAACAGGCCCCACCCCCTTGCCCCTCCCCCGCAGGGAGGGGAGTGATATGATTTTGTGGGGATATTAGGGGGGTGAGGCTTTTCTCTTCCTATTGAGGGGCAGGGGGAGAGGCTTTTTTTTTAATAATCACAATACCATGAAAAACTCAAACAAAGAAACTCTCAAGACCGTGCTCCAGTTTATCGTGAGCGTAATCACCGCACTCCTCGCCACTCTCGGCGTACAGAGCTGCGTCTGCATTTAGAATGTGGAAGAGGAGGATGTGTCAAACTTTTGACACGCCCTCCTCTTTTCTTATGGTTCATCCGTCATTTGGATTCCCGTTTTTTCACCTCAACACTTTTCAAGGCAAACAGCGTGTTCTCGAAAATCTTCATTTTGTGGTTTATTCCAACAGGCTTATAATTCAGATTTTTTTTCTAAATTTGCACTATAAAATAAAAATCGTGATAATATGGACAAGAGAATTACGGAACAGCCATCGCACTACGACCATCTGGAACTGATGAGTGTGGAGCAGATTACTGCCAATATCAACCGCGAGAACATGTCGGTGCCCGTGGCTGTGGACAAGGCGCTGCCTGCCATCAACAGGCTGATTGATGCCGTGGAGCACAAACTGCGCTGCGGCGGACGACTGTTTTATGTGGGCTGCGGCACGGGCGGACGACTCGCCACTCTCGACACCATTGAGGTGCAGAACACTTACGGCACCGACGGACGGCAGATACAAGCCATCTTCCCGGGCGGCATAGAATGTCTGACGCAGACACGAGAATCGCGCGAGGACGACACCGACGACAGCTGGATACAGCTCACTACAAAGGGGGTCTGCCAGGACGACATCGTAGTGGGCATTTCGGCAAGCGGCACTACGCCTTTTGTGCTGGCTGCGCTACGACACGCACGTGCCGAGGGCATCACTACGGGATGCATAGTCAACAATCCTGACTCGCCCATTGCCGCTCAAGCCGACTATCGGGTGGAGGTGCTGACGGGTCCGGAGTTCGTTACGGGCAGCACGCGCATGAAGGCTGGCACTTCGCAGAAACTCATATTCGACATGATCAGCACTACGGTGCAGATACGACTGGGACGTGTGGAGGGTAACAAGATGGTGAACGCCAGACTTATCAACCACAAACTCATCGACCGAGCCGTGCGGATTTTCATGGAACGCAACCCGCAATTCACCAATTACGATGAGGTGAGGGCCTTGATAATGAAGGCTGGAAGCGTTAAGAATTTGGAATTAGGAATTAGGAGTTAGGAATTGGTCGCCTGCGGCGATTAAAAATTATTCAATTTAGAATTCATGGCCAATTCGTGACTATAAAAAAAGGTCATGAATGGCCACAAATTAATCACGAATTAGGAGTTTTGAATTATGCGCAAGCGCATTTTGAATTATTCAATTTTGAATTCTTCATTCAACTATATTAACATAATAGGAAGAGGGCGTGTCAAAAGTCACAGCAGTACGCCCCGAAGGGGCAGAAGCTCATAGCCCAGGGCCGCTCGGCTCTGCCGCTTGCCTAAGCAAGAACACCCTGGGTAAAAGTATCGCAAATCATAATGCGCCCTGTAAGGGCAAAAGCGTTAATTATCAATGCTTTTGCCCTTGCAGGGCGTTTTGCTATTTTCAATCCGTACACCCAAGGCGCTGCCTTGGGCTATGTGCTTTTTGGGCTTTCAGCCCGTAGAATTGAGTTTTGACACACCCTCTTTTGTTTGCTTGCAACGATGCAATTTCCGTTTACTTGCTGCGGAGACCAAAGACCTCCGCTACTGTAAGCAGTCAGTTCATACCGCTCTCCTCCCTGCTGGGGAGGGGCAAGGGGGGAGGGGCTTTTAGTAGCTTTTTTTTTTACATATTATAGAACTCCGTGAACACCTTTACGCAGTACTCATGGTCGCGCACGCTGCCTGTCTCGCGGCAACTGTGCATAGCGAGGATGGCATTGCCCATGTCGACGCCACGCAAGGGTATTGACGAGGCGAGGATGTTGCCGAGGGTGCTGCCGCCTGCTACGTCGCTATGGTTGACGAAGCGCTGGCACGGTACGCCTGCCTTGGCGCATATTCCGGCAAAGACGGCTGCCGAGGCTGCGTCGGAAGCGTACTTCTGGGCTGCGTTGAACTTGATGACCGGTCCGCCGCCAAGCATAGGATGATTGGTTGGGTCGTACTTCTCGGGATAGTTGGGATGCCATGCGTGAGCGTTGTCTGCCGAAATCATGAAGGCACGCTCCACGGCCTGATAGTAGGCTTCCTCGGTGCCACTCTGTGCCAGGGCAATGCGGCGCAGCATGTACGAGAGGAAGGGACTGCCTGCTCCCTGCTTGGTCTGCGAGCCAGTCTCCTCGTTGTCAAAGATGCCGAGCACCTGTGTGGTGTCGCTGTCGGCGGCAGCGAGTATGGCTTCAAGTCCGGCAAAGCACATCGAGAGGTCGTCGAGACGTCCGGCTGAGATAAACTCGTTGTGTACGCCGAAGGTGCATGCTGGCGTTGTGTCAGCGAGGTAGAGGTCGAAGTCGAGAATGTCCTCACGGCTCACGGGGCGCTGCTTGCCCAGCTCTTCGAGGATGACGTTGAGGAGCAGATTGCCGGCTTCGAGCTGGCTTGTAATCTGTCCCAAGAGCGGCAGCACGTCCTTCTGTCGGCTGAGCTTCACGCCGTCGTTGACCTGGCGGTTGAAGTGGATGGCGAGGTTGCTGATCTGCAGCAGCGGTCGCTTGATGTGGAGCAGCATTGTGTCGGGACGCATCACGTCCTGGCTGCGCACGATGACACGTCCGGCAAGTGTGAGCGGACGGTCGAACCATGTAGACATTATCGGACCGCCATACACCTCGGTGTTGAGCTTGACGAGTCCGCCCTCGCATAGCATCTCGGCGTTGGGCTTGATGCGGAACGTGGGCGAGTCGCTATGGGCGCATATCATGTGGAATCCTGCCTCGGCGAGCGGCTGGCTGCCTATGCGGAAGGCGTAGATTGACGAGTCGTTCTTGGTGACAAAGAAGCGGTCGCCTGCTTTGACTGTGCCGAGCGGCTGGCATGGGTCGAGACGACGGAATCCGCCTGCCTCAAGCATGTCTGCTATGTTTTTGACTGCCAGGAAATTCACTGGCGAAGCGTCGAGAAATGATAAAAGTCGATTGATCATTTTTTTAATTTGTCGATTAATAAATTGATAATAATTTTCTTTTATTGTCACGAATTATAATGAATTGACCATGAATTCATACTGCGACATTATATGATACAGAATTCATGAGTAATTCGTGGACATTCGTGACTTTTCTTCACTTCTACAGTCCTCTTGCTTTGAGCAGTCCTGAGGCATCAGGGCTCTGCATTCCGGTGAAGTCGGTGAACATCTGCATCTGGTTCTTGGTGTTGCCACGGCTCAGAATCTTGTCTCGGAAAGCCTGTCCGATGGCGGGGTCGAGTGCTCCGTGCTTGGCGAAGTAGTCGGCAACGTTGACGGCGAGCACCTCAGTCCACAGATAGCTGTAGTAGCCGGCAGCGTAGCCCCCACCCCACACGTGGTTGAAGTAAGAGGTAGAGTAGCGTGGAGGTATCTGTGTGTTGAGCAAACCTATGTTGTGGAGCTGCTCCTTCTCGAAAGCTCCTGCCATGTAGGGCGACGGCACCTCGTCGGCGCTGATCATGTGCCATGCGAGGTCAAGGCATGTTGAAGCCAGATTCTCGCCAAGAGCGTAGGCTGTCTGGAAGTTGATGCTTTCGAGCATGCGTGCCTTAAGGTCGGCAGGCATAGGCTTGCCAGTCTCGGTGTGGCGTGCGAAGTGGTCGAATATCTCAGGAATGCTTGCAAACGACTCATTGAACTGCGACGGAAGCTCTACGAAGTCGCGTGCCACGGCTGTGCCTGAGAGGGTGTTGTACTGGCAGTTGGAGAGGATGCCGTGGAGGGCGTGACCAAACTCATGGAACATGGTGCACACCTCGTCCCAAGTAATGAGCGACGGCTGACCTTCGGGGGCTTTGGCGTTGTTGCACACGTTGTAGATGATGGGGAGCTGACCGCGGTGGCGGCTCTGCTTGGCAAATGCGCTCATCCATGCTCCGCCACGCTTGGTGGGACGACGGAAGAAGTCGCTGTAGAAAAGGGCAATAGGCTTGCCGTTCTTGTCAATCACCTCAAACACCTTCATATCGGGATGATAAGTGGGGATGTCCTTGCGCTGCTTGAAGGTGAGGCCGTAGACACGCTGGGCTGCGTAGAACACACCGTTGATCTGCACGCTGTCGACATTGAAGTATGGCTTTATCTCGTCGTCGGAGATGTTGAGCATCTCCTTCTTCATCTTGGCAGAATAGTAGAAGCGGTCGTAGGGCTGCAGACGGAAGTCGGGACCCTCAAGCTTCTGTGCATACTGCTCGATGGCTCGTGTCTCGGCATCGGCTTTGGGCGAATAGTCCTTGATGAGCTGGCGCAGGAAGTTGTAGACATTCTTGGGATTCTTAGCCATTGTGCGCTCAAGCGAATAGTCGGCATAGGTGGCGTAGCCCATGAGTTTGCCCTTCTCGGCACGCAGCTTGGCAAGTTCGGTGACGATGGGGAATGTGTTGTACTTGGGGTTGGTGGCATCGGCACGGTGGCTGCTGGCCTCGAACACCTTGCGGCGCAGGTCGCGATTCTGCAGACTGGCGAGGATAGGCTGCTGTGTGGTGTTGATGATGACGATGCAATAGGGCGACTTGCTGCCACGGCTCTCGGCATCCTTCTTGCACTGGGCAATGTCGGCATCGCTGAGTCCGGCGAGCAGCTCCTTGCTGTCTACCCAAACCACGGCGTTGTTGGTGGCGGCGGGCAGGAGGTTGCCCCACTGCTGCTGCAGCTCGGAGATACGCGAATTGATCTGCTTCATGCGCTCCATCTTGTCGGCTGGGAGAAGTGCTCCCGAGCGTACGAAGCTCTTGTAGACAACTTCGGTGAGGCGCTGGTCTTCGCCCTTGAGCTTGCTGTACTCGTTGTCGTAGACGTACTTGATGCGCTCGAAGAGACGCTGATTGAATGATATGTCATTGGCGAGCTCGGTGAGCAGCGGCATCACCTTGTCTTCGGTCTCGGCAATTACGGGGGTCTTGTGTGCGCTTGTGAGTCCGTCGAACACATTGATGACGCGGTCGAGCATTACGCCGCTCTCCTCATACGCGAGGATAGTGTTCTGGAATGTCGGCTTCTTCTTATTGTCGACAATCTTCTGGATGTTCTCACGCTGATTCTTGATGGCTGCCTGGATTGCCGGCAGATAGTCGGTCTCCTGAATCTTGCTGAAGTCGGGCGCGCCAAATGGCAGGCTGCTCTTCTGCAAGAGAGGATTAGGACGATTGGCACCCGAGCCTTGGGCGAACGATGTGGCAGGCATCTGCAGGAAGGCTGCTACCAAGCCAATGGTTAGGACTGTGTTGTTGAAATTCATATCATTTGGTTTTTTAGATAATTATATATTTCACCATCTTACCCTAGGCAATTCCCAAGAGTTCGATTTCGAATATGAGTGTTGAGCCGCCTGGGATTCCGGGTTGCGAGAATTTGCCGTAGCCCATTTCGGCAGGGATGTAGACCTCCCACTTGTCGCCCACGCACATCTGCTGCATGGCCACTATCCAGCCCTCAATGAGGTCGCACAGGCGCACTGCCAAAGGCGCTCCGCCACGGCTTGAGTCAAACTTCTTGCCATTGATGGTACGGCCGGTGTAATGGGCGGTGACGATACTGCGCGGCGTGGGGTGCTTGCCGTCGGCGTTGCCCTCAGATAAAACCTTATAGTAAATGCCACGCGGAAGCGACTTTACGCCTTCTTCCTTGGCTTTCTCGGCAAGCCATTCGAGGTTTGCCTTTGCATATTCACGTTTGTTCATATCAATTATATACGTTGTAGTTCATCAAGAGACAATCCCGTCACTTCTGCAACAAGTTCAGCAGACATCCCTTTATTAATCATTGTTTTAGCTACTTCAATAATGCCTTCTGCACGACCTTCTGCACGACCTTCTGCACGACCTTCTGCACGACCCTCTGCAAATTTCTTCTTCTCTGCTGTCCGTATGGCGTTAACTATATCGCGATAAGCATTGACACTATCTTCATACAGTCTGCGTTCTTGATTGTCAAACTTTGCAATCTCGGCTTGTTCAAAAAGACGAGTAAATACACGCTCCTGCAAGGCTGCCGGACGCTGCATAAGAACTGAGAGATTCTTCAGTACATACATCCACTTATCGTACATAGTGACGAGTTCAGTTTCTTTTTTGTCGAACTTTGGAATCTCCACATATATATACGTCAGCTTGTCGTAGAACACCTCGTGAGTATCCACCTCCATCAACTTCACTTCATGGTGCCAGCGTTTGGCATTCTGCAAACCTTCTGCGAAGTTGAAGTTAAGCAAGCCGATTGTATAGACAGGATTGAGATGAAAGTCCCAGTCGCCTCCACGGTGTGCTTGCTCACGTATGGGAAACGTCGAATAATAAATAGTACGGTCCTTGAAGAATTCCTGATAGACATTCTGCATCTCAACAATAAACTTCTCGCCTTTGTCATTCTCGCAATATACATCAAAAATGGCACGGCGGGCATCTGCACGGTCGCCAAGTTGCTCCGAGTTGAGATACGTAATGTCCTGTACGTTCTGCTCGCCATGAAACATGGCATTCAGAAAGCTGATGAGCAGCTCCTTGTTAAACTCTGACCCGAAGAGTCGCTTAAAGCCAAAATCAGTATGTGGATTAATGTATTTTTCTGTCATAAAGCTGCATTTTTGATTTCATCAGCAAATATACGGCATTTTTATTAATTTACAAATAGTGATGACGAAAATAAGAATGTTTGGGCTTGGATATTTCATCTGTTAAGCATAACTTTGCAGCCATTTCAATGCAAAATTAAAAATACGTCTAAATATATAAAAAAACCGAAAGCTTAAGATGAAATATTCTATATTAGATAAAAGCCACGACCCTATGGGTGCGGCTATAAGCGATTTCTACCGCTCGGGCAAGGCGGCTCGTCTGCGTGTGCTGTCGTCGATGTTTGAAGAGGACGAGATGCCTGTGGCGCATCTGTTTCGCTCGTTCGGACAGATGCCGCGTCTGGAACAGAAGGCCCTTGAGATGGCGCACGGACGGGTGCTCGACATAGGGGCGGGTGCCGGATGTCATGCGCTGGCTCTGCAGGAGCGTGACATTGAGGTGAAGGCTATCGACATCTCGCCACTTAGCTGCGAGGTGATGAGTGAGCGTGGAATTAAGGATGTGGAGTGTGTGAACCTGTTTGACCCGCAACTGCAGGGCAAATACGACACGCTGCTGCTACTGATGAACGGCACAGGCATTGCCGGCAAACTCGAGCGTCTGCCATCGCTGCTCAACCGTCTGAAGGAACTGCTGGCTGATGGCGGACAGATTCTGGTGGACTCGTCCGACTTGAGATACATATACGAGAACGAGGACGGATCGATGGACATCAACCTCAATGCGCCATACTATGGCGAGGTGGACTACCAGATGCTGTACAAAAACGTGAAGGGCGAACCTTTCGACTGGCTCTACACCGACCCCGCACTGCTCACCTCTATAAGCAAGCAATGCGGTTTGCAGTGTGAGATTGTAGCAGAGGGTGAGCATTACGACTACTTGGCAAGGCTTATGTAGTTTACAGTTAAGAGTTGAGAATTGAGAATTATGATGTACTTTAACATTAATGTTTAGCTTGGTAATCATAACTCTCAATTTTCAACTTTCAACTCTCAACTTTTTCTATGCACAACGGTTCCGTTGGCCTGATGTGTGGCAAGCACCAGCACTTCGGCTATCTGCACGTGCTCGGGAGCACTTGCAGCGTAGAACGCCACGTCGGCAATGTCGTCGCCTACGAGCGGCTTGATGCCCTTGTATACATTGTCGGCACGCTCGTTGTCGCCATGGAAACGGACGTTGGAGAAGTTGGTCTCAACGAGTCCGGGCTTCAGATTGGTCACTCGTACACTTGTATGGGCAACATCGATGCGCAGTCCGTCGGTAAGTGCCTTGACGGCAGCCTTTGTGGCACAGTAGACTCCGCCTCCGGCATAAGCCGCATCGCCAGCCACACTACCTATATTTATCACATGTCCGTGGTTAAGGCTCACCATCCCGGGCACTACGAAACGTGTCATATTGAGCAATCCCTTGATGTTGGTGTCAATCATCTCGTCCCAGTCCTGGAAGTCGCCCTCGTATTCTGGCTCCAGACCACGTGCCAGTCCGGCGTTGTTGATGAGCACGTCGATGGGCTTGAAAGCATCGGGTATGCTTGCCACAGCATCGCGCGTAGCCTCACGATTGCACACGTCGAAGGCGAGCGCAAGCACCTCCACCCCACCAGCCTCAAGTTCAGCCTTCAACGCCTGAAGCTTGTCGGCCGAACGGCCTGTAATGATAAGATTGTAGCCACCAACGGAAAAACGACGTGCACAAGCCATTCCTATTCCGCTTGTAGCACCTGTGATAAGAGCAGTCTTTCTATTCATGTCTCAGATTTTTTAATTACAAAAAACGGCACCATGGTCATGACGCCGTCCATTCTTCTGCAAAGATAGTGCAAACCGAGCGCAATGAAGCTTGCTTCAATTGCCGAGGAGCAGCCTATCTTATGCAAAGATACTATTTTTAGAATTATAAAATACAGAATTATAAATAAAAAAATCTCAGCTTTCAGCTTTTATCAATCCATGAGGTCCTCGCCCAAGTGTGTGGTCTGCTCGCGCTCCATACGCTCCACTACCTCACGCGGCTTTGTAGCGTAAGTAATCATGCGGATAGAATCGTTGTAGCTGACGTATTTCCACAGCCAATTGAGCAGCACCATCATCTTGTTCTTGACGCCGAGGATTGAGCGCAGGTGAACTACGAGCCACAGAATCCATGCGAAGAATCCCTGGCTGCGGAACTTGCCTATCTCTACCACAGCCTTGTTGCGGCCGATAGTAGCCATTGAGCCGAGGTTGTTGTACTTGAAGGCAGTAAGAGTACTGTCGTCCTGACCTTCATTAATCTTCTTGAGATTCTTGGCAAGATTCTTGGCCTGCTGTATAGCCACCTGAGCCACCTGTGGGTGTCCGTTGGGGTAAGCAGCATCGGAGGTCTGCAGACACTGGTCGCCAATGGCAAACACGCCGTCAAGTCCTGGAATACGGTTGAACTGGTCGACCTTGAAGCGGAAACCACGTCCCTGGTGGTCGTCGCTGATGCCCGGCATGGCGTTGGCACGTATGCCCGACACCCAGAGGAATGTACGTGTAGGAATCTCGGTGCCGTCCTTCATGATTACCTTGTGGTCGCGATAGTCGGTCACCATCTTGCCGAAGTGCACGTCGACACCCATGCTCTTGAGGAAGTCGTAAGCCTTGCGCGACGAGTCTTGCGACATTCCGGCAAGCAGACGGTCGCCAGCCTCAATGAGATAAATGTGCATCAACGAGAAGTCCATGTCGGGATAGTCGTAAGGAATGACGTAGCGTCTCATCTCCGACAGCGCTCCGGCTATCTCCACACCAGTAGCACCACCGCCTACGATGACGACATTGAGCAGCTCCTGACGCTCCTCCTCAGTGGCGCAGGTCAGCGCACGCTCGAAGTTGGAGAGCAGCGCATTGCGCAGCCCCATTGCCTCGGGCACGGTCTTCATCGGTATTGCCCACTCCTCGATGTTCTTGTTGCCAAAGAAATTGGTTGTGGCTCCGGCTGCCAGCACAAGGTAGTCGTAGTCAATCTTGCCGATAGAAGTCTGCAGAATCTTCTTGTCGGTGTCTACCATACGAGCCTCAGCCATGCGGAAATAGAAGTCCTTGCGCTTGCGGAATATCTGACGGAAGGGGAACGAGATGCTGCTAGGGTCGATACCAGCCGAGGCTATCTGATAAATAAGCGGTGGAAACTGATGGAAGTTGTTCTTGTCGATCAGCACTACCTGCATGCCCGACCCGTAGAGGTCTTCGGCAAGGCGCAGTCCGCCAAGTCCGCCACCAACGATTACTACTCTCTTCTTCTGATTTCTCTGGATATTGATGCTCATACGATATAATATAAAGGTTTATTCAGTTACTCTTTGCGATGGCTAAATTAGCCATTATCGAGCAGACTATTCAATTTTGTTGTGTATTTATTTATGAAAACGATTGCGGTAACGTTCCCAATATTCGCAAACGTTTGCAATATGTGTTGTGGGGGGGGTATCCTATTGTGTTGTGGGAATTATCCTTAATTGCTGTACAAAGTTACTACTTTTTATTGAAATATCCGTTACGCCAGACCGACGACTGTGATTTTCATATTATAGGTCAAGAGATATTCAATGTATTTTTGTATTTTTGCAAATAATATTAAATTATAATACATAACACCTGTATTTATTCTACCGACAATGAAACATGTAACAATAAAAGACATAGCACGCTCGCTATGCATCTCGGTGTCGACAGTGTCGCGTGCGCTTACTGATGACAAGAATATACGTCGTGAGACCCGTGAGGCTGTGCTGCGCGAGGCAGAGCGTCTTGGTTATCGACGCAATCCTGTGGCAATGAACCTTAAGATGGGACGCACAAATACTATAGGTGTGATCGTGCCCGAAATGCATACGCCATACGCCTCGCAGGTGGTGGCTGGTATTCAGAGCGTGCTCTACAAGAACAATCAGAAAGTGATGATAGCCGAGTCGGACGAGAACCCTAACCGTGAGCGAGAAAGCCTGCAGATGATGGAGGAGTTCATGGTAGATGGTCTCATAGTGAGCATTTGCAGCTATAAGCATAATGTCGAAACCTATCGTCGTCTTGCCAAAGAGGGTGTAGCCATTGTCTTCTACGACCGCATACCACATGGTATGGACGACATGCCGCAGGTGATGGTGGATGATAACAACGACTCTTACTTCATGGCAGAACACCTAATACGCCTCGGCCGTCGACGCATAGCTTATCTCTATGGTCCGGACGATGTGTATAATGCCGTAGAGCGTGCTGGCGGCTATCGCGAGGCAATGGAGAAATTCCACCTGTACGACCCACAACTCGTGGTGAAGACAGGAATGACGTTTGCCGATGGTGCGGCTGCTATGGACAGTCTTGTTAGGCAAGGCATCGAGTTTGATGCTGTATATGCCTTTACCGACACTCTTGCTATCGGAGCAATGAACCGTCTGCGTGAGCTTGGACGTCGCATACCAGAGGATGTGGCTGTGGCAGGATTCTCGGGAACAGAACTTTCCACGATAGTTTATCCGCAACTTACTACTGTTGAGCCACCTCTTGTGGAGATTGGACAGCGTGCTGCCGAAATGGTGCTTGAAAAGGTGCGCAATCCGGAGGCAGAGAATCGTAAGATAGTGTTGCGCACGGAAATGAAGTGCAGGGCATCTACAGGAGAATAGATAGGAGAGTACGGCTTCATGCCGTACCTATCCTAAAACAATTACCTATCCTAAAATAATTGTTTACTATTTCAAACGTTTGCAGATTTTGGAAACGTTACCGCAAACGTTTCCAAAACTTGCATTGAAAATAATCTTTGCCGTAATCTTTTTGCAGTATAACTTTGCAAGCGAAAAGAAAAATTAATAACTAAAGAATTAATAACTAATAACTTAAAAAGATTATGGCAACAAATGTAATCAACTCGTATTCTTTCGACCGTAACTCGGTTAAGGCTGGTATCCTTCATTTCGGTGTTGGCAATTTCCATCGTGCTCATCTCGAATATATGACAAGCCATTTGCTTGAAGACCCCACTCAGCATGGTTGGGGCATCTGCGGAGCAATGATTTTGGATAGAGACGAACATCTGTATAAGGCTCTCAAGGCCCAGAATGGCGAATACACTCTTACGGTATGCGGACGCAACGGCAACAATGAGGTTTATCGTCTGGGCGCGCTGGTAGAACTGTACTGGGGCGTTGAGGAGAAGGAGGCTATTCTGAACAAGATTGCCGACCCCAACATCCGCATCATAACCCTCACCATCACCGAGGGCGGCTACAACATCTCACGACAGACTGGCGAGTTCATGCTCGACAATCCGCAGGTGGCTCACGACCTTGAGCATACTCACGACCCACAGACAGCATTCGGATATGTAGCCGAAGGACTCCGCCGTCGCGTGGCATCAGGTGCTGGCCCTATCACCATACTCTCTTGCGACAATCTTCAGCACAACGGCAATACGGCACGCCGCGCATTCATGTCGTTCGTTGAGGCACAAGACAAAAAACTGGCTGCATGGATGGAAGAGAATGTTACCTTCCCCAATTCTATGGTCGACCGCATCACTCCTGCCACACGTCCGGAGGACATCAAGCGCCTCAACGAGGAGAACGGTACTGACGACTTGGCTCCTGTATATTGCGAGGACTTCATACAGTGGGTAGTGGAGGACAACTTCGCCGCAGGCCGCCCGGCATGGGAGAAAGTCGGCGCACAGATGACAGATGACGTTACAGCCTTTGAGAATATGAAACTTTCTCTTCTCAATGCCTCTCACACGCTGCTCTCCTACCCCTCGTTCCTCTACGGTTACCGCAAGGTGGACGCTGCCATGCACGACGAGCGCATAGCCAAGTTTGTGCGCCAGTTTATGGACATCGACATCACTCCGTATGTTCCGGCTCCACAGGACACCGACCTTGAGCTCTACAAGCAGACTCTCTGCGAGCGTTTCGGCAACCGCACAGTAAGCGACCAGGTGGCTCGTCTTTGCTTCGATGGCGCTTCTAAGTTCCCAGTGTATGTAATGCCTAATCTTGAAAAGATGATTGCTGACGACAAGGAACTCATCCGTGTGGCTTATCTATTCGCTGCCTACCGCCACTACCTGAAGTATCACACCGACGACAATGGCGAACAGTTTGAGGTGGCAGATCCATGGCTCACAGCCGACGACCAGAAGCTTATCACAAGCGATGAGCCGCTCGACTTCCTCGCTCTCTCTCCGTTCCGCAGCACCAATCTGCGTGCGGCTAACAACTTCACACAGCCTTATCTGAAGATGGTGGAGAGCATCAAGACCAAGGGAGCAATGCAGACTCTTGAGGAAATACTATAATCTTCAGTTGAGAGTTGAAAATTGAGAATTGAGAATTGAGAGTTATGATTACCAAGCTAAACATTTAATGTTAAAGCATATCATAACTTTCAACTCTAAACTCTCAATTTTCAATTGGAATTGACTCTCAATTCTCAACTTGAACAAAAAAAACTAATAACAATATGAAATCCCTAAGCCTAAAGACCGCAGGACCATTCCTGCTGCTCACCTTTATATATTTTATTGTAGGATTCCTTACTACAGTAAACGGCCAGTGCCAGGGACCGCTCAAGATAGCGTTCCTCTCCGAAGCCACAACCATGCGCAACTCATTGACCACACTCATATCCTTCGCCTTCTTCTTGGGCTATCTGCTCAACAGTTCGCGAACAGGACGAATGCTCAATCTCATTGGCTACAAGCGCACACTCATACGCTCGCTGATAGTCATGGTCGAAGGTTTAGTGTTCTATACAGCTTCTGCCTTTTGTGCAGAGTATGCTGGTGATGCAGGCATTGTTTTTAATGGCGACTTCGTACCGTTCGGCTACTTTGTTTTTCTTATCGGTTCGTTCCTTATGGGTACAGCAGCTGCCATGCTCCAGGTGGTCATTAATCCGTATATCGCTGCCTATCCTTTGCCAGGCACAAGTGCAGTGCAGCGAATGAACTTCACCTGTGCCGTCAACTCATTTGGCACAACCATAGCACCACTATTCGTGACGGGCATCATGTTTGCGGGAGTACCTCTCGATAGCGTCACAGCATCACAGCTCACTCTGCCCTTTATACTCATGACTCTATGTATTGTGGTCACCACAATGACCACACGCCGACTTGCCTTGCCCGATATAGAGGGTACACGAACAGCTACCAACAGCAATACTCCTGCCTCTTCCGGAGAAAAGGCAAAGAGCGTATGGTCGTTCCGCAACCTTAAGTATGGAGTAATAACAATATTCTTCTACGTAGGTACGGAGGTGAGCATTGGCAACAACATCAATCTGCACGCAATGGAACTTGCAGCCGGTGGTGCCGCCTTGTCGCCAGCCTTGCTTGCCACAATCTACTGGGGCGGTTTCCTTATCGGACGTATGGTGTCGGCTTCGATGAAGAATGTTAAGCCACGCCCTATGCTCATCACCGTCACACTCGGAGCTATAGCGCTCATGACAGCTGCCATGCTCACAGAGAACCTTTGGCTCTTGGCTGCTGTCGGCCTGTTCCACTCCGTCATGTGGAGTTGCGTGTTCACTCTTGCTGTTGACGGACTTGGCGAATACACATCGCGTGCCTCAGGAGTGTTTATGATGGGTGTGTTTGGTGGAGCAGTCTTCCCTGTGCTTCAGGGAATGCTTGCCGACTGGATAGGCTCATGGCAGTTCACATGGATTATAGCCCTTGTCTGTGAGTTCGTGCTGTTGTGGTATGGACTGAGGGGATATAGGAAATAAAAAAAAGAGAGTGTGTCAAACTATTGGCACACCCTATTTATTTCTATGATGAATAGTTACGCTATGTTAAACTTGGGTTAATCATTCTAAATTCTTATCTATTCTGCCAGCAGCTTATCATATATGCCGATTACCTTCTCAATGTGCTCATGCCAAACAGGGCCATGGGTAAAACAGATGTAATCCAGTTCCACGCCAGCCAACTTCTTCAAGGCATTCTGAACAGGGATTCCATACATACCCACAATGTTTGAGTAGTAGTGAACCTTCTCCAGCCAGAAAGAAATGTACATTTGGCTGATTTGAGAACCCAAAGGAGAAAAAATAAGCAAAAAGGAGTGCGATTGCTCGCACCCCAAATATTATATTGCATCCATAAACAATGCTATTGAACTACAACTTTCTTCACGCAGCCATCGCTATACTTCACGATGTTCAAACCCTTGGCAGGCACTTCCAATCGCTGACCATCCGCAGCATAGCGAGAGATTTCCTTGACATTGCCAGAGGTCGTAATATGATTGATGCCAGTTGCATCATACTCTACGATATTTTCAAATATACCCCAATTTGAAATCCAATAATCATCATAAGTCCCTTCTGGAACATACAAGATGCATTTTTTTGTATTTGCATACCCAAAAGTAGAAGCATCAATTGGTAAAGGAGATTCCCAACTTACATATATGCTGGTCAAGCCGCTGCAACCAGAAAAAGCAGACGCACCTATCGAGGAGACACTAGAAGGAAGAGTGAGGCTGGTCAAGCTGCTGCAACCATAAAAAGCAGAAGCACCTATCGAGGAGACACTGGAAGGAAGGGTAAGGCTGGTCAAGCCGCTGCAACCTTTAAAAGCATAACTATCTATCGAGGTGACACCGGAAGAAAGGGTGAGACTGGTCAAGCCGCTGCAACCTTCAAAAGCAGAACTACCTATCGAGGTAACACTGGAAGGAAGGGTAAGGCTGGTCAAGTTTACACCTTTATAAAAAGAACAACTGCCAATTTTATCCACGCCAGAAGGAATTTCTAACTTTGTAAGTTCCTGCCCATTATGATAGTATTTAATTTCATCAACGGGAATAGATATCCAATAGTCGTGAGTACGAGCAAGGTGGGTTTCTAAATCAGAATCTAAGAGACAATTACACTCTTTTAAATTATTGCAACCATAAAAAGCATAATAATCTACCGAAGTAACACTGGAAGGAAGAGTGAGGCTGGTCAAGCCGCTGCAACCATAAAAAGCAAAATAATCTATCGAGGAGACACTGGAAGGAAGAGTGAGGCTGGTCAAGTTTACACCTTTATAAAAAGAATAACTGCCAATTTTATCCACGCCAGAAGGAATTTCTAACTTTGTAAGTTCCTGCCCATTATGATAGTATTTAATTTCATCAACGGGAATAGATGTCCAATAGTCGTGAGTACGAGCAAGGTAGGTTTCTAAATCAGAATCTAAGAGACAATTACACTCTTTTAAATTATTGCAATATCTAAAAGCATACACATCTATCGAGGAGACACTGGAAGGAAGGGTAAGGCTAGTCAAGCCGCTGCAACCTTCAAAAGCATCTTTACATATCGTGGTGACACTGGAAGGAAGGGTAAGGCTAGTCAAGCCGCTGCAATCTTTAAAAGCATAAACACCGATGACATCATCCGATGTATCATAAGCATAATAATAATATCCTCCCTTCACTATTTTAGACCCTGAGAGATCCAAAGTCGCCAACTTCCCCTCAGTGCTACTTCCTGTTTCGTCACGCCCCGCCATTTTGCGTATGAAAAGAAGATCAGTGCCATTAATCTCACCCATAATCTTAAGATTGGTAATCTTATATTTCTTTGTATCCCCAATCTTACTTTGCAAAGTTCCTGCCTTTTCCAATTTGATAGTGATTTGCTTTGTTATCAAATCACCATCAGCTGCATGGATTGTCAAGCAACCCAACAGCATAAATACTGCTGTTACAAACAGACCTTTTAATGTAAATGTTCTCATATATATCTTTTCTTAAATTATTGTTCTTTTGTTGCTGATATTGCTGTAACAAAATCCTTAAAATCTTTTCTTTTTACTTTTCCACAAATCTGACATTTAGGATTCATCTGTGAATTTATGACATAATAGTCACCCTCACGCTCAATACAAGCATGAGCAAAGCTATTGCGCAAATGCTTAAGCAACGGCGCACAAACCCCCTTCCCCTTGTAACACAGAGTATTTGGTGACTCAGGAAAACTCAACTCTATTTTATTTTTGTCTGTATCATGAATCAAAGAAACTTTGTTTTTAATCTCAAGTGGAACTTTCTTATAGGAATAACCCTTATGATTACCCTTCCCCTCTTTTTCATTTTGATACAGAACGTCATAAAAAAGCTTGAGGTCATCAGGCTTCAAAGAAGTTTTAAATTGTCCCATACACAAAAAGTTTATTTATTTTTATTGCGCTCTGCGATGACTCTATCATATTCATTTTTAGTAAAATCCTGTCCACATTGGGTACAAACATAATCACCAGTTTTCTCCTCTACATACCCCCACCCCAAATGAGTTTCTTTTTCAAATTTAGGATGTGAACAAGGTTTGTTTCCCCATAATTTACGAAGTTCTTCTGCTTTTAAAAAATCCATATCATTTCCTTTCTAAACCAACCCAATCATCCAAGGTTAGCAGCTAAAAAAACAGAAAGCGTGGAATCTCCTTGCTGCTCGTCCCACGTTCTGAGGCCTTCGCATTGCCCTACACAGTTGAACGAGCAACATCGAAGCCCACGCCGATATGAATACACTTATCCCTATACAAGTATAAGACACATTGCATTACACAATATGCCATACCAGTAAAGGGATGTGGATAAACACATCCCGAGGGCATCTACCGCTGCGTTGTTCGTGACTGTGTAAGAAAGTTGCGAAGTTTCAGAACGTCAAGAACAAAGCGTCAAGTAAACGCCTTATTATGTCGGAATACCTCAACCCTCCCTATTCCTCGTCTCGGCATCACCCATCAATTAAGAAGGAAGAAGCCTCAACTCGGCGTGAGCAGAATTGGTATCTACTTGCAAAGGTAGACAAAATAATCGAAAAGTTGCACATCTTTCACCATCATTTTTGCTAGCAACATAGAAAAAAGTATGTGTGAGGGCACACAAGGGGAAACATATGGGATAAGAACTCGCAAACTCTCAACTTCTGATCAAGAACAAAGCAACGGGAACACCTCATGGGGTGTATTATATACAGTCCTCATTGGCTTCGGACGATTCTATTGTTCGTTGTCAAGAGTGCTTTCTATATATTTACACTGGCGTGGGGCTTTCGGCATTGCTTGTTTCGACAACTTGGGCGATGCCAGAGCCTTTACTGCGTGGAACGAGTGACAGGACTGGCTCCACGCTTGAACCAGTAAGTATTTTGTAAGTGTCTGTAAATCAAAAGGAACTTTATAATATCAACCAAATATGATACCATATAATTCCCATTATGTGCAAGAAATCAATCTTGCGTAGTTTCCGGCAAAATATGAATTGCTTTAATTATATCCGTAATTAAATTTTGTTAACGTAGCTCTTGCGCTTTCTTGCGTATCCAGCAAAAGTATATATAAATGTTTATACTAAGTAACTGTTCAAAATTAATTTTACAAATATGAATAATTCACGAATAAGTTCG
>OMDK01000548.1_pt1 | contig 18924 bp, 18 predicted proteins | sample 1645201 | NCBI WGS metagenome assembly OMDK01 (sample SAMEA103958151, study PRJEB25191) | human gut metagenome
GGAAATGCACAAGCTATCTCACAGATGATAGCATACCTATCCCCACAGGCACAGTCACAGGACGCTAAATTGCTTTCTGACGAGCTTTTGGAGAAAACCAAGGATTTGTCCGGTGCTTCTGATACGGCACTAGGAAACATTGATTTAAGCCGTGTATCTGGTACAGCGGCAACCACCATTAGAGACCAACAGCAAGTGCCACTTAACGACCAAGTGACCATGTATCAAGAATTTGTTGAAAACGTGGCTCTTCTGTGGTTTGACATTTGGAAAGCATACTATCCAGATGGCATTGAATTTGATGGAATCCGAGTTGAATCAGAAGAGATTGAAAACATTGTTCCAAATGTACGAATCGACATTGCGGAAGATACAACGCTTTCAAGAATGACAAGCCAACAGGAAATCTCGAACTTGTTCAACAACAATAAAATCACCTTTGACGAGTTCGCAGAAGCATACCCGGAACACGCAAGTATTGATAAGAAAATACTTCTTAGGATTGCGGAACAGCGGAGACAAGCCCAGCTTGCACAGCAACAGGCAATGGAGCAACAGCAACTTGCCATGGGTGGTATGCCGGGTGATTTAGAGATAAACAATGAGGTGCAACCGGAAATTGCCAGTCAAGATGTTTCCAATAGTGGCGGTATGTCGGCACAACAGGTTCAACAGATGGTAGGTGGCAACTAATGAAGAAACTAGATTCTTATACGGAAGATGAATTGTTGGAATTATACGAAGGCTTTCTTGATGATGTAGAGAAAGACGGTTACGAATATATTCCAACACGTTCAAAATTCGCAAAATCACTAGGGTATCGACCCAGTGAAATGTACAGGTGGCTAAATTTACACCCACATGCTTCTGCAAAAATGAAAGCTATGACCGCAGATGTCATAGCTTCAGGAGCAATGTTAAAACACTATGTTCCTAACGCTTCTGCACTAGCACTAAAAAACTGGTGCGGTTGGGAAGATTCACCAAAAACAAACAAGGAGAAGGACTCCAAAACTGCAAAGGCAGAGAAGGACGCAGAAAAGCTTCTTGATGAATATATTGGTGAAAAGCGTGAAAAGCGGAAACGTGAACACGCACAATTAAGTTAAAACCCCAATTTAAAGAGAGGACTAAAATGGACGATTACAACATCAACGATACAAGCGAAGAAACAGTGGAAGTCGCTGAACCACTAAACGAAGATGAAGAAAGCGTAGAAACGACGGAAGTCGCTGACCCGTCAGAATCCGAAGAGGTTGTCTCAGAACCGGAAGAAAATCAAGAAAGTGGTCGAACATCACAGGATAGTGCATTTGCTGAAATGCGGAGAAGAAATAGAGAGCTTGAAAATGATAACAAGCTGATGTTTGACGCACTTAATAGATATTTCACTGGTGATGACGCAAGAGAACTCTCCATTCAAGCTAATGCATATGCTGATAGCAGAGACCCGGAAGAGGTACGAGCAGAATTTGAGCGTTCACGTGAAGCGGAAGAATTGCGTGCTAAAAATGAAGAACTGCAAGAACAGCTCATGAACATTCAGATTGAACAGCGTATGGCAGAGGATTTGAGAACGATTCAGGGAATCGACCCGACGGTTAAATCTTTGGACGATTTGGGAGAATCTTTCATCAATTATATCAGTGCCGGGCTAGACGCTACAGACGCTTATTATGCGTCTCTTCTGAAAGACCAGAAGGAAAAGGTTTACCCACCTAGTGAAATTGGCAAAATTGCCGATACAAAGATTGATAGAGATTACTACACTTCCGAGGAATTGGACAATCTGACGGACGAAGAACTGGACGCAAATTGGGATAAGGTAATGCGTTCAATGAAGCGACTATAAACGATTTTTAAAGGAGGAAAGATATGTCTTTCAATAATTTTAAGGCTAAGATTTGGAGCAAAGATATTCAGCGTGAGCTGGAAAGAGTAGCCGTATACGCAAACGACACTAACCAGAAGTATTCCGGTGAGATTAAAGGTGTCGGAGATACTGTAAGAATTCAGGGTGTCGGCAAGCCGAAAATCACAATGTTCACTAATAAAGACCGTATTAAGCTGGAAGAGGCAGAGAGAGTAGAAGATACTTCCACTTCCCTGATTGTTGACCATGTGGCAACCTTCAACTATGCGGTTGATGACATTGATAAGGCACAGGGGGCGAACGGTGTACTCCCGATTCTGAATACAGAAGCGTCTGAGGAAACCGGAAACGTAATTGATAGAGCAATTGCAGAACTCTCCAACGATAAACAGGCAAAGAAAATGACGCCAGTAGAGATTGTTGGTGGCAAGGACGGTAACGCACTGAGCGTTCTGGATTTGGCTTTACAGCACCTTTACGAGATGGACGTAAACCCAAGCACACTGATTACTGTTACCATTCCACCAGCATTTTATACCAGATTCAAACAGGTATATACACACATTGATACAAACAATTCTGAATACCTGAAAAATGGTCAGATTGCAAAATACAGCAATGCAGTTATCAGATTGTCTAACAATGTGGCAAAGGACAAGGAAGGTCATGATTTGATTCAGGTTAAGACCCAGAGAGCAATCGCACTTGCTAAGTCTGAACCACATACCGAGCCATACCGCCCAGAAGATGGATTTGCGGACGCTGTTAAGGGCTTTGTACTCTTTGGTACGAAGATTGTTAGACCGAAAGAGTTTATCAATATTCCGGTATCTTATAAGTAAGAATAGAGGTGTTAAATATGGCAGTAACGAATGTAAAAAAGGTATATTCCGTTCTCAATGACGGAACAAACATTACTGAAACTAGCGTGACTGGTGATTTTTCGGTTGACATGACCGGAGCAGATTACAAGACAGCTATTATGTTCAGAAACGCTGGTTCTTCCGAAGCCAAGGTAACTATACCGGTTGGCGATGGTATTCAGGGTGTCGGAGACGCTGTAGCGTTTAGCGTAGCTGGAAATGCTACAGCAGTTGTTGTAGTTGACAGTGGAGCATATAAGCACGTTAGCGGTGATAATAAAGGCAAGCTTGTTGGAAAGACTACCGCTGAACTTAAGGTGTCCGCTGTAGAACTTCCGTAGAGTTGGTTTTACAAGGTGGGGTAAATTATTGCCCCACCTATTTAAAAATTTGGGGGTACTACTTATGTCAATGACATGGGGCGATTTAAAAGAAATGCTTGTGGATTTGGGATTTGAGGAAGATTCAATTACAAGCGAAAATGAATACGGAAGATTGATTCGTAATTCTGTAAACAGAGCTGTTTCAATTATTCGCTCAACTGTGATTCTCCAAATTGCTGATTATTTGCGGTATGAAGAATCTTGGGGATATGAAACCACAGAAGAAGATTCTGACGGAACAGAGCGAAATAAGTGGGTTCTACCTAAAACAAAGCGGATTACAGCAGAGACAGAAGATACCCAGAAAATCAATTTCCCAGAAATTCTTGAACCGTTGTTGCCGTTGCTTTCGGCACACTATATTTGGCTTGATGATGATTTAAGCAAAGCGACTTTGTATTGGAACGAGTATGACGATATGAAGAATCAGATTGTAGCGGTAGCGAAAACACCTAGAAGAGCGTTGATAGAGGGGGGATTTTAAATGGCACAAATGAAAATGCCTAGCGAACCTAAAATGTACGCAACGCAGTACAGAACGCTTTTAGGGGTCGACTTTCAGAAAGATGTTACCGATGTAGACAAGAATCATTCTCCAAACATGGTGAATATGATTTCTGATTTGGGTGGTAACCCGATTAAGCGTCCGGGTTACAGGGTGTTCGAGGAAGACAAAACCGTTTCAACATATCCAAACGATAGGTTTATTTATTTCATATCCATCATGGATAAGCTATACGGAATTAAAAAGCACAGCGGAGAAAGCACATCTGAAATTATTGTAATTGAAGTTGAATTTGCTGACTTTAAGGTTAAAGAAAAAAAGGTTGTCCGGTCTATAGAACTGGATACTGGGAATAACCCAAATGCGACAACTGATATATACATTAGAAAGATTTTCTCTTATAAGAACTATATGTATATCCTTACGCATAATGCGTATATCCGGGTAAATGTGTTAAGTGGCGAGTATATTCTTTCCGGTGTAGGAAAACACATGATGTCGCAAGGTGATGTTCCGGGAATGTCTGCTCCAACCACGAGTGAAATAATTCCACTAACAACATTTTCAATTACCAATCCAGAAAACGGCACAGGGGGCGAGTCACTGTACGGAAAGAACATATTGAGCATTTACCAGATGTGCAGTTATGTTTTATCTAATCCAAACGACGGTTCACAGCAAACTCAAACTAAATTTAAAATTCCAAACTATGCGAAAATAACGGATTATGTCAAAGTCGAAGTAATGGATAGCAACGGTTCATGGGTCGAAACAACCGACTTCACGCTTGATGAAGGGGAGACGGAGTATGGATATTGGGCTGATACATATTACAGGAACGGAAAGATATACACAAGCGGTTATACAATGCTACAGTATAAAATTCATGAGCCTGTTGTAACATTCAAGAATCCCCCTTCATGGTCGCCAATAACAGGTCAAGACAGTGTACGCATAACATTTGTTCCATTCTCTAAGGATATAGAAGAGGAACACAACGCTGTTCACGGCTATGACATTTGCCGTGGGGTATACAATTCAAAGCTTATAGAACTGATTGAATCCGAGGTGTTTACAGTTTTCAATACAAGGCTTTTTGTTGGGGTTGATAATAAAGCGTATTATTCTGAGCCTTCCAGAATGCTGATGGTGCCGGATAACTATTGGCTTGAAGTTGACCACAACATAATGTCGTTTGCAAGATTAAATTCGAATCTATCAATCATCACTGACGGAACCGGGGCAAACACAATTTATGTGGCTTCTGAATCAACTGAGACGGTTAATAAAACAACAGGGGAAACGGAAACTAGGTATTCTATAAAACCTTCCAATTCTGGTATTGGTGCCATTAATGGTCACTGTACTGGTACATTGAACGATGAACCATTGTTCCTATCAAAGGACGGTGTATACGGTGTTTTGACAAACTGGTTATCTGATAAGTACGCTGTTAATAGAAGTGCAAGAATAAACCGAAAGTTGTGCAAAGAACCTGACCTAAAAAACGCTGTAGGCATAACGTGGAATGGATATTATTACATAGCCATAAACGGAAAAATGTACGTTCTTGACAGCAGACACAAAGATTCTGTAAGGGGAAATAACACTTCTTATGAATGCTATTTCTTTGATTCAATGCCTAGCATAAAAGAAATGTACGTTGTTGACGATGTTATGTTGTTCAGTGATGGGGATTTCGTTTATCGGTGGAATGATGACCTTTCGGAATACTATAAATATTACGATGACGCACACATGGTAGAGGTTGTTTCGGTGCTGTTCAATTCATCTGAATCAAACAAGGCTCCAGAAGATAATTGGGACACAAGAGAAAATGTAAACAAAAGAGCGATTACCAATAAAACGGTTTACTGGACAAAAATTGTATATAGCGGTAAAGAAGCTGAAATTATTCCTAGAATGATTGATGAAAAAGAAGAACCAACAATCGGTACTGTAACGTGGACTGGAACACCAGTATGTTGTAAGTGGTGCAGTACATTTGATGATGACGGTTCACCGCAAAAGCTAAAGACTCTTAATAAAAAGGGAACAATGCTTACCGTTGCTCCATATGCCAAATCTAGCGTTGAATTAACGCTAATAAAAGATGGCAACGATATTCAGCATTTGGGAATTTATGAAACAAACTTGCTCAGTTTCGAAAGAATTGATTTAACAAAGTTCTCATTCAAATCAAATGCAGTTGTTTCTGATGTGTTCCCGAAAAAGAAAATCAAGAAATACAAACGACTTCAATTTGTGCTTGAAAATAAACGAGCAGAGCCGTTTGGCATAACAAATATAGTTAAAACGTATACGATTGGGAATTATGCGAAGAGGTGATAATTCATGTCAGTTCAAAATTTCAGAGTAACACCCAGCGAAATTTCAAAAGTAATGGTGAAGTCTCAACCGGATATTCTGGTTGGCACACCAACCGAAAACAAACAGGTATTTGATAATTACCCTGATTTGTTAGCCAATAAACTGAATCAGCTTATCGCTTTTATGGATAGCGATTACCTAAAGGATTATACGATAGATGATTCGGTTGTTGCATATTATAAAAACACGCTAGGAATGAGCGTGTAGAAAGGGGGTGAAATAATGGCTTCTACTACTCTAAACTTAGGCGGTGTAAACTGGAAATCAAGCTCAAGCAAAACTCCATACACAAATATTTATAACAAGTATGCACAGTATGAAAAAGCGTCTAGGGACGCATATATAAGTGGTTTGGGAAACCAGCTTAAAGCCGACCAAGGAACGACCAATGCACAGTATAACAACAATGCTAGGCAGTATTATATTCAGAATATGCAAGCTCAAAAGTCTTTGCCATCACAGCTTGCAAATAACGGCTTAACTGGTGGAGCGTCCGAATCCGCAGTTATTCGAATGAACAACGCATACGGACAAAACCTTGCCAATAACGAGTCTGGAAGAGCAACATCGCTGAACAACTTGCAGACCACATACAATAACAACGTTGCAGAATATGACAGAGCGTATAAAGATAAGCTTTCAAAAGCATATCAGACCTCGATGGAAAATCAGTTGAAGTATGAACAGGAACAAAATAAACTTGACCTTCAATACTTTGCAAATTCTGTCGCAAACAGATATAACAGTTCGAAGGCTTGGAAGAAGGCGATTGCTAGAATGAAGAAAAGCAATGAACCTAACAAGAAGTATAAGGTTGCATTGTTACAGCAGGGATTCACGAACTGGAAAATCGCTAAAAAAAAAAGTAGCGGTAGCGGTGGCGGTGGCGGTGGTGGTTATCGCCGTAGCTATGGTGGCTATAGAAGCGGTTATAGAAGCGGTTATAGTGGCACTGGATATTCTACACCAGATAAAGACACTTCCACAAAATCTAATCCAAAGAAGAGCAAGAAAAAATCAAGCAAAAAGAAGTCTAAAAAGTCAAAAGGTACGTTTCAACCAGCATGGAGAATTAGCGGTCTTTAGAGGTGAACTATGGGTTTATTTAAATGGTTTAAAAGAACGTTCCTTGGAGATGATGGGGAATCTAAAAAGAAAAAGAGAGGCGGTTCTTCCAGTAGCAGTAGCGGTAGCGGTAGGGGCAATTCATGGACGATTGCCCCTAGCAACCCATCTTCTGGGCGTGCTTATAATGCTTACCGTGAATCTGAAAAGAAACGGAAAGCGAAACAGGAAAGCGAACAGAAAAGAACCGAACAAAATTGGGGAAATGTTTTCAAGCGTGGAACGATTTGGACTGACGCAACATCTAAAACAAATGTTGACCATTCCAAAATTGAAAACCCAATAAAAGATAAGCTTGACGCAAAGGCGAAAAAGTCTACAGAGAATAAAGTTAAATACAAGAGTTTTGCCGACAATTTCCAAAAGTGGGAGATGGAAGAAGATAAAACTTCTCCAATCGCTTTGAGTGGAAAGGGAAAGGGTGCAAACCTTACTAAGAAGCTTAAAGAATCCTCGAAAAAACATGAGAAATTCATGGGCGATACAGGGAAAACCAACTATCAAAAGAAGTTGGAGCAGAAAATAGGGGACGCTAAAAGAGAGAAAAAGGAACTTGAATACGAATCAAAGAATCACCCTAAATCGCTTTATACTGCAAGAAAATTCGCTACAGGTGTTACACTTGGTGGCGAAAAGGCACTTGAAACACTTTCCGACGATAAGGAAGTGAAAAAAAGTCTTAAAGAGAATGATAAAGAAGCTGATAAGACATGGGTAAAACCGATTGAGTCAAATGCTAATACAAAAGATGAAAAACGGTTACAAGCTACATCTAACCTTCATGAAATGAGCGGTAAAAAGGCGAAGGGTGTGACTGGTGGAGAAGTTGGCACTGTAGCTGAACTTGCCGGAAATATGCTTACATACGGTATGACTTCTGACCTGACAAAAGGAATTGGAGAAAAAGGCATTAACCGTATCGCAAAGCTTACAAAAACAGGCGAAACAGCAGAACAGGCACTTGAAAAATCGAAGCTTGTACAGAAGCTTGCTAAAGGTTCACCAGATAAAGCAAAGGAGATTTCCAAAAAACTTGCAAGTGGGCTTGCAGAAGATTACGGAATTAATAAAACAACTGGTTTGGCACAATCCGCACTTGACGCAACAGCGACAAAGCATGAGGATAAGGATTCTTCTTGGACAAAAGAATTTGCTAAAAATCAGGCGATTAACCTTGCTACTGGTGGAGCATTGGAATTAGGGTCTGCTGTTCTCAAGAACCGTCAGGCGAAAAAAGAAGCTGTAAGCAAGATTGATGATTTTATTAATAAAGAACTTGATTCCAATAAAGACAATCCATTAAAAAAGATTGATAAGTCTTACGACCAAGCAACAGGAACGTATAAGGAATCCACCGGACTAAAAAAGTTCAAATCCGGCGAACAGAAAAGAACCGACTATGATATGCTTGCTGGAAATGAAGAACGACTTGTAAAGAATGACAATGTAAAAAACCCAGAAATTAGAAACCTTCTGGAAGACAAGGTAACCAGTGCAACCCCTAAAAGCGTTTATGAAAACGTAAAGAGCGTGAATGGTGGCGAAAACAAGGTATATAAAGACGCTGTTCAGAAATCGGGTATTCCATATAGTGCTATTGAAGATGGTTCCTCTGATGTTTATTTGGAGCAGAAAAAGAAGGGTGTTGGTAATGATGTTCGTGCGGAAAAGCTCAAAAAGCTGGACGCAAAAATTAAAGAGCTTGAAGCTAAAGATGAAGCGAACATCGAGACCGCAAACAGGCTTAAAAACAAAATTTCTGATGAAATGGCTTATGAATTCAATAAGACAGAGCATGAGCTAGGTGCTTATAAGGCACAGCGGAAAAACCTTGTAAAAGAATCTTCAAGTAATGGTTTTACCTACGATGACTTTTTGAAAAACGATGAATTTAAAGGTTTCAACGCAGATAAAAAGGCTAGAAACCGTCTTAAAATGGTTGACCGTGGAACAGGTGAAACCAAAAAGGAATTCATTGATAGAAATTACAAGAATGATTTTGAAGTTAAAGACAATGGAAAGACAAAACAGCATTTTATTCTTGATAATAATGGCAAGCGTAAAGCGGTTTCAAAAGACCAGTACGAGTATGCACAGCACTTAAAGAATCTTGATAGAGAGAATCCGAGTGCAGAAAATGTGGTTACAGACACCAATCAGGAACTCGAACAGCTTAAACAGCGAAAAGAACAGGTTCAGGAAGAGCAAAAGAAGCATATTCAGAACAATGACGCTGAAAGCACTATTAAGAGCGAAGCTGAATTACAGGACATTGAAGCAAAGGAAAAGGCTTTAAACGAATCTGAATCTGGAACAGGAGCAATGGTTGATGATGGACTCCCGGTTGAGGATAAAGGAAAACCGAACAACAAAGAACAGAGTTCTAGTTCAAATTCTGATGTAAAGCGGTCTCTTGAAGACTATATTTACGAAAACACACCGCTTAAAAAGGCTGGTGGCTACGAGGGGTCTACTGATGAAATGTTGGATATGGCAGAAAGAAATGCTAGGTCTACTGTTTCAGATGTTCCAGATAAACATGAGGTTGTGAAGAGCTTGAATCTTGACGAACTTAAACCGAGTAATGCACTTGATAGAGCTTTAACCGAAACATATGATGATTACAAAAGAGCAGTTGAAAGAGGCGATGAAGTCGAAGCGGATAGATTCGCTGATGAAGTAATTAAAACGTATAGAGCTAAACAGTATTCAGATGAATTCGGAACCGAAATTTCACACATTTATGCAAGTGGAAAAGAAGCAAGTTCAAGAGACTTGAATTTCCATGTTCCATCGGGAGACGAACTTTCCGAACTGAGACAGCAAGTTTCAACAACAGTTGGTGAATCCAAAAAGTTTGCAGACCATGTTGATGATTTGAATGTTGAGCATAAGCTTAAAGATGATGGCATGAAAACTGGTAAAACAGTTAAAACCATGTATAACAATGCTCAATCTGATGAAGCACGTTCAATCATCAAGGAAATGTCAAATACTGGTTATTTAGACACCTATCGAAAGCACACTAAAGATGACGCACGAAAAGCAATTGAAAGAACAGTTGCAAATCCTGACGCAGTAGTTAGAGACATTTCATCATATCTGAGTGGAGAACGAGGATTTTACAACGATGATATGTATAAGGTTATGTTAAAGGCACAAGCATTGTATGCGTACTGTTCTAGGAACATTGCAGAAAATGAAGGTTTTCAAAAGGGCATGGCTATTGCGTCTGAGTATATCGCACGATTCGGTGGATATGCCGGAAATACCATGAACGCAATGAGCTGTTTTGCTTCTTTTAGCCCGGAAAGAAGATATTCTTCTTTGTTTAAGAGCGTAAGCGACCTTCTTACAGATAGAAATGCTAATGTTGAAAAGGTGCTTGGTACAGCAGAAGCACCGACTGAATTACGGAAAATGCTTGAAGCAGTTAAAACCACGAAGGACGAGGACGAATTGCAAGTGTTGTACTCACGCATTTTCACTTCTGTTAATAAGATTTGTGGAAACAAGGATATTTTAAGCATTATTAATACATATCGTCACTTTGCCATGCTTTCCAGTCCTAAAACACAGATTCGAAACATTGTAGGAAACGTGGTTTTCTCTGCCGAACGTGCAATTAGCGACATTGGAACACGGTTTATACAAGACGCATTGTATAAGGCTGGTGTTATTGATGAAAAGACCGTTGGGAAACTTACAAGAAAAGATGTTTCTAACATTCTTGGCACAATTACAGGAACAGAAGCAAAGTATCAATCTTTGGATAAATATTTCAATCGAGACATAAACATTGTAATGAAAACAACGGAGAAATTCGCAGATGTTAAGAAGGAGTATTACAAAGACGATTCTCTCCCATTAAGAGTGCTTGAAAAGGGTTCAGATATTGTTGGTGAAGGTCTTGAAAAGGGCGATAGAGCTTTTGTTGCATTGAATTACAAGAAGAAATTTTTGCAGTATCTTAATGCTAATGGGTTTGATAAGAATGAACAGCAACTTGTCGAAGCCGGGGCAAAAAGAAGTCAGCTTTTACAGGAACTTGACAAGCTCAAAAAAGAAGTTGAAGGTAATGATTCGAAAGAGTTAAAACGAAAGCTTTTAAAACTCCAAAAAGACATTAAAGATGTTGAAGCAGTAGAAAGACAGTGCAAGGCAAAAAAGACAACACTTGAAGATAGAGCCAGACACTATGCTAGGAAAGAAGCGAAAGAATCCACATACCGTGAAGCGAATGAATTTGCAAATAAGCTGAATCGTATAAGAAATAAGTCATATTCAAAAAATGCTACAACATTGAATAAAATAGCCGGAACGGCTGTAGACGCTGTATTCCCTTATACAAATACACCAGCAAACATTATGAAACAAGGTGTTAGGTATTCACCTGTTGGGCTTTTGTATAATGGAAGTAAATTCATGAAAGCCATTAAAGACCCGGAAAAGAATATTTATGAAATCAATGACCTTGCGGAGAAACTGTCTGCTGGGGCAACTGGTACGGCAATTGGGACAATTGGGCTGTGGCTTGGCATGAATACGCTTGACGACTCTGTTTCGCTTACAACAAGTCTTTCCAGTAATGCCGAAGATAGGATGAATAAGAGCCTCGGAGTTCAGGAATATGCCATTAACATTAAAGTTGGTGACAAGCAGAAATCTATAACATTAGACTGGATGACTCCTTCCGCTTCATCTCTATTCCTTGGTGCAAGTTGCGGAAAGCTACTTCAAAGTGTTGGGGATAATACAGCATTTACTGGTAGCGTGTGGGACGATGTTTCCGGTGGGGTTAAAATCCTGAACGAGGTTGTTCAGCCAGTATTAGCCACATCAATGTTACAGACTTTCGACAATATCATTTCTGGTGCAAATAGCGATTCAGGAGTAAGCCCAGTTATTAACACCATAGGTGGAATGGCAGAATCTTATACAGCTTCATTTTATCCAAACGTATTGCGTGGTATCGCTAAAACGGTTAGACCATACGACTATAACAATATTACTCAATCGGAAACAGAAGGTGGACAGGCTAAAGAGCGTTGGTTCAACAATCTTAAAAACGGAATGGAGTTTAGAGATACGGGAGCCGCAAAAACAAACATTTGGGGCGAAGTTTCTGGAAAGCGTGGAAACATTGCGGTTTCCGCATTTAACAGCTTGCTAAACCCAGCAAGTGTTAAGGACGTTAAGCGAACAAAGGTTGATGTTGAAAATGCCGAACTTTATAATAGGCTTGAAAAAGACGGTTCTAGCAAGGCAGACAGCGTTATTCCTAAGAGCTACTATAATACAAACCTAAAGGTTTCTTCCGATGGAATGGAGAAAAAGAACGGATTAAAAGCAAGTGAAATGAAGCTCAATGCGGTTGACGTTTCAACGATAAACAAAGCTCGAAACTCTAAAGAGGGAGCAAGAGAAGCATTGAAAGATTTGCTTGTGGAAAATGCGTCTTTTAACCGAAAATCCGTCAGACTTTCCGATGATGAAAAGCAAAAAATCATGGACAAGAACTTCAAAAATACAAAAGAAGTTGTTGAATGGTTGCATACAACAAAAGCGTGGAAAGATGGAAGTGACGAAGATAAAGCCAATATGCAGATGGCTGTCCTTGGTCAAGGTAGCGGAGCAAAGAAAAAAGGTAGCGTTAAAGCCGGGGCAATGAAGGTTTATGAAGCTCACGGAAAAACGAAAACTGACTTTCGTTATGATAACGAGGTTACTTCAAGCAAAAAAGCAAAGCTTGGAGACCTTGGGAAAACACAAGATGGAAAGAAGAAGGTTCTCGATTTTCTGGAAGGAGCGGTAAAACCTAGTTACGGCAAGGACGGAACTTTGTATAAGAACTATCCGCTGAAAAACCTTTATCCATACTTAAACAAAGCCATTGAAGATGGAGAACTTACAGGTGACGAAGCAATCACATTGTTTGAAGCCTATAAGCGGAGTGATAAGGCTACTTTTAATCCTAATTATAAAGGCGGTAGAGGTGGTTATCGGAGGGGCTACCGACGACGCAGATACTATGGTCGTAGAAGATACGGCAGAAGGGGCGGTGGCGGTTCTTCCAGCGGTGTCGGAAAGGTTGTACAGCTTAAAACATCGGCTTTCAAATCTGATATTGCAGATTCCGATTATAAGAGTATGGCAACATCAGCAAGCGGAACAAGCAAGAAAACCGCAAAGATAAAGTCTCAAATCAACAGCAAGAATTCCGCACCAAAAGTTAAAGCACCAGAGCCAATTATCAAAACCAAAAAGAAAGGCTAGGAATTTATATAATGCAAGTTATTCACAATACGTCCGACATGGTTATCACAATAATTACGATTGTTTTTGCAAGTGGTGGTTTTTGGTCATACTTGCAGAGCAGAGATGTTCTGAATCGCAAGAGCAAAGAAGATGAAATGAAAACGCAATCTGAAATCATTGACTCACTAAAATTAATTAAAACTGGGACTATGTATATGTTGAGAAATGATTTACTCAACAGGATAGATAGGTTGTTGGAAATTGACGCTGACGAAATCAGCCTAAAAACGGTTGATAACATAAGGGAAGAATACAACACCTACAGAAAATTAAACGGTAATTCAGATGTAGTTACTAGATGGGAACTACTGATGGATAAAATAACAAACAATATCACTAATTAACACTAGAAAGGCGGTTTTTTAATGGATATTCAGACAACTATTACTCAGTATTGTGTACCTCAGATTCTTGTATTTTGCTTGTGCCTCGGTTTTGTTTTTAAGCGATGGCTCCCCATGGACAATAAATGGATTCCAACAGTGTTGTTTGTTGTTGGTATTGTTTGTGGTTTGGCTTATAACGGTGTTAGCTTTGATTCAGCTGTATACGGTGCAGTTTCCGGTCTTGCGTCCGTAGGTCTCAATCAGGCTTTTCAGCAGGCATTGGGGCTGAACGTTAGACCAAATATTGAATTAACCGAGGGCGAAGTACAGGATTACGAACTGGCAGAGGAAGAAGATGAAGCGGACGAAGAAGGTGAAGAGAATGAGTAAGACGATTGCGGTTCAGTGTGGACATGGTGTAAGTACTGATGGTTCTTGGGATTCTGGTTGTGTATATAGGGGACATACCGAGGCTGGGTTAATGCTCAAAATCACAAAATCGGCTGTAAAGTATCTCCGTGGCTGTGGGATTAAGGTCATTTCTGACGCAGACCATGGCAACAATAAAAACATGATTGCCGATGTTAGATGGGCGAATAACTTAGGTTGTAGTTTGTACGTTTCCATTCATTGTGACTATAGCGGTGCCCCAAAGGGGGTAATGCCGCTTTATGTGTCTGGTAGTGGAAAGAAGCTGGGAAAGTGCCTTGAAAAGCATATCAAGAAGGACTTGAAAATGAAGAGCAGAGGTGTTCAGAAGAGAACCGACCTTTGGGAACTTAACGGAACGGACATGACCGCTTGTATTCTTGAAACAGGCAGCATTAAAGGCGATTTGGCTACACTTAAAGGAAAGCCTGATACATACGGCAAGGCGATTGCAAAAGGTATTTGTACATATCTTGGAGTTACGTTTAAGGAAGGTTCAAAGCCAAAGCCGAAAGAGACATACCGTGTCCGTAAAACGTGGAAAGACGCAAAGTCTCAGAAGGGAGCCTTTTCGTCACTGGATAACGCTAAGAAGTGTGCCGATAAATACGGATATTCCGTTTTCAACAGCAAGGGGAAGGTGATGTATCGTGGCAAAAAGTAGGAAGATTAATAGAACTTATGTTGTAATTAAGGCTGACCCATTACGGGTCAAGCCTTCTTACAAGTCAAAGCTAAAAAAGACACTTGCGGTAGGAACGAAAGTTCACGCAACGAAGATTAAAGGTTACTACATCTATATTCCAGCACTTAAAGGTTGGACAATTTGGAAGGACAGCAAAGGACATAAATATGTCCGTCTTGTATCCGTTCCGAAAAGTACAAAGGCAAAAAAGCTTCTGAAAGAGCTGAAAATCGTTTCACAGAAGCTTATCAAAGCTGGTGTAAAGTACAACGCAAATAACCCTTGCACAAGTTTATCCAGTGCCTTGAAGCATAAAAGAACAAATTGTGCTACATTTATTTCATTCGGCTTACAGGGAATTGGCGTTTTGCCGAAAGGAAAGTACATTTGGCTGGATAAAAAGATTCATGGAACCGGAAGAAATATTATCAAGAAAAAGGCTAAAATTGCATATCCACGTAAGAAATGGAAACAGGCAAAATTAAAGCCCGGTGATATTTGCGGTTTCGCTAATAAGCCACACACAATGGTTTACGTTGGAAAGGATAAAAACGGACACGCTTTATGGTATTCGGCTGGTGGTTCAGATGTTAAACCGAAAAATCTTGGACCGAAAAGAAAGAAGAAGTACGAGAACAGAACCGTTTATGTACGTATCAGATTAAAATAGAGAGGTGAGCATATGTCTACAATAAGAGGGACGACACCAACATTTACAATTAACTTAAACGGTGTAGATTTAACACAAAACTACCGTATATATATCACCATCGACCAAAACGGAACTCAGCTCACGAAAGATAGCTTTTCTGACGCAATGCAGATGAACATTACCAAAATTGAAGCAGATGAAGGTTCATTCTCCACTCAGATTGATTTACATTTGACGCAAGAAGAAACTCTTATGTTTGATGTTGGTAACGCTGAAATTCAGGCAAAGTGGATTGATGTAACTGGTGCTGTAGAAGCAAGCGACATATCTATGGTTAAATTTAGTCGTGCGTTATTAGAGGATGTGGTTAAATCATGATTCCAGTTAGTTTAAATATTAGCGGAAATTCTAATACATACGAACTGAATTTACAATCAAGTGATAACACTGTTTCGTTCAGTCATGAAGAACATACACCAAAATATATAGGTGCTAGAGCGTATTGCACACCAACTGATGATGGGGCAATTATTACACTTATAGATTACAATGGTGAAACTTCCGTTGAAATAAAGAACGGTCGCTCACAGCTTGATGACAATGATTACACTAAAATTGCTACAACCGTTTTAACCCTTTTGCAAAACAGCCTTGCAAACGAAGTGTTCATGAACGTGAGCGAGTATGACGCAAACAGAAACGGTATAGTCGACAATGCCGAATCAGTAAACGGATATACGGTCGAATCAAATGTGCCACAGAATGCAGAATTCACTGACACAAAATACGATGCGTTAACTTCATTGATGATAGATGATATTTGCGATTTATAAATATTAATATTGGGGGATTTATTATGGCTAATAAGATTGATTACAGACTTGACGAAAACGGACTTGCTCACCTGTGGCAGAGAATTAAATTGCTTGTTACAAACAAAGTATCAAACAAGGTTGATAAGGTGGACGGAAAGGGACTTTCCACTAACGACTATACCAATGCCGAAAAAACAAAACTTGCTGGAATTGCAGATGGGGCACAGAGGAATGTACAGCCGGATTGGGCACTTACTTCTGGTGATGGTGCAATTAAGAACAAGCCTACTATTCCAACGAAGGTATCAGACCTTACAAACGACAGCAAGTATCAAAGTGCGAGCGAAGTTAATACAAAGATTATCAGAATGCTGGATACGCTTGATTTGGCTGATGAAAATATTCCGTCAACGACAGATGAAGGACAATACTTTATTTCGGCATTAACGCAAGAAAATGGCTTGGTTAAGGCTAAAAAAGCTCAATTCGCAACGCAATTTACGGTAAACCTTGAAGCCGCACAGTCGCAAGGAGATGTTGTAACTTCGCAACAGCTTTCCCAAAGTATTGCGAACGCAGTCGGCAAAATCACATCATTTGAATATAAGATTGTAGATTCTCTTCCATCTACCACCGAAGGAAAGAAGGGCACTATCTACCTTGTAGCACATAGCGGTAGCACGAATCAGAACAGCTATGATGAATACATTTTCCTTCCGGCAGAAGGTAGTACAGCGGCACGGTATGAGAAGATTGGCACAACTGATATTGACCTCACTCCATACGCAAAGAAAACGGATATTCCGAAAAAGGTATCACAGCTCACAAACGACTCGGATTTCGAAACTAAAACAAATGTTATAAATAGAATAACCGCAGATATTAGAAATGCTATTAATAAGCTTGACAATACAGATACAGCCGAGACAGGAAAGTATGTTTCCGCCGTATCACAGAATGACGGTGTAATCACAGTGACGAGAGCTAATTTTGCAGACGCTATTCCGGCAATTACGGAAACTCAGATTGATAATATTTGCACATTTTAGTTAGGCGGTGATTTGATGGCTACAGATATTGATAGAGTAGATTCAACTGGATTAGGTATTTTGTGGAACAAAATGAAACAATATGTTCAGCAATATGTTCAGCAAAACTCTTCCGGTGGAGTATCAATTTCTTCCGTATATCCCGTAGGCTCAATCTATATGAGCGTGAATTCCACAGACCCATCAACTTTGTTTGGTGGGTCGTGGGAACGGATTCAAGACAGATTCCTCCTTGCTTCCGGTAACTCATACGGTGCCGGAAGTACTGGTGGTTCTGCTGATTCGGTAGTGGTGTCACATACACACGCACAGAAAGCTCATTCACATGGTTTTGAAAACGGCGACAAAGTGTGGACAACCGCTTCTGGTTCTACTGAACCAGGAAATCAGATTTCGGGTTCAGCGAAGTATTACGCTTCAACTGCGAAGAAAGATTATACATGGAGAACCCGAACGACCAGTGAAACACCGAATATAGAATCTACAGGTGAAAGCGGTGTCGGAAAGAACATGCCACCATACTTAGCTGTATACGTGTGGAAGAGAATTGGATAGGGGGTATATATGAATTTAATTTCAACAATGTTAGGTTCATCGGAAGAAAGATTAAGAATCTTGAAACGGAAGTTGGAAATATCAACTCTACACTGGACAATGTTTCGCCAGCCCCAAAAGTAATCCCGATTGAGCGTGGCGGGACAGGTGCCACAACAACTAATGGAGCGTTGGATAACCTATTTGGAGAATCACCACTTCCAATAAGTAGAGGTGGTACAGGGGTTAATACACAAGAAAAATTATCCAATTTATGCGTTGGTATTTCACTTATAGAAATAGAAACAACTCTAAAAGGTAATAGCGACAACAGTATAAAATATTCTATGAAGGAGCCAATGTTTCCTATTAAACCGGGCTATACAGGATATGAATTTTTTATTGGTGAACTCCTTGGGATTACGACCAACGTACAAAACAGTGATGGTGGAAAAAATTCATCATATGTTAATGTTTACGGAGTTTATTTTTCAAACAATAATGAAGTTGTTTCTGTAAAATGTAGAAATTTTAGCTCTTCCGAAGCTGTGATTAGAATATTGATTAGAGTTGCATATATACCAAAGCCAGAACAAAATAATTAAACACAAATAGCTCCCGGCGGAAAATTATCAAAAACCGCCGGGAGCTATTTGTGTTTAATTGCCTTATCGCAGGAATAAAAAATAAGGTTGTGAGTGAATACACAATTATTTTACAACATAAATAAATAATTTGAAATTGGTCAAAATTGTTTTACGTCCGTTTTCCTTTTTTTCACATACATATTTTTACCTCTTGCGTAAACACGTAAAATTGCTTATAATATGAGTGTAGTCTTTTGGCATGGGCTTCTGTAGAATGTATTTTTTACTATTTTCTTCTTTCACTCATTTTTTGCACCATCGGAGAAATCCGGTGGTGTTTTTTTATGCAATTTTCCTAATCTGCTTATAATATAATAATATAACTATAA
>OMDK01000549.1_pt1 | contig 18911 bp, 19 predicted proteins | sample 1645201 | NCBI WGS metagenome assembly OMDK01 (sample SAMEA103958151, study PRJEB25191) | human gut metagenome
TCATCAGAAAGGAGAAAATGTTATAGAGTTTAATATGAATGAGCACTTATTAATTAAAAAGGCAAAAAAAGGAGATGTAGAAGCGTTTGGAGAGTTATACACAACCGTATATAAAAAATTATATCGTTTTGCATTTTATATATTGAAAAATCAACAAGATGCGGAAGATGTTGTAAGTGAGGCTGTGACGTTTTACAGGAATAAGAAAATTAAAAAGAGAAGAAGCATTTTCAAATTGGATGTACCAGATTGTAGCAAATAAATGCAAACGAAAAATGAGGGAATATTATCGTGAAGACATATTATATGAGGATATTGATATGTGGGATCATTCTAAGGAAGAACACTATGAGGTACGGAAAGCGTTCATGGAGTTATCATCAGAAGAACGCATGATCATAGGATTGCATTTATTCTTCGGATATAAGACAAGAGAGATCGCTCAATTTATGGAATTGAATGATAATACGGTACGTTCAAAAGAAAGCAGAGCAATGAAAAAGTTGGAAAATAAATTGAAAGGACTGAGAGAAAATGGATGATATTTTAAAAGAGATAGAAAAAGCTGCAGACGATATACAAATTCCTGCTTCACTTGATCCGAATAATGTGAAGAAAAAATTAAAGGAAAGAAAACTATCAGAGGAATCAAATTATATGAATTATAAGAAATCAGAATACAAAAAAGTGAATGAAGAAAAGCATAAGAACAAAAAATTCAATGTAAGAAAAATTGTGGAATACGCTGCGGCAATTGCTTTGGTTATAGGAATCGGCAGTGCTGGAATTTATAATGTTATTACAAGACAAGCGGGAAATGAATCAGAGAAAAATATACAAAGTGATGAGATAAATGCATCTAATCAAGTAGCATCTTGCGAGGATGCGGATAAGAATACCAGAAATGATGCCGACCAATCTCAGTTAGATTCCGCAGATGCTTACCTGGAAAAGAAAAATGATATTGGAACATATCATCTTGCAAGTAATTATGAAGAAGTTTACAAACTCGTGGACACAGACAATATATATGTTTCTTATTGTGGAAAAGATAAGGAAGATGCAAGTGCTACAAAAAAGGAAAGCTATTCACAGACAAATCTGCAGGTAGATGGTGTTGACGAAAGCGATTATGTAAAAACAGATGGCAGTTATATATATGTGCAAAAGGAAGATAAAATTGTTATTACAGATGTTAGAAACGAAAAGATGAATATATTGGGAAAAATATATCCGGATTTAGGGAAGAATGGACATATAAGGGCAATGTATGTCGATGGCAATCAGTTGTTTCTTGTGTTACAAAAAAATGCATCAGATAAAATGAAATGTATTCTTCAAACGTACAATATTGCAGATCGAAAACATGCCAAGTTAGAAGGAAGCGTAGTTGTCGAAGGAGAGTATGCAGATTCAAGAAAAGTAGGAGATTTTGTATATTTATTTACCAATAAAGGTATTTTGTATAATGAAACAACCTATAAAGGTGATAAAGAAAAAATCATCCCTCTCGTTAACGATGAGAAAATACCTTCTGGATGCATTTATGTGCAGAATCATGCCAACAGCGAATTTATTGCAGTTTCAGTTAATGTAAAGAAGCCAACAGAGATTGTTGACCAGATGATGGTCATGAATGCTAGTGTAAATGTTTATATGGGAACAGATGCAATCTATTTGTATTCTACAGAATATAAGAAAGAAAAAGCTTATACTAATATTACAAAATTTCAGTATAATGATGGATATATGTCTGGAGTGGCATCAAAGACCGTAAAAGGAGAAATAACAGATGTTTTTGCAATTTCGGAATCGAATAATATCCTTCGTGTTCTTACAACGGAATGGGATGAGCAATCAAAAAACAGATTATATATGCTGGATGATAAGATGCAAATTTTAGGAAAGTTGTCAGGTATTGCGGATGGCGAAGAAATTTATGCGGCCAGATATATTGGAAATATTGCATATTTTATAACGTATCACAATACGGATCCGCTTTTTGCTGTGGATATATCAGACCCTGAGACACCAAAAGTAATAGGTGAACTTAAAATTACGGGATTTTCTGATTATCTGCACCCATATGGAAAGGATAAGATTCTTGGAATTGGATACGAAACGGATGCTGTGACAGGAGAGCAGCTGGGAGTTAAGCTGACAATGTTTGATATATCAAATCCAGAAAAATTAAAGGTTATCGATACGCTTCACTTAAATGGAGATTATTGCAGTGCTGCGGAAGATTATAAGACTGCACTGGTAGATAGTGAAAAGAATGTGATTGGCTTTACTGTTGAGCAATGGGAACAGACACAAAAAGATGAAACTGCACAGGATAGTGGAAGAAGATATTATGTTTATTCCTGGAAAAACAATCATTTTGTGAAGCAATTTGAAAAAAAGGTTCCTGAAATTAAAAATGACATGTATGAGACATGTGATGATTTATATGTGGATAATTATGATATCCGGGGACTTTATATAGGAGATACCTTTTATTTGAATTATCCTTCAAATAAATCTTATAAACTGGAAAGCTATAATATGTTGAAAAATTATGATGAAATGGACCAGTTACAGTTTTAACAATCATAGTTTTACGCCATAGACATTATGAGACATTATGAATGACAGGCATTATAAAATTAAATAGTAGTTAGCATTGAATGATTATAAAATATCAGGATTTTCTGTACAAAAGCAGGTATAGGAGATTCTGGTATTTTTTCTATATAGTAAAAGCAAGTTTCTGAATTTGCATTTAACTGGTTTTTAAAGTAAATATTTATGTTTTGTATGATATGTCTGTACATTGTCGCGAATGCACAAATTTATAAGACCTTTTTTGTGAATGATTTTGACGGAAAATGATTGACTATGAAAAAGCTGACCGATATAATACAAATATAGATGAACGGCTTTGAACGTTTGTGAACGAATAAGGAGTGATGTATATGCTTGCGGAAGAAAGATTTTCAAAAATATTGTCCATAATAGAAATCGAGGGCAGTGCGACAATGCAAGAACTTATGGCGGCTCTTGATGCATCGGAATCTACAGTCCGAAGAGACTTGAATACAATGGATGATAATGGATTGCTGACCAAGGTGCATGGAGGTGCGGTTGCAAAGAGACCTTCCATCAGTACACATGATGAAAATGTCAAAAGTCGTAAAGCATTGAATGCCGGTGAGAAAGCGGATATTGCAAAATATGCGGCAGCTTTAATTAAGCCGGAAGATTTTGTATATCTCGATGCAGGTACGACAACCGAACGGATGATTGAATACATTCAGACAACGAAGGCAGTATTTGTTACGAATGCAATCAGTCATGCAAAGCTTTTGTCGGAGAAAGGCTGTAGAGTTTATATTCTTGGTGGAGAATTTAAATCGCAGACAGAGGCAATTGTTGGTGAGGAAGCGATGGAAACTTTGGATAAATACAATTTTACCAAAGGATTCTGGGGAACCAACGGAATCAGTGTAAGCAAAGGTTTTTCTACACCGGAGTTAAAAGAGGCAATGGTAAAAAAGAAATCTATGGCAAACTGTAAAAAGTGTTATGTATTGGCAGATGCCAGTAAGTTTGACCAGATGTCCAGTGTAAAATTTGCGGATTTTGAGCAGGCTACTATTATTACAACTGAGTTAAAAAAGCCCGCTTTGAAAAAATATAAAAACATTGTGGAGGTAAAATAAATGATTTATACAGTAACATTTAATCCATCGTTGGATTACATTGTCACAGTTAATGATTTTATGACAGGAATTGTAAATCGAACAAGTAAGGAAATTATTTTTCCGGGAGGAAAAGGAATCAACGTTTCGATGGTACTGAAAAATCTTGGATGCGAGAATACAGCGTTGGGATTTATGGCTGGATTTACGGGCCGGGAGATTATTCGATTGTTGGAAGAAAAAGGAATCTCTACCGATTTCATTCATGTAGCTGAGGGAACATCCCGAATCAATGTAAAGCTTCGTGCACAGAAAGAGACAGAAATCAATGGACAGGGACCGGCAATCGCATCGGCAGATATCAAGAAATTGTACGAGAAATTAGATAGTCTGCAGGATGGAGATATCCTGGTATTGGCAGGAAGTATTCCGGATACAATGCCAGAGTCTATGTATATGGATATTATGGAGCATTTACAAAACAAGAAACTGAACATTGTTGTAGATGCAACAAAGGATCTTCTGATGAATGTATTGGCTTATCATCCATTTTTAATCAAGCCAAACAATCACGAACTTGGAGAAATTTTCCACGAGACCATTACGGAAAAAGATGATGTTGTAAAATATGCAAAGAAGCTTCAGGAAAAAGGTGCACGAAATGTACTTGTTTCCATGGCTGGAGATGGTGCTGTGCTTGTGACAGAAGATGGTCAGGAATTTCGCAGCGAAGCACCAAAAGGAAAAGTGGTTAATTCTGTTGGAGCAGGAGATTCCATGGTGGCGGGTTTTGTATATGGTTACCTGCAGAATCATAATTACGCAGATGCTTTTCGTTATGGAATTTGCACAGGAAGCGCAAGTGCTTTTTCGGAAGAACTGGCAACAAAGGCTGAAGTGGAAGCCTTAATTGAAAAAAACAAAAATTTATTTTAGGAGGGAGATTTAATGAGAATCAGGGATTTATTAGCAGCAGAAAGCATTGAACTCAATGGTTCTGCAACCGACAAAAAAGATGTCCTGAACAAGATGGTCGATTTGATGGCGAAAAGCGGAAAAATCAATAACATTGAGACCTATCGCGCAGGCGTTTTTGCGAGAGAAGAAGAAGGAACAACAGGAATTGGTGAAGGAATTGCTATTCCACATTGTAAGTCGGATGCAGTCAATGCACCGGGACTTGCAGCAATGGTCGTAAAAGGCGGTGTGGAATTTGCTTCGTTAGACGGAGCACCGGTTCACATTCTGTTTCTTATCGCAGCTCCAAACACAAAGGATAATGTACATCTGGATGTGCTCAGTAAGTTATCCGTATTGCTGATGGATGAAAATTTTACCAAAAATCTAATGGAAGCAAAGAGTGTGGATGAGTTCCTTGCTGTGATTGATGAGGCAGAGAACGAGAAAGATGCCAAAGAAGAGCAGCCGGTTGAGACACCGAAGGGTGTACAGATTCTTGCCGTGACAGGATGTCCGACAGGTATTGCACATACGTATATGGCAGCAGAAGCACTTGAGAAAAAAGCAGCAGAACTTGGATATACCATTAAGGTTGAGACAAGAGGCTCCAGTGGTGCCAAGAATGTTGTGACAGATGAGGAAATTGCAAATGCAGTCGGAATTATTGTTGCAGCAGATACAAAAGTTCCAATGGATCGATTTGATGGAAAGAAAGTCATTGAATGCAAAGTTGCAGATGGTATTAATAAGGCAGAGCAGCTGATCAATCGTGTGATGAGTGGTGACGCACCTGTTTATCATGCAACAGATGCAAAGAGAGAGACAAAAGAAGAAAAGAGTTCCGGTGGAATCGGACATATGACATATACCCATCTGATGAGTGGTGTATCTCACATGCTTCCGTTCGTTATCGGTGGTGGTATTATGACTGCCATGGCATTCCTGATTGATACTATCCTAGGATATGGTGCAACGGGTGGATCTGCATTTGGTTCCTGTACACCTCTCTCTGCATTCTTTAAGTATTGCGGTGGTCTTGCCATGGGACTGATGGTTCCGGTATTGGCTGGTTACATTGCATATTCGATTGCAGATCGTCCGGGTCTTGCTGTTGGTTTTACAGGAGGTTTGTTAGCTTCAAGCGGTAATGCATTAGTAAAAGGATATCAATGGGCAGATGGAACAACTGGTTTTCAGAAGTTTGTCGCTGATTTTGCATTCCAGGGAATAGACGGAGGAAGTACCGTATCCGGATTTTTAGGTGGAATTTTGGCAGGTTTTCTTGCAGGCTTTATTATTCTTTTCCTGAAAAAAGCATTTTCCAAACTCCCAGCTTCACTGGATGGAATTAAACCAACTTTAATCTATCCATTGCTTGGAATTTTAATTATCAGTATTTTAATGTGTTTTATTTTTAATCCATTAATTGGATTAATTAATACAGGTTTAAGCAATATGCTTACCGGAATTGCAAATGCAGGCTTTATCACCGTACTTGGTTTAATTCTTGGTGCAATGATGGCAATTGATATGGGAGGTCCAATCAATAAGGCTGCATATGTATTTGGTAATGGAATGCTTATAACAGCAGCAAAGTTAATGGAAAATGGTGCGCAGATATCTGACCCGGCAGTACAGGCTTGTTATATTGCGATGGCATGCATCATGGTCGGAGGTATGGTTCCGCCAATAGGTATTGCACTTGCATGCTGGTTCTTCCCGAAGAAATTTACAGTAGCTGAACGTAATTCAAAAGTTTCGAACCTTGTTATGGGAGCTTCCTTTATTACAGAAGGAGCAATTCCATTTGCAGCATCTGATCCGTTACATGTCATTCCTTGTACACTGGTTGGTGCCGGAGTTGCCGGATTCTTATCCGCATTGTTTGGATGTACATTGATGGCTCCACATGGTGGAATTTTCGTATTTGCAACGGTTGGAAATCCTCTGATGTATATTGTTTCCTGGGCAGTTGGCTCTGTAATCACAGCATTGTTGCTTGGCGTAATTAAAAAAGATGTGCAGCAATAGAAGTAAAAATAATTAATCATAAAAAGGAGAAATTAAAATGAAAGAATTCAAGTATACAATCAAAGATGAGTTAGGAATCCACGCACGTCCGGCAGGACTTCTGGTAAAGGAAGCAGCAGCTTTTCCTTGCAAGGTTACCATTGAAAAAGGCGGTAAAGAAGTAGATGCAAAGAGAATCTTAGGTGTGATGGGACTTGGCGTAAAATGCGGAGAAGAAATCACATTAAGAACAGATGGAGATCAGGAAGACACAGCAATGGAGACATTAAGCAAATTCTTAGAGACAAATCTCTAAAATTTGAATGAGGTGAGGAATATGATGATTGAGGGTAAAAGCGTATACAGCGGGGTGGCAATTGGCCGCCTCGCAATATACCACAAGGCAGATAATCAGGTAAAAAGAGAAAAAATCAGTGATGTTGAGGCAGAACTTGCCCGCTTTGAAGAGGCAAGAAATACTGCAAAAGAACAGCTCGCCGGTTTATATGAGAAAGCTTTAAAGGAAGTTGGAGAAGTCAATGCAGCCATCTTTGAAGTTCACCAGATGATGCTGGATGACCTTGATTATGTGGAGTCTGTTATCAATATGATTCAGAGTCAGGAAGTCAATGCAGAGTATGCAGTTGCAACAACCGGAGATACACTTTCGGAAGTGTTCGCTTCTATGGATGATGATTATATGCGTGAGCGTGCAGCGGATGTGAAAGATATTTCCAACCGTGTGATTGCTATATTGCAGGGAAAGGGTGCAGGTGGCCTGAATGCAGATGAGCCTGTGATTCTTCTGGCCGATGATCTTGCACCAAGCGAGACGGTCCAGCTCGATAAATCCAAGGTCCTTTCTTTTGTAACCAGACATGGTTCCACAAATTCTCATACGGCAATTCTTGCCCGCACCATGAACATTCCTGCATTGATCGGTATTGATTATCCGGAAGATGCAGAAGGTAAGATGGGAATTGTTGACGGATATGAAGGCAAGCTTATTATCGATCCACCTGTTTCCGTTCTGGAGACTTACCAGAAAAGAAAAGAGGCAGATGAGGAGAAAAAGCGCCTGCTCCTTGAATTAAAGGGAAAAGAAAACGTCACCATTGATGGTACGAAAATTAATCTTTATGCAAACATTGGAAGTGTTGCAGATGTTGCTTCTGTACTTGCAAATGATGCTGGTGGAATCGGTCTTTTCCGAAGCGAATTTCTGTATCTGGAGAGTTCAGATTATCCGACAGAGGAAGAGCAGTTTGCAGCATACCGTAAGGTTGCAGAATCTATGGCAGGAAAGAAAGTAATTATCCGTACACTCGATATTGGTGCAGATAAGCAGGTGGATTATTTCCATCTGGATAAAGAGGACAATCCGGCCATGGGTTACCGCGCAATCCGTATCTGCTTAGACCGCAGAGATGTATTCAAGACACAGCTTCGTGCATTGTATCGTGCAAGTTACTATGGAACAATTTCCATCATGTTCCCAATGATTATTTCTGTAAATGAAGTAAAAGAAATTAAGAAAGTCATTGCAGAAGTAAAAGCAGAACTGGATGAGGAAAAGATTCCATATAAGGATGTAGAAATCGGAATCATGATTGAGACACCAGCAGCAGTTATGATGAGTGAAGAACTCGCACAGGAAGTTGATTTCTTCTCCGTTGGTACAAACGATCTGACACAGTATACGCTGGCAATTGACCGTCAGAATCCAAAGCTTGACAATATTTATGATTCTCATCATCCGGCAATCCTTAAGATGCTCAAGATGATTGTAGATAATGGACATAAGGGTGGATGCTGGGTTGGTATCTGTGGAGAACTTGGAGCAGATACAACACTGACAGAGACCTTCCTGAAGATGGGATTTGATGAATTATCCGTAAGCCCATCCATGATACTTAAAGTACGTCAGGAAATTCGTTCCATTGAATTAAAATAAAAATGCATAGTTATAAATACGCAGAATAAGAGCCGGGGAGCTACAACTCTCCGGCTCTTATTTTGCTTGCCTGCATTTATAAATCATAGTATGATTAAAGGGTCAAAAGGTATCATCGATGCATGCTTGCATGCAATTCGATGGATACCTTAGTGACCCGTATTACACCAAAAAAGTAGCAATTAGCAGGAAGTAATAAAGAAAATGGAAGAAAAAAGAACCGGTACATTATATTTATGCGCAACACCAATTGGAAATCTGGAAGACATTACATTCCGTGTACTGCGCACATTAAAAGAAGTTGATCTGATTGCAGCGGAGGATACACGTAATTCGATTAAGTTGCTGAATCATTTTGAGATAAAGACTCCTATGACAAGTTATCATGAGTATAACAAAATTGACAAAGCCTATCAGCTTGTGGATCGTCTGCGGGAAGGAAAAAATATTGCATTGATCACAGATGCAGGTACTCCGGGAATTTCTGATCCGGGAGAAGATATTGTGCGTATTTGTTATGAGGAAGGCATTGAGGTAACATCGCTGCCGGGTGCAGCAGCCTGTGTGACAGCGCTTACGATGTCCGGACTTCCGACAAGAAGATTTGCGTTTGAGGCTTTTTTGCCAAAGGATAAAAAGGAACATCAGGCAGTACTTGAGGAACTTGCAGGAGAAACCCGCACCATGATTGTTTATGAGGCGCCGCATCATCTTGTAAAGACACTGAAAGAACTCGAACAGACACTTGGAAGCGACCGCAGACTTACCATCTGCAGAGAGCTGACCAAGCGCCATGAAGAAAAAATGCAGACAACGTTTGGGGAAAGTCTGCAGTACTATGAGACACATGAACCTCGTGGAGAGTATGTGTTGGTCATTGAAGGCAAATCCCGTGCGCAGATTCAGAAGGAGCAGCAGCAGAGCTGGGAATCCATGAGCATTGAGGAACATATGCAGTATTATGAATCGCAGGGAATTGCCCGCAAAGAAGCGATGAAACTGGTAGCAAAAGATCGCGGTGTAAGCAAACGCGATATTTACCAGAGTCTTCTTTAAAATGAAATAATGTATCAAGTGGAAGAAAGGTCAACGCAATGCGCGTTTTACCTGTTCTTCTACGCTGGAAAACGGCGCAGGTCCGGTGCGGAGTATTGCTTCATGGAAAGCAGACGCATCGAATTTGTCGCCGTATTTTTTTTCACATGTTTCGCGAAGCTGCCGAAACTGCAGATAGCCTACATAGTATTTTAAATAGTTACCGGGATCTTCAAGAACAAGATCTGTGATAGAGTCGATGGCCGTTTCATCATCAATTCCGAAGTTTTTCCAGAATTTCTGCATATCCGCCTTTTTCCATCCATAGTAGTGAATACCGATATCCGAACTGGCATAAAGGCTGAGCATGGCAGCCTGATTGTGCTGCAGCAGGCTGGCCTGATCTTTGGGCAGTCCGGCATAATAGTAGGCTAACATTTCCACATAAGTTGCCCAGCCTTCCGTGTATGCCGGATAGTTGAAAAGCGAGCGGATCGGTGGAAGTCCATAATCGTAGGATTGTATGGTCTGATAGAGATGACCGGGGTAGCCTTCGTGGGCCAAAGTCGTAAAATAATACAGATCCGTGTAATTGTTCGCATTATTGATATAAATACGATTAGTAGAATAGTCATCGATTGGTGCAGTGATGTAGAAAGCGGGCGCAAGGTATTCGGACAGAGATTCGTCCACATGGGTAATCTCACAGGTCGTATCACAGGCTTTTGGAAAGTCTTTGGTGATGGCCTTTTTTAAATGATCGATCATGGCGTTCTCATCTGTGAGCTGACTGTCCAGTTTGATATCCATGGAAGCAAGTTTTGGATTGGAAGCCAGTATCGTTGTACAGATATCCACATCTTCCTGCCGGGCATCGGCAATCTGTTGAAAGAGTTCATCTACCGTGAAATCGGTTCCGGTATTGTAGGCAACCAGGGCTTCATAGTAGGATTTTCCATCTTCATAATTGCACAGACCCCAATCATTCCGGCCACAGCCGAGCAGTTTTGTAAGGCCGGAAATCATTTCAGAATAGGCGGGAATGACATGCTCCGCAATTACCTGCTTATTTTTTGCAATATACTCTTCCTTTTCACTGTCGCTCAGATTCAATGTGTCCAAGCGGTTGGAAAATGTGGATAACAGGAAGTTATCTTCCGGATGTTGTGTAAAAATCTCACATCCCTCGATGACTTTCATACATTTTTTGTCCGACATAAAAAGCCCGGCTTTTGCTTTGTCCTCCTCGTAGGAAAGAATGTTGGAAAAATAAGTATCCATCTGGGCAAGAAGAGTCAGGTAATCATCCACATCCTGTTTGTGGTAAAAAGGATATTCTGCCAGCAAAATTGGAAGCTGTGAGGTCACACCGTTTGACGGAGTGACAACTTCTTCATACATCGGATACTCTGCAAGTGCCCGCTGACGTCTGAGTGTATCCTCAAGAATTTTATATGTAAGTTTGTTTTGTGCATCCAAAGCACGATAGGAATAATGGGACAGTTCTTTTTGCAGATGCTCCAGATTTTTTGCACTGCTTTTTTGTGATTTGGTGGAAAAATCTCCGAATGTCACTTCGTAAGAATCAATACCCATTGAGGAAGGATCCTTGAGTGTAAAATGCAGATTCATCGTGTTCGAAGTAAGTTCATCTGCAAATAACCGGGAAATAAAATTGTTGAAGCTTTCACTTCCCTTATGCTGCAGTTGGAACGCCGGAAAAAGAGTACGGAAGCAGAAAAACAGAGCCAGAAGAAAAGCGGCAGCAAAGAAAATCCGGTATTTTTTAAAAATCGATTTCATGTGCATGCTCCAAGAAGAAAATTTATATATTCTATGCGGATTTTAAAAGAAACATAACCGCTGTAAGGTATATTGCTATGCTTTCCGGAATAGGATGAAAGCAAGAAAAAAGTACGGGATAAAAAGCATGAATTATCTATGGGGTGGTATGATCCTTGTAGGAGTCATCTACGCGGCTTTTACAGGAAATATGAATGCGGTGACCAATCAGGCGTTAGCATCTGCAAAAGAAGCCATCAGCCTTTGCATTACCATGGCGGGAGCAATGGCATTCTGGGTAGGAATCATGCGCATTGCAGAACATCAGGGAATATTGGAAAAAACAGCACAGAAAATGAATCCAATGCTGAATTTTCTGTTTCCTTCTGTTCCAAAATCTTCGCCGGCAAGAAGTGATATTGCCAGTAATATAGTGGCAAATGTACTGGGGCTTGGCTGGGCGGCCACACCGGCAGGCCTTTCGGCCATGAAACAGTTAAAAAAACTGGATGCAAGGACGGGTTATGCGACGGATGCCATGTGTGATTTTTTAATATTGAATATTTCTTCTTTACAGTTGATTCCTGTAAATATTATTGCATACCGCACAGAATATGGTGCAGTCAATCCCGTAGCGGTCGTAGGTCCGGCAATTCTTGCTACCTGTGTGTCCACAGGAGTTGCCATATTGTTTATTAAACTGCGGCATTTACTGTCATCGAGCCGGTAGCATTTATGGAGGAAAAGATGCATGCAATTTGTTGTTTTTCTATCAGAAGCGATAATTCCTTTGTTGTTATTTTTGATCGTAGGAAGCGGTTTACTGCGTCATCAGAAAGTATATGAAGATTTCCTTGATGGGGCAAAAAGCGGTATTCGTACTGTTGTCGAAATTATGCCGACACTGATTGGACTGATGGTTGCGGTCGGGGTTTTGCGTGCGTCCGGATTCCTGGATTTTGTATCCGTATGTCTGAAAAAATTGCTGGCTTTTACCAATCTACCGGCGGACTTATTTCCGATTGCAATTGTAAAAATGTTTTCATCCTCGGCAGCAACGGGGCTTTTACTGGATCTGTACAAAGAGCATGGATGTGATTCCTTCGCTGGAATGGCAGCATCGATCATGCTCAGCAGTACAGAAACGATTTTTTATACAATGTCGATCTATTTTATGTCCGTGAAGGTGAAGAAAACGAGATATACTTTGGCGGGTGCACTGATTGCAACAATCGCAGGCATAATAGCGAGTGTGATATTGGCAACTTATATGTGAAATATTATGCAATAATATTTAAATTATGGTAAAAATGCTATACAAATACATATAAAAAGAAAAATTATTAGAGAAAAAGCACAAAAATAGTTGACTTTATTGAAAGAAGTGGTCAAAATAGAAAGTAAGGATATATTACGAAAGATCAAGGATGATGGGAGAGGATTACGATGGCATTTGGAAAAAGCAAAATAGATAAAATCTGCCTGGAGGCAGTAGCTCAATTAAAGGAGACAGATTACACCAAGGCAGATCCACAGATTGGACAAATGTATCAGAGATTGGTAGGTGGACGTAGTCAGCTGGAGACAGTAATGGAAAGAGATTTGTCTGCAGTCACGCAGATCAGTTCTCTGGAGAAGACATTGACTTACTATACAGATCGCCTGGGCGGCATTTCAAATGATCTGGCAGATTCTACGGATACGATTCTTCAGGCTTCCACGGAGACTTCCCGCGTAGCTGGTGAAGTGTCTAATCAGCATGAAGATCTGACGAAGACCATTCTGTCAGCATCTGAGGAGTGTGCTACCATTTATAAAAATATTGAAGATGGACAGCAGCAGCTCACAGAAATCAAGGATTTGTCGCAGACAACCATTACAGAGTCCGGTGAAATGAAAGATAACATGGAGAATCTGTTTGATGTCATCAATCATATGAATGAGGTGATTGATGGAATCAACAGTATTTCCGGACAGACTAATCTGCTTGCATTGAATGCGTCTATTGAGGCTGCCAGAGCCGGCGAAGCAGGAAAAGGATTTGCAGTCGTTGCCGAAGAAATCCGAAAGCTTGCAGAAGAGACACAGAAGATGACGGCAAACATGGGAGAATTCGTTGAGCGTATCAAAGAAGCTTCCGGAAAGAGCGCAGACAGTGCAAATGCAGCGGTTACCGCGATGAACAATATGAATGAGAAGATTAACTCTGTATGGAAAATCAACGATGAAAATCAGAAGAGTGTAGGACGTATTACCGATTCTGTAAGTTCACTTGCAGCAGTGAGCCAGGAAATTTCAAGTTCTATGGATGAGATGGCAACACAGGCAAGTAATATTCAGAAACAGTGCGAGGAACAGCAGAATGAGACACAAAAGCTACTGACAATTGGTATTAATTTAAAAGATGCTGCAGCACCTGTACGTCAGGTAGAAAAAGACATCAATGCAGCAATCACAACTATCGGTGAGATGGGAAAAGACCCATTCTATGTAATGGATAACAGTTTCTTTTTAAAGAATATGGAAAAAGCAGAGACGACTTATAATGAATGGGTGGCATCCATTAAAGACGCCGTGGACAGCAAGATTGTAACACATATTCAGACAAGTGAGAGAAAGAGTGCATTCAGTTATCTCATCAATGCAATGCAACCACAGAATGAACAGGTTAGAGCTATCTGGAATAAGATAGTGGAAGATTACAAAAAAGTACATGAAACCGGAAATAATGTTGTCAAGGCAGTGGACAATCAGGAATTTGATAAAGCACAGCAGCTTTTCCAGGAAGTGGAGAATGCTTCTAAGACAATTATTGCAGAAATCAAGCAAATGGAGAGTACAGTACAGCAGTTGAGTGGACAGGGACTTCATTTTTAATGTCTAGTATAGCGTTTTTAAATTAACTAAACCATATTACTTGCTGCTTCACTTGCAGCTACAGCATTTGCAGGATGTGGTTCAAGCAAAGACACTGGTAAAAGCAATGATACAAAGGCTAAAACAGAGTCACAGAGCGAAGAGAAAGATACATCAAAAGATGCAACATCTGGAAAGACAGATGATGGCAAGTATGTTGATGTAGATGCTTACTTAGCAGATGAGACAATTAAGAGTCAGCTGGATAAGGTTTTATCTTCAACAGAAGAGGGCCTTAACATGGAAATCCTTAGTGAAAAGGATACACTCATCTACAAATACACATTTGATGAGCAGGTTATTACAGATGATGTAGATGGAGATGCAGTAAAGGCTTCTCTTGAGAAGTCACTTGCACAGCAGGATGCTACTATGCAGAATGTTGCAAATTCTCTTACATCATACATTGATCAGGATCCAATCAAGGTCAGAGTTGAGTATGTTGATGCAGATGGAACTACTCTTTGTAAGAAAGAGTACACATCTGGAAACTAAAGATAATTAGTTTCGGTTATCAATCCCATGTCATTTGGCATGGGATTGATGATACTTTTGCAATGAGTTGACTTTTGGTAGCAAGCGAACTATAATAAATATTGAACGACGCGGGATGGAGCAGTCTGGAAGCTCGCCGGGCTCATAACCCGGAGGTCACAGGTTCAAATCCTGTTCCCGCAACTAAGGACCGTATTCGTTGGAATATGGTTCTTTTTTGTCATAAGGAGGGACCCACGGAGTGGGAGGATTCCTTATGACCTACGCAGATACGCGACGAAGTCGCATCTTATGCATCTGCAACCAATTTGTCATAAGGAGGACTCATAATGGATACAATTGAACAATTTTTAAAGTGGGTAAAAGAATCCGATAATATCGTATTTTTTGGAGGAGCCGGTGTATCTACGGAGAGTGGAATTCCGGATTTCCGGAGTGTAGACGGATTGTATAATCAGCAGTATAAGTATCCGCCGGAGACCATTTTGAGTCACAGTTTTTACCGTAATAATCCGGAAGAATTTTATCGTTTTTACCGCAACAAAATGCTTTGCCTTGATGCTAAACCAAATATTACGCATTATAAACTGGCAGAACTGGAAAAGGCCGGAAAACTTAAAGGAATTGTTACACAGAATATTGACGGACTGCATCAGAAGGCGGGAAGCAAAAATGTTATGGAGCTTCATGGAAGTGTACTGCGCAATTATTGTGAGCGCTGTGGAGAGTTCATGAGTGCGGAAGATGTGCTGCATTCAGAAGGGATACCGACCTGTCCGGTGTGTGGCGGACCAGTGAAACCGGATGTGGTTTTATATGAGGAAGGATTAAATCAGAAGACACTGCAGGATGCCGTATTTTATATCAGCCATGCGGACATGCTGATTATCGGCGGAACATCGCTCGCGGTATATCCGGCAGCTGGGCTGATTGATTATTATAGAGGAAATAAGCTTGTTTTAATCAACAAGAGCGCTACGCCGAAAGACGGACGGGCAGATTTGTTGATTCAGGACGGTCTGGGAAATGTATTTTCTAAAATTGAACTATAGGAGGCACTATGAACCAGTATCATTATGAAGTTGGCGATATTGTGAAATTAAAAAAGCAGCATCCATGTGGAAGTAATGAATGGGAAATTCTTCGTGTAGGCGCAGATTTCCGTTTGAAGTGTTTAGGATGCGGTCATCAGGTGATGGTAACCCGCAAACTGGTGGAGAAAAACACCAGAGGACTTCGTAAGGCAGAAGAAGAAAGTAAATAAAAAGCGGAATTTTGGCTTTTTTCTGGGAAAACCTCTTGCATAAGCAGGAAAATTATGATATAGTATATCCTCGTGATAACTATTTTTTCCTTGTTCACAGGCATATCCTGTGAGCCAGAGACCAAAAGGAGGTAAAATTTTCGATGAACAAGTATGAATTAGCACTCGTTGTTAGTGCAAAGATCGAAGATGATGCGAGAACAGCAACCGTTGAGAAGGCAAAAGAGTACATCACTCGTGCAGGCGGTACTGTTACAGAAGTTGAAGAATGGGGTAAGAAGAAGTTAGCTTACGACGTTCAGAAGATGAGCGAAGCTTTCTACTATTTCATTCAGTTTGATGCAGCATCTGATGTTCCAGCTCATATCGAGCAGGATGTTCGTATTATGGACAATGTTCTTCGTTTCTTATGCGTTAGAAAAGACGAGGCGTAATATAAGAAAGTAGGAGATCGTATGAATAAAGTTATTCTTATGGGTAGATTGACCAGAGACGCAGAAATCCGTTACTCACAGGGGGAGAGTTCGACTGCTATCGCAAGATTTTCGCTTGCAGTTGACCGTCGTTTCCGTCGTGACAATGATGAGCAGTCAGCGGATTTCATTAACTGTGTTGCCTTTGGCAAAACAGCTGAGTTTTTGGAGAGATTCGGTCGTAAAGGAACAAAATTTGTTTTGGAAGGCCGTATCCAGACAGGCAGTTATACAAACAAAGATGGACAGCGTGTATATACAACAGACGTTGTAGCCGAGAACGTTGAGTTTGCAGAGAGCAAGAATGCAAGTGGCGGTGGAGACTTCAACAGTACACCATCTGCTCCGTCACCAAGTGGAGCTGCCGGAGATGGCTTCATGAATATTCCGGAAGGAATTGATGAAGAGTTACCGTTTAATTAAAATCAGGAGGTAAAGAACATGGCTTACAATAAGACAGCTGAAGGTTCTTCTATGAAGAGAAGACCAATGCGCAGAAGAAAAAAAGTTTGTGTATTCTGTGGCAAGGACAATGTCATCGATTATAAAGATACCAACAAGTTAAAGAGATACATCTCTGAGAGAGGAAAGATTCTTCCTCGTCGTATCACAGGAAACTGTGCAAAGCACCAGAGAGCTCTTACAGTTGCTATCAAGAGAGCACGTCATTTGGCTATGATGCCATACGTTTGCGAATAAATCGTATGAAATGCGGACCAATTGTTTTCGGACAGTTGGTCCTTTTTTGGTGGATAGCTGTATCGATGAGAACGGAGAAAATATGGGACATTTTTATTTTGCGAGACACGGACAGACTGTGTGGAATGTAGAAAATAAAATCTGTGGAGCCACGGATATCGGTTTGACAGAAAATGGGCGGCAGCAGGCGCGAGAACTGGGACAGAAAATTTCGGACGAACAGATACACATTGATGAAATTTTATATTCGCCATTGAGCAGGGCGGCGGATACGGCGCGATATGTGTCGGAGATTACCGGGATTCCGGCGCGGGTGGAACCAAGGCTGATGGAACAGAATTTTGGCAAATATGAATCGACACCACGGGACGGAGCAGAATTTCGCGAGGCAAAGAAGAGCTTTGTGAATCATTACGATGGTGGAGAATCTATGCTGCGTCTTTGCCAGCGAATATACAATTTATTGGATGATATAAAAGAAGAGGCAGATGAGAAAGTGTACCTGCTTGTTGCGCACAACGGCATATCACGCGCGGTGCAGTCTTATTTTTACGATATGACAAATGACGAATTTGCCGCATTTGGAATAAGAAATTGCGAGATTCGTAAGTATGAGTTCAGGGGATAATATGGTTACATTAAATGATTATTTATATTCAGGAGATACGCGAGTTCTATAAATATATGGCACAGGAATATTACAAATGTAATTTTGACATATTATACTTGATTAGAAATTATGATGATGATACAATAATCCAAAATGTTGATTGATAAACATTTTTATTTTCTAAAATGTTGATTAAGTGCGATTATAGAAATGAATTTCATTATTTTGGGGTGCATTATGTTAAAAAGAAAAGCGGTTACTTCAATAAAAAACTGGATTAATACAAAAAATAAAAAATGTCTTGTTGTACAGGGCGCCAGACAAACTGGAAAAACGTATATTATTGAACGGTTTGCGGAAGACAATTATGAGGAACTGCTTGAAATAAACTTCAAGCAGATGGCTTCTGCTGCTGACATTTTTTCCGGTGATCTTACGGTGGATAATATGGTTATGGCAATGCGTTTCCGATTTCCTGAAAAGAAAATTCTGCCAGGAAAAACTTTGATTTTTCTCGATGAGATTCAGGAGTGTCAGGAGGCAATCACATCCCTTAAATTCTGGGCAATTGATAACAGATATGATGTTATTGTATCGGGATCACTTCTTGGAATTGATTATAAACGTGCATCGTCGTATCCGGTTGGTTATGTCGATTATCTGAGAATGTATGGAATTGATTTTGAAGAATTTCTCTGGGGAATGGGGATTTCTGAAGATATGATCGTAAATCTTTGTGGATATCTGGAATCAAAGACGGTGATACCAGAGGCGATTCATTCCCAAATGATGAATTATTACAGACAGTATATTGCAATAGGAGGTATGCCGGAAGCTGTACAGAAATATGTAGATACAAAGGATTTCAGAGAGATTGATAAGATACAGAGGAGTCTCTTATTAGGATATCAGTATGATATAGCACATTATGCAACTGCGGAAGAAAAGGTAAAGGCAGAGAAATGTTATCTTTCCCTTGCAAAGCAGCTGCTTGATAAAGAAAACCACAAATTTCAATATAAAGAAGTTG
>OMDK01000558.1_pt1 | contig 18704 bp, 14 predicted proteins | sample 1645201 | NCBI WGS metagenome assembly OMDK01 (sample SAMEA103958151, study PRJEB25191) | human gut metagenome
GTTTCATACAGGCCGCTCATTTCAAACTGCGCCAGAAACGCGAGCCGCTGCTCCTGCGTCATCTTGTCCATATCCTGCACATCGGCGAATTTTCCCGCGTCCGTCACGCTGACGGCAATCTGCCCGCCGTCGTCCGGGATGACCTCCATCAGGAATTCTGCGTCCGCCTGTGTGTTCGTCTCATCCAGGCTGATGCGGATCGTGCCTTTTGCAAGCTCCGGCGATATGCCCATCGCTGTCAGCACATGGCTCGGCTCAAGTGCGCCCGCCGAGCACGCCGCGCCCGCCGAAACGGAGACGCCCTTCATGTCGAGGTACAGAAGAAGAGCTTCTGCCTCGATGCCGTCGAAGCTGATATTTAAGTTGCCGCACAGCCGGTCGGCACGGGAGACAGCAGTACCTGCATGTCGTACCGCAGCGTCGGTGCCCGCTGCTGCACCTTCACCGCCCTCCATGACCCCACAGCCGTTTAAATGGCTCCCTTCGATGGAAAGCAGGCGCTCTGCGACCTGTCTGCGCAGCTCCAGCACGAAGGTATCTTTTTTGTCGCGGTTTATCAGGCTCTCCTCCAGAGCCGCCGCCATGCCCACGATGCCGGGAACATTTTCGGTTCCGGCGCGCTTACCTTTTTCCTGCGCGCCGCCCTCCAACAGGCTCTCGGTCCGGAACCCGTTTTTCACATACAAAAATCCGCAGCCTTTCGGGCCGTGGAATTTATGTGCAGAGACAGACAGAAAATCCGCCTGCAGCTTTGTCAGGTCGATTTCCACATGCCCTGCTGCCTGCACTGCATCCGTATGAAACCACACGCCGTGCATCCTGCAGATCGCCGCAAGCTCTTCTACCGGCTGAATCGTGCCGACTTCATTGTTGGCATACATCACGCTTACCAGCGCTGTATCCGGGCAGATCGCAGCTTCCAGCGTTTCGGGCAAAACCACCCCTTCTGATGTTACCGGCAGATACGTCACCCGAAACCCCTGCCGTTCCAGCGACTTCGCCGGGTTTAACACCGCATGGTGCTCGATTGCCGATACGATAATATGCTTTTTGCCGATCCGTGCCCCGGCTGCTGCCGCCATCTGCAGCGCCCAGTTATCTGCCTCCGTACCGCCGGAGGTAAAATAAATTTCCTTCGCCTTCGCATGCAGCAGATGCGCGATTTTCTCCCGCGCTGTCTCGACTGCGTCCCGCGCTGTCCGCCCCTCTTCATACAGGGCGGACGGGTTGCCGAAGTTTTCTGTCATCCAGGGCAGCATCGCCTCCAGGGCTGTTTTACTCAGGCTGGTGGTTGCAGCCTGATCCGCATATACGCGCATGTCCGTCATCCTTTCCATTTCCGGCGCAGTGTCAACACCTCCCATCCAGCAGATCCTGGATCGATACGCTGGAAAGATATTCGTCTATAATTTCGTCCAGTCGATTCCACATCGGTCTGGTCAGGCAGTTCGCCAGAAGCTCGCACTCCGGGCCGCAGCCTTCCCCGTCCATGCAGGAAACCGGTGCGAGCGTCCCTTCTGTCAGCTTCAAAATCTCGCTGACCGGGTATTCCTCCGGTCTGCGTGCCATCCGGTAGCCTCCGTCTTTCCCTCTTCTGCTCTGCAGAAGTCCCGCCTTGTTGAGCATACCGACAATCGATTCCAGATATTTCATCGAAATCTTCTGCCGCTGTGCAATATCATTCAGGGAAACATACTCCTCCTGCTTCTGCATCGCCAGATCCAGCATGACCCGAAGCGCGTATCTTCCCTTTGTGGAAACCATCATAGGGCATAGCCCTCCTTACTTACCTCTTGTATTTCGAATCGGAGCTTTCCTCCCCTGAAAATCTGCAGATCGAAATCAGCGCTGCCTTCGTTGAAACAGTAGAATGCACGCTCTGCGAGCATTCTATTGTCATGAATGAAAAACAGCGCCGACCGCCAAATTTCTTTGCTGCCGACGCTGTTATTATAGCAGATTTTCTTTTGGAATGCTATCAGGAATCCTGTTTCGTTTTTACACGCACTGCAATGCTGCAGCTTAACGTAACTCAGCCCTGAATGCTCTGTACGGTATATCCTGCCTTTTCGACAGCTTCCCGGATCGCTGCATCTTCTACAACCTTTTCGCAGGAAACGACTGCTTCTTTCTTTTTCAGGTTGACCTTTGCAGAAGCCCCGTCGATTTTGTTGATTGCTTCGGTTACGGCTCTGACGCAGTGATCGCAGTGCATACCAGAAATTTTCACGGTCTTTTTGCCGATGACAGGACCATCCAGCTTTTTATCCTCAATAATAATCGTATCGCCGCCACCGCAGCAGGGGCTTTCCCCTTTCAAATGCTTCAGCGTCCCTTTCAGTGCAAATCCCAAAAGAACAATTACAACTGCTACAACAATTACATTAGCCATTTTCCTGTTCTCCGTCTTTCTTTTTCCTTTTCCATTTCTGAATCCAGAGCACGACCTGATAAATCAGGACACCTGCCAGATAGATCACCAGAAAAGCACCAAAGCCGTAAAGCATGGAGCCTGTGGTGTTTCCAACATTTCCCATTTTTTCCTCTTTTCTTTGCGCAAAGGAAAGATCCCCTAGCTTCGGATCGGACAGTCTTTGTCACTGCTGCTTTACGCCTGTCAGTGTTTTTTCTTGTTTCCTTCTGTCCTGCACGCGCTGCAGCCGCTGCAACCGCCGCAGGAACCGCCACAGCCTGTACAGCCGAGATGTTTTCCGGCTTTTCTATTCTGAACCTGTTTGTAAATCAGGAACAGACAATATCCGATCACCAGAATCAGAATTACTGCATTTGCCATCGTGCATTCCTCCACATGTTTGGGAAAAGGCCGGACATCAGAAATGTCCAGCCTCCTCCGTTTCTATTCTTTACTCAAGCCTTAGTCCGCCACCTGTACAGACCGTTTGGAGTAAACCTTCTGATCCTTATAGGGATCTGGTCTGAATAACAGGAACAGAATGATTGCTGCAAATACAAATCCGAATACAGTGCCTACGCCGAAGCTGCCGCCGGTTACGAAGGAACCGATCTGGTAGATACACAGGCAAACGATGTAAGCGAAGATATTCTGGAACAGGATTGCGAACCAGAACCACTTTTTGGACTGCATCTGCTGTGCCATGGTTGCAATTGCAGCCAGACAAGGAGAATCCAGCAGGTTGAAAATCAGGAAGCTCAGCGCTGCCAGCGAAGTAGGGAACCATGTCTGTACAGCCTGTGCAACGGTTACTGCATCTTCCGTATCGCCAGTTACATTTGCAAGAACGCCCATAGTGGAAACGATCGCTTCCTTTGCGGTAAAGCCGGACAGAGAAGCTGCCACAGGCTGCCACTCGCCAAAGCCCAAAGGCACGAACAAAGGAGCGATGAAGCCGCCGATTACAGCCAGTAAGCTGTTTCCGCTCTCTTCTACCAGACCGAAGCCGCCGTTTTCGAAACCAAATCCGCCGAGGAACCACATTACTACGCAGGCAAGGAACAGAATCGTACCAGCCTTGATGATGAAGCCTTTCAGTCTTTCCCATACATGAAGCAGTACGGTCTTAGCCTGAGGAACATGGTACTGAGGAAGCTCCATAACGAACGGAGCAGGCTTTCCGGAGAAAGGTTTGGTTTTCTTTAAGATAATGGCTGCCACGAGAACTGCTACAATGCCCATGAAGTACATTGCGGGAGCCATAAATCCGCCTGCTTCATAGCTGCCGGTTGCCCAGCTTGCCATTACGCCGCCCATCAGTGCGATAACAGGAAGCTTCGCGCCGCAGGGGATAAAGGTTGCTGTCATGATCGTCAGTCTTCTGTCGTTATCCTGCTCGATGGTCTTGGAAGCCATGATACCAGGGATACCGCAGCCAGAGGAGATCAGCAGCGGAATGAAGCTCTTACCGGACAGACCGAAATGACGGAACACCCGGTCCATGACAAAGGCGATACGAACCATGTAACCGCAGTCTTCCAGGATAGACAAAAACAGGAACAGGATCGCCATCTGAGGTACGAAACCAAGGACAGCGCCTACACCGCCGATTACACCATCCACAACAAGGCTTGTTACTACATCGTTGGTGCCGATGCCTTCCAGGAATCCGCCTACGATTTCCTGAATGCCGCCAACGAAGGTATCATTTGTCCAGTCTGTTACAATCGTGCCGATCGTGGTAACAGAGATGTAATATACTACGAACATAACTGCGATAAAGATCGGGATACCGAGGATACGGTTTGTAACGATCTTATCGATTTTATCAGAAGTTGTCAACTTATCCTTGCCCTTTTTCACAGTCGTGCCGACAATCTTCTGAATGAATTTATAACGCTCATCGGTTACGATACTTTCCATATCGTCATCATGAGACTTTTCCAGACCAGCTCTTAACTCTTCGATCTTCTTTGCAGCGCTGTCTGTCAGCTTTACGCTTTCAGCAACCTTGGAGTCCTTCTCCAGGAATTTTACTGCATACCATCTCTTTTTGTTTGCATCGATGGAAGAAGGAAGAACTTCTGCTGCAGCGCTGACTGCATCTTCCAGATCCTTGTTAAAGATCTCTTTCGGAAGGTCTGCTTCTTTCTTCTTTGCGGTCTTGATCGCTTCGTCGATCAGCTTGTCAAGTCCTTCGCCCTTTAATGCGGAAGTCTCAACGATTGGACAGTCAAGGAGCATGGAAAGGCGGGCAACGTCGATCTTGATGCCTCTCTTTTCCAGCAAATCCGCCATGTTCAGCGCGATAACAACCGGAACACCGGTTTCGATCAGCTGAGTGGTCAGATATAAGTTTCTTTCAATATTGGTTGCATCCACCAGATCTACGATGACATCCGGATTCTCTTTTAACAGATAGTCACGGCTGACAACTTCTTCCAGGGTATACGGTGAAAGGGAATAAATACCGGGAAGGTCGGTTACGACTACCTCTTCCTTCACCTTTTTGCTTTTTAATTTGCCTTCTTTTTTCTCTACGGTAACACCAGGCCAGTTACCTACATACTGATTGGCGCCGGTCAGCGCGTTGAACATGGTTGTTTTACCACAGTTCGGGTTACCGGCAAGCGCAATTCTAATTGCCATCTTCTCTTACCTCCTGAATCCCTCTGTAAAAATGCGGCTGTTTATTTTACCTGTACGCACTGTGCATCGTCTTTTCTGACGGTCAGCTCATAGCCTCTGACAGTGATCTCTACCGGATCTCCCAGCGGAGCAACTTTTCTGATGTAAAGTTCGCTTCCTTTGGTGATTCCCATATCCATAATCCGACGCTTATACGCACTGTCACCTTCAATCTTGGTTACAACAACCGTGCTTCCAACCTGTGCATCACGCAGTGTCATGGTCTTATCTCCTTTCCCTTAGCTCCTTTAATATATAGTATCGGCGATCATCAGATCACGATGTGCCGTGCCATATCTTCATTTACTGCAATTCTGGAATCCTTGACATTTACAATCAGGTTTCCTCCGATCGAAGATACAACTGTGATTTCCGTTCCCGCTACAAATCCGAGATTTTCCAGAAAACGTCTTGTCTCTTCGTTTCCGCCAACCTTCACGATCTTGTTGACTTCTCCCATCGTCGCCATTGTTAAAGGCATCTGCTCAACCTTCTTTCTTTTGCCATACTTCCGCTCATTTTTGCGCATGTCGCGTTTGTATCAAGTACACGCAGACGCAAATCTCACGATTGAAAAATTTACTTTTTCAATCTTTGTCTATCCTTCTTACTTCCAGACGCTAGTTAGTATATTCTAACGTTCGATAGATGTCAAGCACTTTTTTTATTTGTATCAAACTTATGATTCATATAGGTAACTTATGTTATTTGATACTCTTTTTTGTTTTTCGATACCAACATTAGTCAGCGATGGAACGTAAAAAAAGAATGTGCCTTGGCACATTCTCGCGCCGAGGCGCGGTTGCTTTAGCAACCATCTACCCCTGCTCCGAGTGCGCATCCTCGCGGAGCATTTTGATCGTATAGAAGCGAAGTTTTCTATACGATCAAAAAGGGCTGTCGCACGTTAGTGCGACAGCCCCATAGGATTCAGAAATGATATGAATTTAAAACAGTCAGGGATGCTGCAGGGATTCACTGACCGAATTTCTTCATCAGAACCGGCATGAAGATACCGCCCTGTACGCTTCTCCCCATGAAGTGACAGTATTCGCCGGTTACGGTCTCGTACCAGTCAGAGAAAGGCACTCTGGTTGCGGTGGCTTCCAGATAGTGCGCAACCGGTGCGATCAGCGCCTGCGCTTCCTCGTCGGTCTTTGCCATCGATGCACACCATAAAATCCAGTCGCTCTTGGTGTAATCCTTTCTGCTGTCCAGAGGCGTACCGTACTCGTTGGTCTTCTTGACATAGTATTTCAGCTCTTTCTCGTAAACTTCATCCGAGAACAGCTTGCTGCCAAAGAATTTATCCCATACAAGGTTATATTTTAAGCTCCAGGTATCCGCATTACCGAAGGCCAGCACATAGTGGTCGTCTGCAATTGCGCGCTTCTCCCAGTCTTTTGCCATTTCAGCAGCCTTTGCATGATATTCTTCCGCTTCTTCTGTCCTGCCGAGCTGAGCCGCCAGACGCGCATAGGCCTCTATGCCCATGATCGCCTTTGCAGACAGATTTACATTGTGGGACAGATGTCCTGCAAAGTCGTCGGTGCACAACTGTTCGCCGGGGTCTGCACCGAATTTTACCAGATACTGTGTCCACTGCTTTAAAACAGCCATGTGAGGCTCTGCAAATAAAGCATTTCCATCCAGCTTGCAGACAGCTGCCGTCATCAGCAGCATGTTACCACATTCCTCAACGGGCATCTGATATCTGAACTCGAAAATATCGGTTCCTGCAGGATACTGGTAGAACGGAGGAAAGATATCGTCGTTCCAGCCGGAGAACCACAGGTCGCCCTTCTTGCCGTTTAAGCCGTAAACCTGTCCCCATGCGTAAGGGTAACGTCCAACGTCGTGCGGTGCGAAGTCAAATTCCCAGGAATCGCAGGCAGCAAATTGAAATACCGGACGCAGCATACCTTTGACATATTCGGTGTTGAACAGTAAGAACAGGGGAACAGAAGGATAACTTACATCAACCGTACCGATACAGCCGTTGGAGTCGTTTTCCTTGGACAGGAAAATGATATTGCCGTCTTCGTCGGTGATCAGCTTGTGCGCTGCGATGGCATGACGGTAGCTCATGTTGCACAGGAATGCGTATTTCTCGCCGCCAGCCGCATATGCTTCTTTTTCTACCTTTTCATCGACTGCTGCCGCATGCTTTAACGTCTCGTCGTGATCCGCAAACGCTGCGCCGATTGCATCCAGAATGGTTGCATAGGTGTTGGTCCAGTATGCCTTGCGCCACTGTCCGAAGTAGTTGATGGAAAGCAGATCATCATATGCCAAAATCATGCCGGCCTTATCGTCATCCAGAGGCAGTCTGCAGATCAGCTTTTCATTTGCGGCATCGTAGGTGCATACTGCGCCTTTCTCTGCGGATGCCACATAAACATAACCCCAGTCGATCGTTACATGGTCGCCGCTGCCGCCCAGAGGCTTCTGTGCTGCTCTGCCCATCTGTGCGTAGTTATATGCGGGCGCGTCGCCTTTTTCCGGACGTCTTGCGTTGCAGCCGATCAGCTTCGCCTGCTTCTGACTTACCAGATCGGAGGATACGACAAAGTCCACCCTTACGTCGCAGTTCTCTTTCTTTTCTACTGTGTAGTCGATATAGGTACAGGGTCTGGAAACCAGCGTCAGATCGTCCAGAACCAGAGGGGAAATAAACTTCACATTCAGGATGATTTTTTCATTTTCAAAGGTGTAGGTGGTGGAGGTCGCAGTTACGTCCACACCGGTCTGACCGATCGTCTCGTGGAACTCCTTGTCGCCAAGAAAGCTGTAAACGACGCCATCCACATTGACATAGCCTCTCAGCTGCTGGCGAATCTGGCTCCAGTGCACAGGATCCTTGTCATACAGATGATCCGCGCCGGACCAGATAGAAAAATAGGGGTCGTGTGTGACCAACGGAATGCTTGCTGCTCTTGTTACTTTCATACAAAACTCTCCTTTTTGGTTTTTGCTGTATTCCTATTGTACTGACCTTTATCTTACGCAAAATCTGGCAATCCCGCACTAAGTATTATCACAGCAGTTTTGATAGAAGGGTTTGATTTTGTAGATATCGTTGGGGTGAGCGTAAAAGAAAGCAGATTTTGCAATGACGTCTCTGCGCCACGGCTGGACTCGCTCCGCCATTTTTGCCCCTGCAACTGATGAAAAAGAATGTGCCAAGGCACATTCTCGCGCCGAGGCGCGGTTGCTTCGGCAACCATCTACCACTGCGCCGAGTGCACATCCTCGTAGCGCGTTTTATTTCATAGGACGCATTTTCCTATAAAATGAAAACGCGCCGCCCACAAGGGGCAGCGCCATGGTTATTTTATTTTTTCCCGCTCTTTTACAAGCTCCTGATACAGCTCAAAAAGCGTCCAGCCGACATTATAAGGCGTAACGATCGCCTTTAGACCTATCGAAATCCGGTTCTTTTTTAACAGCTCCAGCGCCGGGTCGATCATATCCGCCGTCGTCTGTGCGAACAAAAGCATATCCTCTCCAATTCGCGGCGGAAGGGCAAGAACGGGCAAAGGCGTTTCCCGATATCCGGAAACGCCCGCCAGATAACCGATCTTTTGTCCGGTCTGCATGGCGGCAACGGGCACGAAATCGTAGCCCGCTGCCTTTGCCAGTCCTTCCAGTTCTTTTTTCTTCTGCGGATTGCCCGCATCAAAATAAATCAGCTTCATAACTCACCCTTACAGATACTGTTGTAAAAAAGCAGCCGACTGCTCCATAAATGCCACCTGATCTGCGGCATTAAAATGCTCGATCGCAAGATAATCCTCATAACCGCTTTCTTTCAGACGATCCAGAATCTCTTTCATCGGCAGATAGCCCGATCCGACCGCAGCCGCAAGAAGTCCCCGATTGTATCTGTGCTCCCCGGTCAATGCAGGATCAGCGTTTCGATCCTTGCAGTGCACATGGACAATATAATCCTTCAGCACTTCATACGCCTGCACGGCGTCCTCGTCGCTGTACGCGAAGTTGCCGGTATCCAGCGTAAATTTCAGCCCCGGAACATTTTCCATAAACCACAGCAGCTGATACATTCTTGCAAACGGCTGTACCGGACCGTCAAAATCCTCCAGCGTCACAAGGATGTTCTTTTCTTTTCCATAAGCAACCAGCTCTTTTAATGCCTGCACCATGTTCTGGATCGAAGCATTTTCAGACATGTAGGAATCCGTCTGCTCTTTCGACGCAGAAAGTGCGTTGAGTGCAGACGCCTCGTTTTCCGACAGCTCACCCGGAATAATCAGTACCTTGGACACACCGAACTCTTCTGCAAGGTCGATCTGTTTCTTTCCCTGCGCTGCATCCGGGTTGTGCCCGAAATCATAGAACGCATTGCTGCAGCTGACCTGCATATGGTTTTTCTCCAGCAGATCTTTGATTTCTTCTTTGTTCTCGCGAAGCAGCGCATCTCCGATTTCAATCCCACGAATGTTCCAGGATGCGCATTTCTCCATCAGTTCTGCCACACTTTTTCCGGACTGCTTTGCGCCCTCTAAAATGTGCTCATAAAATACAGCTGTTTTCATTTTTGTTACCCCCTGCTTTTATTCATGACAATAGAATGCTCGCAGAGCGTGCACTCTATTGTTTATAACAACAGAACGTTCGCAGCGCATACATTCTGCTGTTATCTTTTCTCCCCTTTAAAGCCGCTTCCGGCTGCGCGATAGCTTCCCTCGCCGGAAGTTCTTCTTCTGCCGCCGTTTTCTGCCTGCCGTCTGTCCGATCTGCGGCTGTCGTTGCCAAAACGTCTCTGCCTGCCGTCGCGTTCCGAACGGTAGCTGCCGTTTTTCTCTCCGAAGCGTCCGCCATTTCTCTGGTCGCGGTCATTGAAACGTCCGCCTCTCTGATCACGGTCGCCGAAACGTCCACCGTTTCTGCTTCCAGATCCATCCCGGCGTCTATCCCCAAATCTCCGTTCTCCATCGCGTCTGACTACTTTAGGCTCTTCTACGATTTCTTCCGGCTCACCGCCAACCTGCTCATACAAAAATGCTGCTGCCAGCTCAATTGCGGAAATGCCGGTTTCTTTTTCAAAGCGCTCTACCGCACGATAGCAGTCCGCGGTATTTGCTTCCTCCATCACCTCGCGGATTTTCTGGAGCACAGATGCTTCCTTATGCTGACGCACTTCTTCTCCGGAGGGAAGATGCTTTTCTTCCAGTTTTGTCTTGCAGACCCGCTCAATTTCACGGATTCTGAAGGACTCTCTGCGGCTTGCCAGCGTAAAGCTCATGCCCTCTTTTCCTGCTCTGCCAGTACGGCCGATACGGTGCACATAATATTCGATATCCTGCGGAACGTCATAATTGATAACGCCATCCACATCGTTTACATCGATTCCTCTCGCCGCAACATCCGTTGCGATCAGCATCTGGAGATTACCGCTTCTGAAACGGTTCATGACCGTATCTCTCTGTGCCTGGCTCAAATCGCCATGCAGCCCTTCTGCCGCGATGCCTCTGTTTTTCAGATTCTCTGCCAGCTCGTCCACCATACTCTTGGTGTTGCAGAAAATCAGTCCTCTTTTCAGGTTATAATATTCAATCAGCCTTGCAGCTGCAGCTTCCTTATCCGATCTGCGGATATAATAAAGATACTGCCGGATTCTTTCTACCGTCAATTCCTTTTTGACAACCTTTACCATTTCCGCATCGGTCTGGAACTGATCGGTGATCTGTAAAATCGGCTCCGGCATCGTTGCGGAAAACAGCGCCGTCTGGTGTTCGCACGGAATCTGTCCCAGAATCGCCTCCATATCTTCCCGAAAGCCCATGTTCAGCATTTCATCAGCTTCATCCAGAACGACCATTTTCAGGTTGTCTAAGCGGATCGTGTGGCGTCTCATATGATCCATCACGCGTCCCGGTGTGCCGACAATGATCTGCACGCCGCCCTTTAACGCCTTGATCTGTCTGTTGATATCCTGCCCTCCATATACGGCAAGCACGCGAATATTGTGCATATATTTTGCAAACTGTCTCAGCTGCTGAGCCGCCTGCATCGCAAGCTCTCTCGTCGGGCAAAGGATCATACCCTGCAGCGATCTGTCCTCTTCGTCAATCTTCTGCAGCATCGGGATTCCAAACGCGGCGGTCTTACCGGTTCCTGTCTGCGCCTGTCCGATCACATCTCTTCCTTCCAGAAAAACCGGAATCGCCTTTTCCTGGATCGGCGTCATATGGACGAAGCCCATCTCCTCCACTGCGCGCAAAATCCGCTCGTCAATTCCTGATTCTTCGTAACGTACCAATAATTCTCCCATTTAATCTCCTTTAATCTCTATCACTACAAAACTCTTCTGAGTTTACGCGCCTTATAGCGGTTTTGTCAATGAAAGATTGAAAAATAAACAGGAAAAAAGGATTCATTCCCAGCCCCTGAGAATGAATCCCCTGATTCATGACAATAGAATGCTCGCAGAGCGTGCATTCTATTGTTTTCTTTCTATCGAACTTCATCCGTTTCCCGGTACACCGGATACGGGTGTCCGTCTGTCATTTCCATTCCGGGTACGCTGTCAAACGCCGCAGATTCCTTTAGCTCCCGGTCGTAACGCTGCATGCCGCCCTGCCGCGACATCTGCTGCCGGCAGTTGCAGTCCTGCTGTTCTGACATAGGTCCGGCATTTTCGCAGCTGCAACCATACTGCACCCTGTCGCCGTTTCTGCAGCCACAGTCCGTATCCCGTATACGCATATCCTGCTGTCGGTTATCTCCTGCGTCTCTTCTTTCGTTCCAGTTTGCGCAGTCCGTCCGATTCTGACAGCTGCAGCACATCAGCAATACCAGCAAGTAAAAAACGTTCATCGTTTTCCCCTGTTTCAAACAGATCTGATATCACTGTATGCAAACCTTTCTGGCTCTGTGTCTGTCCGCCCGGCTGTACATCAGAAACTATGTCTGTCTGCCCGACGGCCTTTTTTCAAAATTCTGCGAACATAAGCGAACGTCTTTTCCTCGCCCTCTTCTGCCAGCATCGTCAGAAGGTGCTCCAGCTGCCGTCTCGTCTGTATGTGCATAAACGGCGGCTCTTTTGCATTTTTGTAATACGCGAGAGGATCGCTGTCTTTATAGGCGCTTCCCCGGTAGGTTTTGGACGCTGCAATCCGGTCCATCAGCATTTCTGCCACATATTTGCGAGGCATCGGCACCGGAGCCATTCCACCCTCAATGCTCTGCGTGCTGTAATCCACCCAGTATTCGTAATGATGCCTGTTGCGTCCTTTATGATGCAGCCATGCAGAAGAATACCCTATATCCTCCCGCTCCGCGTTGTTCGGGCTTCGATTTCCCTGATAATATTTTGCTCCGACCCTAAATTCCGTCCAGGAATATTTGGAAAGGTCATGACAGATGCCCTGCCGGTACAAGCCGACCGCAAAGCATCCTTTCATCACCAGATACTTATGATAGGTAATCGTCTTAAAATGCTGTAACGCTTTCACTTTTCTTTTCTTTTCTTTCCTTTCCTGACCGGATTTCCTGTGCTTTCCAGAACCTGGATGCAGCGTCCCGGAACGGTGATGGATTTTGTCAGCGGATCGGCCTGTGTTTCCACCACATCGCCCTGTGTATCCAACACCTTTTCCCAGCGCATGCCTGCCGGAAGATCAGGAAGCGCCAGCCGCTGGGGCTCCCAGTGCATGTTCATAGCGATATAGAAAAAGTCATCCTCCTGTGCACGGTCTTTTGGGGCATAACGACCGCAGTACATCAAACCTGCCTCCCGGTTTAACCGGTCGGCCATCAAGCGCCATGCATCCTTTCCATGATAAGATAAATCCGGATAGCCGCACGCCGCATAGTCCATCAGCGTCAGCTCTCTGCTCTGGTGGAGTACCGGATGCGCTTTCCTCAGCGCAATCAGTTCCTTTGTATAGTCCAGAAAATCCTTATTTTTCTCCGTAAGCTTCCAGTTCAGCCAGCTGATCTCGTTGTCCTGACAGTACGGATTGTTGTTGCCCTCCCGGCTCTGTCCAAACTCGTCCCCGGCTGTCAGCATCGGGGTCCCCTGCGAAAACAGCAAAAGCGCCAGTGCGTTTTTCATCTGCCTTTTGCGCAGCTGCAAAATTGTCCGCTTGCGGGTAGGTCCTTCCACGCCGCAGTTCCAGCTCGCGTTGTAGGGATTTCCGTCCTGATTGTCCTCCCCGTTTGCCTCGTTATGCTTGCGGTCGTAGGAAACCAGATCCGCCAGGGAAAAGCCTTCATAGCTGGTGATATAATTGATCACGCCGTTCTGCACCGGATTGCAGCGCATTCTCCGCAGCGCCTGATGCAGCGTATCCTCGTCTCCCTTTAAAAAGCGGCGCATGTCATACTGAAATTCATCCCGGCATTCCGCCAGATTGCGCACGTCCGGAACCTGCCCCACCGGATAAATCTCTTCATACGGAAATCCGTAATAAATCAGCTTCGTATCCGTAAGCATCGGGTCAGCTGCCAGAATTCCCACCGGAATCTGTTCTCCCATCAGATGCACGCCGTCGATATGGTACTCGCACACCCAATATCGGATCACTTCCAGGATCATCTCCCGATTGATTTCTTTCGGAAAATAGAACTGCAGAATTACCTCCATTCCCTCTGCGTGGAACGCACGCACCATTTCCTTGAATTCCAACACAGGATCCTTAACGCTGTATGACGCTTTCGGTGCGAAATAATAGCCTTTTTTAAAGCCCCAGTAATTGATCCGCGGCAGGGTTTCCTCCACTGGATTTCCTTCCTGATCTTTTGCCGGATAAGCATTCTGCCGCAGCGGCTTTACCGCTTCCAGTTCTGTGAATTCATACACCGGCATCAGCTCCACTGCCGTTACCTGCAGCGATTTTAAATAGGGAATCTTCTCTGCCAGACCAGCGAACGTCCCTTTCGCCGTCACACCGGAAGACGTGTGCTTCGTGAACCCTCTGACATGCAGCTGATAAAAAATGCTGTTCTCATAAGGGATCTGCGGGCGTCTGTCATTCTTCCAGTCAAACGCATCCTCTGTGCTGTCGCTGCGAAGAAACGGGGAAATTTTTTTGCCCCATTTCTCATTGCCGCAGATTCTGCGCGCCTTCGGGTCTGCAATCACCTCTTCGCCACAGTAAAAATTATATTCATACTCCTGCGCATCCAGCCCGATCAGCTTCATGCAGCAGATTTTTCCGATTCGGTCTTCTTCCCGAAATGCCAGCCGTCTGGGCGCACCGCCTCTTCTGGGATACAGAAGGACCCCGCACTCTTTGCTGCGTTCCAGCACCGCTGCGAGATTGATGCTGCCATCCGCATTTTCCGTCCACCCCAGCGGATACGGTTTTCCTTTTTCCATTCTGATCTCTTTTGTTTCTTTCACGTTCCTGTTCCCGCCTTCTGACCTTTTTTCAATCCTGTTTCAGTATAGCACAAATAATTCTTGCATGCCACCGCAAGTTACGGTATGATAAGCGTGACAGGCAGGTTCTTTACAGTTCACTCGCGCCATTCGCAAAAACGCGTCTGCGACGCTCTCCGCTGCTTCGCAGCTCATTTTTGCTCATAAAGTGGCGCTCCCTCCGTACCTTTTTGTAAGCAGATTTTCATGCGAGCATGAAATCTGCTTACAAAAAGGTACGAGTGAACTGTAACGCAGGTTCTGATTATCGCGCGCTCTGACGCGCCTTTTAAGAAAGGATATCATCCATGGGTAAGGAACAGTTTGAAGAAATGGACGAAGAAATGACCGTAGAACTGGAGCTGGATGACGGCTCGAATGTAACCTGTGCCATCATTACCATTCTCGAAGTAGAGGGCAAGGATTACATCGTTTTGATGCCGCTTGACGAAAACGGACAGAACGATGACGGAGAGGTTTGGTTCTATCGTTACTCCGAGAACCCCAATGACCCCAACGAAGAGCCTCAGCTGGACTACATCGATGACGATGCAGAGTATGAAAAGGTAGAAGAAGCGTTCGACGAATACCTTGACAGCTGTGAATTCGATGAGCTGGTTACTCTCGACGGAGAAGCAAACGAATAAAAACGAAACCAAAAGAACTGCCGTACCGGAGCTTTTCCATACAGGAAATGTTCCGGACGGCATTTTTTTCATTCCTGACATAGCAGTTCTCTGCGGTTTCGTTTCTACCGTTTCGGCTCCTTCCACCCACACTCAGCAAGAAACCGGGACGCAAACCCCTGCGTTTCCTTTGTTCCTTTCGTATACGACAGATACAGCTCTTTTTTCGCCCGTGTCATTCCAACGTAGAATATCCTGCGCTCTTCCTCCAGTGCCGCCTGATCCTTGCTCTTTTTGTGTGGGACGACGCCCTCCATACAGCACGGAAGAAAAACGGCGTCGTATTCCAGTCCCTTCGAACCGTGCATAGTGACAAGCTCGGCAATTGGGAGTGTTTTGAATGCTGCAGCCGTGTGCGCTGCCGTGTCTGCTGCGTCCGCCATGTTCTGATCCATCTGGTCTTCATATGCCGTCATTGCTTCCTCAAGCTCCGTCAGGCTTTGAAATTCCCGCGCCTGTTCCTGAAAAAAGTCGGCGGCTTCCAGATCCCGTTCCAGCTTTCCGGCTGCGTGTGCCCGGGCTCCTGCAGGTGCCCTCTCTTGTCCCTGCCGTGATTCTCCCGCCGACGGCGTCTGCCCGGCATTCTCTTTTAACCACGCATCGTATCCCATTCCGCGGCGGATATAATGAACTGCCGCATATAAATCCATTTTCGCCAGCCGTGAGATATCCGCTTCCAGACGGTGCAAAATCTCCTGCATATACGGCTTCTGTGCATACGCCCGGCGCAATGCTGAAAATGAAATTTCTGCATCCGGCAGCATCTGGCGAGACAGATAGCGGCATGGGCGGTTCATAATTCTCAGGAAATCCTTCCGTTTCCGCCCTTCCATCGCAAACTGCAAATAAGCGAGTAAGTCCTGACAGACCGGGGTTTCATACGGATTTTTCGGCTTTTCTTTCCAGAGATAGGGAATATTTCTGCACTTTAGCGCTGTTGCCAGCCACACTGCATCCGCATTCGTCCGAAAAATCGCCGCACAGCTTTTTCCCTGCCGCAACGTCTTCCCGATTTCATCTGCGACTGTCTCAGCCTCCTGCCTCCGATCTTGAAAACCGCAGACCAAGACGCTGCGATCCGTGCTTAAGGGCAACCAGCTCGTGCCGAAAGCAGCGGCGGAAATGCCTGATGCGGTGCCGGTTGGAATGGGTAAAGTGCTTTTTTCTCCCTGCATCCGGCGCGCCCCCTGCGTCGCTTCTGGCACAAAGCACACGTCCTGCCTCTCATCCGACGTGCTCTGTCCAGCCACGATCTGCTTCGGAAATCTCTCCCGGTTTTGCCCGATCAGCTTTCCTGCCGTCTCCACAATTCCGGCGCGGCTGCGATAATTGACCGACAGAAAAATCTGCTTTGCTTCCGGAAAATCCTTTAAAAACTGACGCATAATCGCCGGGTCAGAGCCCCGAAAGCCGTAGATCGCCTGATCATCATCTCCAACGACAAACAGATTTCTCTTTCCACCGCAAAGCAGCTTTACTGCTTCATACTGTGCTGCGTTGATATCCTGAAACTCATCCACCAGAAGATAGGAATATTCCCGCTGCCAGCGCGCAAGTTCTGCCGGATTTGTCCGGAATAAATGACAGACCGCCGCCGCAAAATCGTCCAGATCAAGCTTCTTTTCCTGTGCAAGCTGCTTTTGAAACGATACGAAAATCCGCATAAATTCCTGTCTGCTGACGTATTCACTTGTAAAATCAGCTGGAAGCTTCCCGATATTTTTGATAAATCCGATTTCTGAAAGAAGTCCCTGCTCCCATTCCTGGTCCATTTTCCCATCGTTTTGGGCATAAAATTTTTTCGGAAGCGTAAGCAGAGCCGCACGCAAATATTCTCTTTTCTCTTTTTCTTTCAAAATGCTCGACCCATTATAATGACAGGATGTTTTTAAAATGTGAAAAAAGACGGCATGAAATGTGCCGAAGGTGACCGGAAAGAACTGATTGTCCATCCGGGCAAAGAAACGGTCCCGCATCTGCCGGGCTGCCGCTTTTGTGAATGTAATAACTAAAATGTGGGACGGATCTGCATGATGGACTTCGATCAGATACCGTACCCGTTCGACCGTTGTAAAGGTCTTACCGGAACCCGGACCGGCAAGGATCAGTGCCGGTCCGGTATTGTGGGCAATCGCCCGTTGCTGCTGTTTGTTTGCCTGCAAAAAATACTCCTGTTTATGCCTGCTCCAAAAGTTCGATTCCCTTGCGGATTCTGGACAAAGATTCCTCTTTGCCAAGGATTTCCATGATTTCCGTTGCGCCTGCAGGAGTCATCTGCTTACCGGAAACCGCAGTACGAACCGGCCACAGCACATAGCCGTTCTTACAGCCCTTTTTCTCCACATAGGAAAGCAGAAGCGCATACAGTGCGTCGTTGGTATAGTCCTCCTGCTCTTCCAACAGCGGAAGCAGCTCTTTTAAAACCTCCAGGGCGCTTTCTTTGGTTGTCTTCATCTTCTTATGTACATACATGGCAGGATCATATTCCGGAAGGGTCTCGAAGAAATCTACCATCTCTTCGATTTCAGGAAATACTTCAATTCTTGTCTGAACCATGTCTGCGATCTTATCCAGATCCTGTCCCTTTGTCAGAGCCTTTTCCAGATAGGGCTTTGCATGCTCCATAAAGGTCTCATGATCCATCTTCTTGATATATTCGCCGTTCATCCATTTCAGCTTGGTATAATCAAATACTGCAGGGGATTTCGACATCCGGTGATAATCAAATTCCTTCACCAGCTCTTCCAGAGAAAAGATCTCATTCTCGCCCTCCGGGCTCCAGCCAAGCAGTGCCACAAAATTGACAACGGCCTCCGTCACAAAGCCCTGATCGATCAGATCCTCGTAGGAGGAATGACCGCAGCGTTTGGAAAGCTTGTGATGCTCCTCGTCTGTGATCAGCGGACAATGAATGTATACCGGCACCTTCCATCCAAAGGCATCATAAAGTCTGTTATACTTCGGAGAAGAGGAAAGGTATTCATTTCCGCGTACAACATGGGTAATGCCCATCAAATGGTCATCTACAACGTTTGCAAAGTTATAGGTCGGATAGCCGTCGGATTTGATCAGGATCATATCATCTAATTCGATATTATCCACTGTGATCTCTCCGTAAATCTCATCAACGAAAGATGTTGTTCCTTCTGTTGGGTTATTCTGACGGATAACATATGGTACTCCTGCGTCTAATTTCGCCTGAACTTCTTCTTTGGATAAGTTTAAGCAATGTTTGTCATAATGACTGATCACAACATCTCCTGATTTTACTTTCAGTGTGTCTAATCTCTCCTGATCACAGAAACAGTAATATGCTTCTCCCTTGTCGATCAGTTCTTTTGCATATTTTAAATAAAGCCCCTGTGCCTGTCTCTCACTCTGAACATATGGTCCGACTCCACCATCGATGTCTGGTCCTTCATCGTGGTTCATTCCGGCTTTCTTAAGGGTATTGTAGATAATCTCTTCTGCCCCTTCTACCTGTCTTTCCTGGTCTGTATCTTCAATTCTTAAAATAAAATCTCCGCCT
>OMDK01000564.1_pt1 | contig 18623 bp, 13 predicted proteins | sample 1645201 | NCBI WGS metagenome assembly OMDK01 (sample SAMEA103958151, study PRJEB25191) | human gut metagenome
CCGGTATCACGTGTTCCGCCGTATGAATCCGTGTCATACGGTTTTGATAATCTATGTATAGAATTTTCTCTGTGGGAAGTTCCAGCTTTTGACGGCCAGCCATAACCGAAAGTGTCATCACTTCATAGGGCGGTTTTAGCTGGCACAGCTCCATCGCTTCTTCAAAATCTGCCTGATGGAGCGAAAGCGGCTTCAGCAGATAATAGCTGGCGGACAGGCTGTACCCCATCCGGGCATAATCTTCTGTAATGGTCAGAAAAACGATCTTACAAAGCCTGTTTTTCTGGCGCAGCCTTCTGGCGGCTTCCATTCCATCCATGTTCTCCATATAGATGTCCATAAAGACAAGCTGAAAATTGACCTGGGCAGCAGCTTTCAGAAAATTCTCTCCGTCCTCAAATTCTGTCAGCGTATAGTCCAGCTGATGCCGTTTCATATAATTTTCCAGGCAGGTAGACAGTTCTTCTCTGTCCTCTGCACTGTCATCCACAATCGCAATCTGCATCGTGCCATCTCCTTTGCACAATAATCCAATATTAGTATAACATAAAACCGCAGGAAAAAACTTGCGTCTTAAACAGGAAACCTGCGTCTTAAACAAAGTCGGTTGCATTTCTCTTGACAAGATGCTACTCTAATTATACTACCAGACTTTCCGATGAGAAGGTCTGGTTTTTTTTTGTGATAGGAAATTCCTATCACATAAAACGCTCCGCGAGGATCGCACTGCGGCGGTTAGGAAGTATGTCGCAGAAGCGACCCGCCGCAGGCGGAGAATCCTGTAAAGCAGGATTCTTTTTCATCGCTCTTCCTCTCAGGCGTAGATTTTGCTTTTATCGATTTTTCTTGCAATTTCTTCCAATTTATCTTATGATAAAAAACGTGCGTTTTTATAAAAATTTAATGATTTATATTCTTTTTTTATCATTCGAATATATCTTCTAAAATCGTACAGTCTACCGTCTCTTATTTTACTCAAAGGAAGGAACTTTCCACATGGAAAAATTAAAACCGAAGCTGTTTTCTGTCATGAAAACCTACACCCGTGAGCAGTTTGTCAAAGATGTGGTTGCCGGCATTATCGTTGCAATCATCGCTCTTCCGTTGTCCATCGCCCTCGCCCTTGCCTCCGGCGTCACACCGGAAAAAGGTATCTACACTGCGATCACAGCAGGCTTTGTCATCTCTTTTCTGGGCGGAAGCCGCGTCCAGATCGCAGGTCCGACTGCAGCATTTGCAACGATCGTCGCCGGAATTGTTGCAAAAAACGGCATGGGCGGACTGATTATCGCTACTCTGCTGGCAGGCGTGATTCTGATCCTGATGGGTCTGCTGCGCCTCGGCAACCTCATTAAGTTTATTCCATACACGATCACAACCGGCTTTACCTCCGGTATCGCTGTAACGATTTTTATCGGTCAGATCAAGGATTTTCTCGGTCTGAGCATCGTTACCGATGAACCGCTGATTGAAACGATGGATAAATTAAAGGCTGTTTTCGTCTTTATTGGCACGCTGAACGTACAAGCGCTGCTTGTTGGCGTTCTCAGCCTCGCCATCCTGATTTTCTGGCCGATGCTTCCCGGCTTTTTAAAACGGATTCCCGCTTCCCTGATCGCCGTAATTGCTGGCAGTGCTGCGGTAGCTGGTCTGCATCTGAACGTCAATACGATAGGGGATCTGTATGAAATTTCTAATAAGCTGCCGGCGATTTCGCTTCCGGCGTTCTCCCTGACAGCCGTTCAGAACGTCCTGCCAGACGCCTTTACGATCGCGATTTTAGCAGCAATCGAGTCCCTGCTCTCCTGTGTCGTTGCGGACAGCATGGTAAACAGCCGTCACCGCTCCAATATGGAACTGATCGCACAGGGTGCCGGAAACATCACCTCCGCGCTGTTCGGCGGCATCCCCGCCACCGGAGCCATCGCCAGAACCGCTGCAAACATCAAAAACGGCGGACGCACTCCGATCGCCGGAATGGTGCATTCTGTTGTCCTTCTGCTGATCCTGGTTGTCCTGATGCCCTACGCTGCCCTGATTCCTATGCCGGTTATCGCAGCGATCCTGTTTATGGTTGCCTATAATATGTGTGACATCAAAACCTTTGTCAACCTCTGTAAAACCTCTCCGAAGAGCGATATTATCGTTTTGGTCAGCACCTTTGTTCTGACGGTCGTATTCGATCTTGTCGTTGCCATCGAGGTCGGCATCCTGCTCGCTGCGATTCTGTTTATGAAACGTATGAGCGACGTTACAGAAGTAGAAGGCTGGAAATATGTCGATGAGGACGACGATGCGGACAGCCTTGCCCTGCGCGTTGTACCCGATCACATTACAGTTTATGAAATCAGTGGTCCCCTCTTTTTCGGCGCTGCGGATAAGATTCTGAAAATCACCCTCGACGAAAAGCGCCGTTGTCTCGTCCTTCGTATGAGAAGTGTCAGCGCCATCGACGCGACCGCCATGCATAACCTTGAAAAGCTCTACGAGGACTGTCAGAAAAAGGGCATTCAGCTGATTTTCTCCCATGTCAACGAACAACCCTGGCGTGTCATGGAAAAAAACGGCTTTATCGAAAAAGTCGGTGCCGACAACTTCTGTGCTCATATTGATGACGCCCTAAAGCGCGCCGAGCAGCTGTAGCTTGTGCCAAAGCAGCTCATCACTGTTCTGATAAAAATCGCATTTTGAATACATCCGCCGCAGAGTTCTGACTTTTGCGGCGGATTTTTATAAAAATTTAATTTTTCTCTTGAAAAATATCACATTTGCGTATATCATATTGCCCATAGGCAATTTCGAAATGAAGTTTGCAGGAAAAGACATTTTGTCTACCGAAGGAGTAAAACTCTCAGGTGCTGTAGTTTGCAGCGCAACTGTAAATGGATCGACTCTCTGGAGACACCCGGATCAGCCGGGGGCCGAAGGTGCAACATACGAATTTCTCGTATGAATCTCTCAGGTAAAAGGACAGAGAAGATATTACGCAAGTATTCTGTATCTTCCTGAGACTGACGCAAAAAGGATTTCTTTTTGGTGCAGTCTCTTTTTATTCGCAGCATAGAATATTCGCAATCTTATATTCTATCATGCTTTAAACGATATCTGTCTGCGCAGCGGATATTTCGTTCTTCGGCGAATAAACCTGTCCGGCACACCGCCCGTTTCTATTTTCACGAGTGATTCCAAATCCCTTCTTTCATTTCGAAACGCTTTCCTTACGCATAGCATAGCGTAGCATGGCATCAGAAAGACATCTGCGGCCAAAAATCTGTTGTAACAAAGAATATCTGTTGCAGCAAAGAATAAGAAAGGGATCGAATACCATGTGGACTTCTATCAATCAAGCTCTGAATATAATCGACAACTTTGTCTGGGGTGTACCGTTGATGGTACTGATTATCGCCGGCGGACTGCTTTTGACCATCCGCCTCGGTCTGCTCCAGATTCGTAAGCTTCCCCTCGCACTGAAATGGATGCTTCAAAATGAGGAAGGCGGAAAAGGCGAAATTTCCAGCTTCTCCGCACTCTGTACCGCACTGAGTGCAACAATCGGTACCGGAAATATCGTCGGTGTCGCAACGGCGGTTTGTGCAGGCGGTCCCGGCGCCCTGTTCTGGATGGTTGTAGCAGCGTTTCTCGGCATGGCAACCAAATACTCCGAAGGTCTGCTGGCAGTCAAATACCGTACTGTTGCCGAAGACGGACACAGCCTCGGCGGTCCCTTCTACTATATTGAACTCGGCATGGGCAAAAATTTTAAATGGCTCGCAAAGATTTTCGCCTTCTTCGGCGTCTGTGTCGGTCTCTTCGGCATTGGTACCTTCAGCCAGGTCAATGGTATTTCCAGTGCAGTACATGGGTTCTTTGATCCAAACGATGCCTTTACTGTAAAAATTCTGCCGTTCCTTGGCGAATATTCCTGGTCCGTTGTCATTGCTTCCCTGATTCTCTCCTTCTGCGTCGCAGCTGTTTTGATCGGCGGCGTCAAGAGAATTGCAAGCGTCAGCCAGATCATCGTTCCCTTCATGGCAGTCATCTATTTTGTATTCGCAGTGATCCTGATCTGCTGCAACATCACCAAAGTGCCTGCAGCATTTGCAACCATCGTAACCGCAGCATTTTCTCCAAAAGCGATTATCGGCGGTGCAGTCGGCAGCATGCTCATCGCAATGCAAAAGGGTGTTGCCCGCGGCATCTTCTCCAATGAAGCCGGTCTGGGAAGCGCGCCCATCGCAGCTGCAGCAGCCCAGACGAACTCTCCTGTCCGTCAGGGTCTTGTCAGCATGACTGGTACCTTTATCGATACGATCATCATCTGTACCCTAACCGGTCTTTCCATTGTTCTGACCGGTGCATGGCAGGTAGAAGGTCTGGAAGGTGTTCAGGTTACAACCTATGCATTCCAGCATGGTCTTCCGTTTCCTGCACAGTTTTCTTCCTTTATTCTGATGCTCTGCCTTGTATTCTTCGCCTTTACGACAATCCTTGGCTGGGATTACTACAGTGAACGCTGCCTGGAATATTTAAGCGGCGGCAATATGAAGCACGTTAAGATCTTTCGGTGGATCTACATTCTGGCTGTCTTTATCGGACCTTACATGACGGTGAGCGCTGTCTGGACCATCGCTGATATTTTCAACGGTCTGATGGCTATCCCGAACATGATCGCGTTGTTCGCATTGAGCGGTGTCATTGTAAAAGAAACCAGAGCATTCTTCCAGCATGCAAAAGAAGAGGCACTCGCAGAGCACCGTTCTTTTGAAGAAGTGTGTGAGGAGAATTTAAACGAAGAAGAAGCGCCCGCGAACTAAAACTATTATCCAAGACCCCCTTCCCGATCTGGTTGGTATGCCCTTTGCGACTGACCTGATCGGGTTTTTCTTGCTTTTTCATTGGTTCATGAAAGAATGTGCCAAGGCACATTCTCGCGCCGAGGCGCGGTTGCTTCGGCAATCATCTACCCCTGCGCCAAGTGCGCATCCTCGTAGCGCGTTTTTATTTCATAGGACGCATTTTCCTATGAAATGATGTCGGGGTCAAAAGCCCCCGACCTTGATGCCTACGGATTGTTCCGTGCTGCGCACTCCCACAATCCTGCCCGATAGTCGCATATCGTGGGATTATCATCCCACTTTTATGCTCCTATCGGGGCGGGTCAAAAGGTCTTTCACCCACCTATGAGCAAGCTCATGTGGGCTTAGACCTTTTGACCCTGGCATCATAAAATAAAAAACCGTACATCCATTATAGAATGTACGGTCCTTTTTTGTAAAGATGAAATACGCTGTCAGGCAGCGGATAGCATCGAAGATGGTACATGTGAGCTTATTTATCGCTTAAAAGCTCCTTCGCACTGGTCAGCAGTCCCGCCATGTTCTGAATTTCGGACGGAATGATGATCTTTGTAGACTTGCCGTCCGCAACCTTTTCCAGAGCCTCCAGACTCTTTAAACGAAGTACAGAATCATCCGCTCCTGCATCCTTGATGAAACGCAGACCGTTTGCAGTCGCCTGCTGGACTTTCAGGATTGCTTCCGCTTCACCTTCTGCCTCACGGATCATCTTTTCTTTCTCTGCTTCTGCGCGCAGGATTGCAGACTGTTTTTCTGCCTCTGCTTCCAGAATTGCGGATTCCTTTTTACCTTCTGCTACCAGGATGGTAGATTTCTTTTCACCTTCAGCACGCAGGATCGCTTCACGGCGTTCACGCTCTGCCTTCATCTGCTTCTCCATCGCATCCTGAATTGCTGCGGGAGGAATAATGTTCTTTAATTCGACACGGTTTACCTTAATGCCCCAGGGATCAGTTGCGATATCCAGGGATGCACGCATCTTGGCATTGATCGTTTCACGGGAGGTCAGGGTCTGATCCAGTTCCAGGTCTCCGATGATGTTACGCAGGGTTGTCGCGGTCAGGTTTTCAATCGCCATGATCGGATTTTCAACGCCGTAGGTAAACAGCTTGGGATCTGTGATCTGGAAAAAGACAACGGTATCGATCCGCATCGTAACGTTATCCTTTGTGATAACGGGCTGAGGCGGGAAATCCGCTACCTGTTCCTTTAACAGTACACGCTTTGCAACCTTATCGACAATCGGCACTTTAAAGTGAAGGCCAACGCTCCAGGTATCCTGATATGCGCCGAGACGTTCTACGACATAAGCCTGCGCCTGCGGTACGATCTTGATGCAGGACGCTACAATTGCAATTGCAAGAATTAAAATAATGAGTATTACCAATCCACCTATCATAATTACCCTCATTTCCGCGGTCTTACCGCATGTTGTCAGCAGCCTCGCTGCTGTTTGTTACAGGTTCTTCTGTTTCGATCTCGTCCGGAACAACGATCAGCTTCACGCCGTCGATCTTTTTTACAATGACGACGGTACCCTCTTCAATCGTCCCCTCAGTTTCCTGAGATCTTGCTGACCACTCCATGCCTTTGAGCGTAACCTGTCCGCAGCTGTGCAGGTTATCAATCCTGCCGGTCACGATACCGCGTTCCCCAAGCATGCTGTCCACATTGGTCTTCGCCCTTCCAACATTGAAATAGCGCATGGCAACCGGTCTTGTAAAAACAAGCATCAGCACGGACACTACCAAAAACAGGATGACCTGCACCAGAACCGGCGCACCACAGGCAGCTGCTATCGTCGCAACAAGAGCTCCGGCTGCAAACCAGATTGTCGTCAGCCCCATCGTCGCAAGCTCAATCAGCACAAGTAAAATCAACAGAGCCAGCCAGGCAAATACTTCCGTCATGTAACTCCTCCTTTCCTGTGACTTATGACTATCATACTACAAAAATCATGCCCCGTCTACCAAAATACATGATGTCCGATCACAATACCTTCCCTGCTTCCTGCCCGTCTAAAATGCGTCGCTATTCCAACCGGGGTGCTTCCCGCCATCGCTTCCTGTGCCGCCTGCAGGCAGCTTGCCTTGATCTTTCCACTTGCGACAACGCGTCCAACCTGTCCGCTTCCCGCCGGTGTAAACTGTCCCGAAGCATAGATAACTCCCTTGACCGTATTCGGATAAGCGCCGCTTCTGACCCGATTCATCACGACTGCGCCGACAGCTACCTGTCCTTCGTAGGGCTCTTCTCCCGCTTCACACTGAATGAGCGCCGCCAAAAGCACGCTGTCGTCCGCAGTCAGTGCAGCAGCCTTGTTCGCTTCCTTTTCCGCCTGCGCTGCCTTTTCCTTCTTCTGTTTCTGTGCGGCAGCTTCTTTTTCCGCCTGCAGTCTCGCCGTTTCCGCTTCCTCGCGCGCTTTTACCTGCTCAACCGTCTCTCCGTAATCGATTTCAAAATCAACCTGGACATATTCCGAAGACACATATCCGGTCTTTCCGCCGTAATTGACCGCAACCCAGTCCGCCGTGATTTCCTGATCCTCGCTGAAACGGATCTGCTCTTCATCCACGACCTCATACTTTGCACCTTCTTCCAGCAGATCATAAATCGCAGCATCTGCTGAAGGTTCTTTCCGGATCCGCAAAGCGCCTGTTTTGGTCGTCGCCACAATCCGTCCCGCGTCTTTTGCCTCTTTCCGCGCTTCTTCCCCAAACAGCAGATAATCGTTGTTCGCCCAGCCGGTCAGTTCGCCGGACTCAAGCTTTGTCCAGCCGTCCTTTTGTTCCAGCACTGTACCGCCACAGTCTGCATACAGATACCCTGCAAGCTCTGCCTCGCTGTCCGGTTCCGTCCTGACATTCAATACATTCTGGACGCTCGTCATCACGATCGTTCCGGTCAGGTCGTCCATTTTCGTTCCATCGCCGGACGAAGCCTTGGTTTTGCTGTCCGCACTGTCGGACGCTACATCCGTTTCCTGCCCGCCGACTGCGGCGATCGCTGCATCTGCCGCATCATTTTGGGATGCTGCGTTCGGACTGACCTGTTCCTTATCCGCTCCTGTCAGCCACGCCTCCACGCCAACGCCCTTGTGCCAGTGCGCGCTTTTGCTCGATTCCGCCTCTGCCTGCAGACTGCTTCCGGCTGTCCACAAAAAGACGACTCCCAGCGCTGCAGCCCGCAGCCAGTGCTTCCCCCTTTTCTCACATTTTCTGCTCCAGCCCATAAATCGATGATCCTTTCTATCCCCTCATATCCGCAGACAGTAACGATAGCTGAGCCTCCATTGATTTTCCGCGCCTTTGGCGCTCCCAAAATCGGCTCATCAAATGTTACAATTATATTACATGATTAGCGTCATCATATCAAATCCGTCAATTACTGTCAAGTGTGCGCCCTGCGAGGATTCTATTGTCATGAATACAAAAAAGGCGTGTGAAAAACAATCCTTTTCCACATGCCTTTTTTCGCTCTTTTTCTGTCAGAAACAATGGATTCTTATCATCTTCTGACGATTCCCTTACAATGCTGTTGGGACAAATGCCCCGGCTATGATACTGTTTTAGTAAAAAACGTGATGTCCGATTACCTGTCCGGAACGACCGTTATTTCTTCTGAAAAACAGCTTGCCGCCGACCGGCTGTGCACCGGCTAATGCTTCGATTGCTGCCTGATAGCAGGCTGCATCTGCCTTGTCACTGCTCAGTGCCCTCTGCAGCGAACCGTTTCTAACAGGGGAAAACTGTCCTTTTGCGTAAACAACCTCGGTGATCGTATTGGGCTGCGATGCACTCTTGACGCGGTTCATGATGACATTGCCTACCGCAACCTTACCAACGTAGGATTCACTGCCTGCTTCACAGTAAATAATATTTGCAAGCAGTTTTAATTCCTCTGCGGATATCGCTGCAGTCTGCGCCGCCTGGGCAGCCAAAGCTGCCTGCTGAGCTTCCGCTGCGAGCCGCGCTGCTTCCTCGGCTGCCTTTGCCTGCGCTTCCGCTTCGATGCGTGCTGCTTCCTCGGCTGCCTTTGCCTGCGCCTCCGCTTCGAGCCGCGCTGCTTCCTCGGCTGCTGCCTTTGCCTGCGCCTCTGCTTCAAGCCGCGCTGCTTCCTCGGCTGTCTGTACTTCTTCTATCTCATTCTGTGCAGCTTCACTCGCCTCTGCCTGTAAAGCTGCTGTTTCATCCTGCTGTACTTCTTCCTCTGCAAAGAATTCATCTTCGGATGCTGTTGCTCCTGTCCGTTCAGCGATCACCTGCTCATTGGCTGCAACAGCCTCTTCGTTGGAAATCTCTGTCTCGACCAGATTTTCAGCCGGTACCCATCCTGCAATTTCTCCCGCCTGGATCTGCACCCAGTCGTTGTACTTTGCAAGGATCGCCACATGACCGTCCTCCATGACCTGACCAATCACCGCAGACGCTGTATTTGCTTCTGCATGAATGTCCAGCATGTCTTTCGCATCAATGACACCGATACCACTTGCCATAGCGGTTGTCGTATATGCACCCATCATCATAACAGATGTTAAAATGCCGACTGCACTACGAAACAACTTTCTGCCTTTTCCGTTCATTCTTACCTCCATAAATCTTACTCTGCTTCCCCAGCCATTCTGCCGGTGAAATTCAGGAGCTTTTTGTGGGATGCTCCTTGTTACAGAGCTGTTTCAATTGTTACAAACTTATTAACAATTGTTACGCATGATATGATAGCAATATTACAATCAAATGTCAAGTCGTTCCCCCGGAACCACAAATTTCCGTTAGTTCCCCACAAAGGTTTTTCTTCTATTGTGATATTTTTACAACAAACCTCCGAAATCATCGCCTTTTTCTTACTATTTTTCAAAGTTTTCAACAAATGCCGCTTTAACACAGTAAATTCTCTTTTCATAAAAAGGACAGCCATTTTCTGCGGTTTTTTCGATTTTTTATAGAAAAAAAGAAGACCTGACGGGATTATTTTTTCCATCAGATCTTCCTCTATACCTGTTTTTAACATTTTTGTAACAAACTATTTTACAGGCTTCTGGACTTCTCCACCGCAGTGATGACCGCATCGGTCACTGCGCCGCGGAAGCCTTTTTCCTCTAAAACGCGTACCGCCTGAATCGTGGAGCCTGCCGGGGAGCAGACCATATCCTTTAACTCTCCCGGATGCTTTCCGGTCTCAAGCATCAGCTTCGCGCTGCCGAGCACAGCCTGTGCAGCGCATTCATATGCCTGGCTGCGCGGCATGCCTTCCGCAACTGCACCGTCTGCCATCGCCTCGATCAGCATAAAAATCCAGGCAGGCGCACAGCCACTAACGCCGGTCAGCACATCCATCAGACGTTCCGGAAGCTCAACCGTCTTGCCGAAACTGTCCAGGACAGCCGCCGTTTTTTCTTTCATCTCAGGAGTTACCCTGCTGCCATAGCAGACTCCGGTACAGCCTTCCCCGACCAGTGCCGGCGTATTGGGCATCGCACGCACAAACGGAAGCGGCGCGCAGAACTGCTCTTCCAGCCACGCAAGGCTTTTGCCTGCCGCAATGCTCAGAATCGTCTTACCGGTCAGGTCAATGTCGCTGATCTGTCCGATCACTTTCTCCAGAAACTGCGGCTTTACGGCAAGAATCAAAAGCTCTGCCTGCCGCGCGGTTTCCAGGTTATCGCCTGTCACCGTGATGCCAAACATTTCATGCACTTTGCTTTCCGTCTCCGCCGTTTTTGCGGAACCGAAAATTTCCTCCGGCACAGCCAGGTGATTTCTCAAAACTCCTCCAATCATCGCCTGCGCCATATTTCCAAGTCCGATAAAACCGATTTTCATCTGTGCCTCTCATTTCTGCGCACGCTTTTTGCGCATGTCGAGTTTGTGTCAAGTGCGCGCAGACACAAATCTCGAGCTTGAAAAATATTATTTTTCAAGCTTCGACCTTCTTTCAAATCGCCCTCTGCCGATGCGCTTCATACATCAGAATCGAAGACGCCACCGCCGCATTTAGCGACTCGACTTTGCCCTCCATCGGAATCCGAATGTAACAGTCCGCAAGTTCTGCAGTCTCTTCCCGCAGACCGTTGCCCTCGTTACCGATCAGAAATGCCGTCCCCTTTGTGTAATCCTGACAGGCATAGGAATTTTTCCCGCGCAGATGCGCCGCGTATACGCTGACACCCGCCTGCTGTACCTGATGAACTGCCGCCGCAAAATCGTCCGCATAATAAAACGGAACGCGGTAGATGCTGCCCATCGTTGAACGGATAACCTTCGGGTTGTACAAATCGACTGTATCCCTGCTCATGATAATCCCGGAAACGCCTGCGCCCTCACCGGTTCGCAGCATCGTGCCGAGGTTGCCGGGGTCCTGTATATTTTCCAGAAGCAGAAACAGCGGTGCTTTGTCCCGCAGCATTTCTTCTATATTATAGTGAAACTGTTTCAGCACGCATAAAACGCCCTGTGGCGTGCAGGTATCCGATATTTTAGAAAAAACGCTGTCGGAAACAACTTCGTAGCCAACCTCTTCCAGATGCTCCCGGCAGCTGCACTTTTCCAGAAAGGATTCCGAAACATAGACCTCCTGCAGCTGCTCTCTCGGTGCTTCCAGAAACATCTTCACACCCTCTGCCAGAAAAACGTCCTCCGTTCTGCGCAGCTTCGACTTTTGATTCAATTGTACCAGCCTTTTGATCCGGCTGTTGGATGCTGCAGTAATCATGCAGGTTCCTCCGTTGATCTTTATGAAAACGCACAACGGCCACACACGTTTCGTGTGCAGCCGCCCCTTTGCGTCCTGTATCGTCAGGTGGCCAGCGCTTTGCTGACCTGATAATGATATTCGGGAATCTCTTTCTGCATCGCAAGCGCTTCCTCGATATCATAGTCTACAAATTCGCCGTGTTTGTAAGCCACAACACGGTTCGAGCTGCCTGCGCAGAGGATGTCTGCCGCATAAGCGCCCATGATAGAAGCATAATAACGATCCAGACAGGTCGGGCTGCCGCCTCGCTGCATGTACCCCAGGATGGTTGCTCTGGTTTCCACACCCGTTGCTGCTTCAATTCTCTTCGCCATGGAAGTAGAATGACCGATACCTTCTGCATTGATGATCAGATGGTGAGTTTTGCCCTTTTTCCGGTTGTTGATAATATTGTTAATCAGCTGCTGCTCGTCATAGTCGTACTTTTCAGGAAGAAGGATATCCTCCGCGCCGGTGCCGACGCCGCACCACAGTGCGATATAACCGGCATTTCTGCCCATTACTTCGATAATACTGCAGCGTTCATGTGAAGATGAAGTATCCCTTACCTTATCGATTGCCTGCATCGCGGTATTGACTGCCGTGTCGAAACCGATCGTATATTCGGTACATGCAATATCCAGATCGATCGTGCCCGGCAGACCGATCGTATTGATCCCAAGTCTGGACATCGCCTGCGCACCTCTGTAAGAGCCGTCGCCGCCAATAACAACCAGACCGTCGATGCCGTGTCTGCGGCAGATCTCCGCGCCCTTTTTCTGTCCGGCTTCGGTCTTAAATTCCAGACAACGTGCGGTTCCCAGAATCGTACCGCCCTTCTGGATGGTATCCGAAACGCTGCGGGCATCCATATCTATGATTTCTTCATTTAACAGGCCCTGATAGCCTTTTTTAATGCCTTTTACTTTGACGCCGTTGCAAATCGCTTTCCGAACAACCGCACGGATTGCCGCATTCATACCCGGCGCATCTCCGCCGCTTGTAAGAACTCCAATTGTCTTTATCTTAGCTGCCATTGTTCCTCCTGTCTGCCGCTGCGGGCTGGACTTCAATCTTAAGATTTCAAAATCCGTAAAACCATTTTTTATTTTAATCGAAACGGGCTTTCTTTTCAATGGTTTTGTGAAACTTACATCAGCTTTACGTTTTCTTCTCCAAACAACTCTTCCAGCTGCTTTAAAAACGCCTCGTCCCCATGAACGGTCTGATTCGCCCCAAGCTGCTTCATCGCGCGCGGATTTTCCACATAAATCACCACGGTATCCTTGCCGTCGGAAGCTGCGATTGCCGAAAGCAGCTTTTTTTCCTGCTGCTGATAGGCTTCCATCGTCGGAAACTTAATCCAGAGCTTTTTGGGAATTTCGTCAAACGTCTGCACGGATTCACAGATCAGCTTCGCGTCTTTGTCCTCCTCTGCGGAAACACGCCCCCGCAGGAGAACCTTTTCATCCTCCATCAGCTTGCTGCCGTACTGCTCATAGGTTTTCGGGAAAACGATAACTTCAATCGTTCCAACCAGATCCTCCACCTGTAAAAACGCCATCACCTTATCGTTTTTGGTATATTTGATCTTCTTTTCCTCGATAATTCCGCCGATAACCGCCTTTGCTCCGTCCTGAATATGGACGCTGTTTGTCTCCTCATCCAGCATAAAATCTGCCGTTGTATTAGAAATATTCCTGCGCCAGAGCTGCTCGTATTCCTGCAGCGGATGCCCGCTGACATACACACCGAGCACTTCTTTTTCAAAGGTCAGAAGAATTTCCTTCGAATATTCCCCGACATCCGGGAAGCGGATTTCATAGTTTTTCTTTTCCGACTCGTCCACCAGATCGAATAAGGAAAGCTGTCCCGCCATATTATTTTTCCGATTCTGCTGATTCTGATCCATCAGCTGCACAAATACGCTCATAAACTGCTTGCGTGTTCCCTCAAGGCTGTCGAATGCACCCGCTTTGATGAAGTTTTCCACGTTGCGCTTATTGACTTCCGTATCGGACATTCTGGATAGAAAATCCTGCAGGTTTTTGAACACGCCCCGCTGCTTCCGCTCTGCGATCACCGCGTCCGCAACCGGATGTCCTACACCCTTGATCGCAGTCAGTCCGTACCGGATTGATTTTCCCGATACCGAAAATCCCGGCTCTCCCTCGTTGATATCCGGCGGCAGAATCGCGATTCCCATCTGGCGGCAGACCAGAATGTATTCCGCCACTTTTCCGGGGTTATCGATTACAGAAGTCATTAGGGACGCCATAAATTCCACCGGATAATAATATTTCAGGTAAGCCGTCTGGTAAGCGACAACCGCGTAGCATGCGGCGTGGGACTTGTTGAACGCGTATTTTGCAAAATCCATCATTTCCGCGTAAATTTCCAGACCGACCTTTTCCGGAATGCCCCGGGCCACACAGCCGGGCACGCCCTCTTCGGGATTGCCGTAAACGAAATTCGCCCGTTCTTTTTCCATGACAGACTGCTTTTTCTTGCTCATCGCACGGCGAACCAGGTCGCTTCGTCCCATCGTGTAGCCGCCGAGGTCGCGCACAATCTGCATAACCTGCTCCTGATACACGATACAGCCGTAGGTCGGAGACAGGATCGGTTCCAGCTCCGGACAGGAATAGGTGATTTCGTCATGATTGTTTTTTCCTTTAATATATTTTGGAATAAAGTCCATCGGCCCGGGACGGTACAGGGAAATACCCGCGATGATATCCTCCAGGTTCTGGGGCTTTAGCTCCTTCATGAAGCTTTTCATCCCGCCGCTTTCCAGCTGGAACACGCCGTCCGTCCTGCCGGTGCAGAGCGAATCCAGCACTTTTTTATCGTTATAATCCAGATGCTCCATATCGAGCTTCACACCGGTGTCATGCTCAATCATCTTGACCGCGTGGTCGATTACTGTCAGGGTTCGAAGCCCCAGAAAGTCCATTTTTAACAGTCCGAGCTCTTCCAGCGTCGTCATCGTAAACTGCGTTGTGATCGAACCATCCGACCCCCGTGAAAGCGGTACAAAATGATCTGCCGCCTCCGGGCAGATCACAACCCCTGCTGCGTGCATCGAGGTGTGGCGCGGCAATCCCTCCAGCCGTTTACTCATATCAATCAGCACGTGCACCTGTTCATCGCTCTCGTAGAGCTTGCGCAGCTCTGCATTCATTGACAGTGCCTTATCAATCGTCATGTTCAGCTCGTTCGGGATCATTTTTGCAATCGAATCTACAAAGGAATACGGCAGATCCATGACACGCCCGACGTCGCGGATGACACCCTTTGCCGCCAGCGTACCGAATGTGACAATCTGCACAACCTTTTCTTTTCCATATTTGCGTCCGACATAATCGATGACCTCCTGTCTGCGTTCATAACAGAAGTCGATATCGATATCCGGCATGGAAACTCGTTCTGGGTTCAGGAAACGCTCAAACAGCAGGCTATAACGGATCGGATCAATATTCGTGATATGCAGGCAGTAGGAAACGATGCTTCCAGCTGCACTTCCACGTCCAGGTCCTACCGGAATACCGTTTTCTCTGGCATAGTTGATAAAATCCCACACGATCAGGAAATAGTCCACATATCCCATGCGCTTGATAATACCCAGCTCGTATTCCAGACGCTTCTGCAGCGTGCCGTCGTCCTCCGGATAGCGCTCTTTCATGCCGTCAGTGCACAGCTTGTTCAAATATCCCCAGGAATCATAACCCTCCGGCACATCAAAATGCGGCAGCTTCGTCTTACCGAACTCGATTTCCACATGACAGCGGTCTGCGATCCGCTGTGTATTTTCCACTGCCTCCCATGCATAGGGAAACAGTCCCTTCATCTCTTCTTCGCTTTTGACGAAATACTGACCGCCCTCGTAACGCATCCGGTTTTCGTCGGAAAGCTTTTTGCCGGTCTGGATACACAGAAGGATATCGTGGGGCTTTGCGTCCTCCGCATAGGTGTAGTGCACGTCGTTCGTGCATACTAACGGAATGTCCAGTTCTCGCGACATCTGTAAGAGCGCCATGTTTACGGTCTGCTGCTCCGGAATCCCATGATCCTGCAGTTCCAGAAAATAATTATCCTTCCCAAAAATCGACTGATACTTTAATGCGCATTTTTTTGCTTCCTCCGGCAGTCCTTTCTGGATATAGCGCGGCACTTCACCTGCCAGACACGCAGACAGCGCGATGATTCCCTCGTGAAATTCCTCCAGAACCTCCATATCGACACGCGGCTTGTAATAGTACCCCTCCGTAAAACCGCGGCTGACGATTTTGCTCAGATTCGCGTAACCAGTATTATTTTCCGCCAGAAGCACCAGATGGTAATACCGGTCATCCCCGCCGGTAATCTCCCGGTCAAAACGGGAATTGGGCGCAACATAGACCTCACAGCCCAAAATCGGATTGATACCCTCTGCCCGCGCCGCACGGTAAAAATCGATCACACCGTACATTGCGCCATGGTCGGTAATCGCCGCAGCCGTCATGCCCAGCTCCTTGACTCGTTTTACATATTCTTTGATTTTATTGGAACCGTCCAGCAGGCTGTACTCTGTATGGACGTGCAAATGTGCAAATGCCATATTTTTGTAATTTCCTATTCTTGTTCTGTCTGAGTTTCCTTTGCTGTCCCATCGGGCGCAGAGAAGTCGAAGGCAGGGCTTTCTGTCCCGTTTTCTGACTTTTGCCCGCTCTTTGTCACAGACCTCGTGTCGATGCTGCCTGTCCGGTCGGATGCTGCCGCATTGTTTTCACTGATGCTGTCTGCTTCCCGGTCAGATACAGCGCTGTTTTGACTGACTGCGTTTTGTCCGGACACATCACCGCTTTCATGAACCTCTTTTACACTGCCTTCTCCGCTGTCTGTCAGTACAAGTCTGTCGTTTTCCACTTTCCATGTCTCGTACCAGCTTCCTTCCGCGTCCGAAAGGTTGACATGAATCCTATCGTTTTCCCCGGATAAAATCTGTATTTTCCCGGAATCTGATCCAACCTGCCGAAGGATACTCTTTAACACTGCTTTGCCGTTTTTATACTGTAACAGCTCTTTTTCACGGATTTCTTCTAATCGATACTCTGTCAGTGTGCGCAGGCTGATGTCATAATATCCCGGCGCGGCTTCTGTCCCGGCAGTCCATGCCATCAGATCGCCGTCATCATCCAGCTCAAAGTGCCCCATCTGTTTTAACAGGCGCACTGCTCCTTGCTCCTGCACGCCAAACAGCATGTCGCTGACGCCGGACACTTCGTAGCCACGATACAGCACAAAGGCGCTTCCCAGCTTTTCCAGCTCCTTAAAGGCAAAATTCTCTTCTTCCAAAACTGCGCCGTCCGCGCCGACAAACCACAGATCGCATACCGGCGCGCCGAAGGCTCCGTCGTACCTGCCGATCGCCGCAAACGTTTCCTTTTTGCCGTTCCCATCGTAATCCGCCGTCTCTGCAAAACACAGCGCATCGTCCGGGTACTCCTGTACCTCCAGAATCTGTGCAACCGCCTGATTGACCGCCGCGCGGGCTGTTTTCTGCACTTTATTCAACCGGTTTTTCGTAAATTCGTTTGGAATATCCTCCAGGCTCTCCAGCGCTTCTTCCTGCTCCAATCTCGACGGGAAGAAAAATCCATCCCCGCTGATCGTCTCCGATGCTTTGGTCAGCTTTCCCTGATCCAGGCTGCTGATACACCAGCTGTACTTCGCAACCTCATGATCGATTCCTTCTTCCTGTCCGACCGACTGCCCGGCTTCTCTGCAGCGATAGGCAATTTTGTCCTCCCCAATTGCATAAAACCAATAGGTATATTCTGTATTTTCATCCGTCTGCGTGTAGAACTGCTCTTCCAGCTTTTCCTTCCACGCCTGTGCCTCTTCATCCGAATCCTCTGCAGACACATACGCCAAATATTCCGACGCTGTCAGCTCCCGATACGAACGCTCTGCAAACCCATCCGCTGTTCTTACATAATAAACAGGAACCGTCTCTTCTGCACTGTCCCATTCCGAAACAAGCGGATCGTACACAGTCTTCTCCGCAGGATAAAACGTACAAACGCCGTCCTTTGTCGCTTCGATCGTCTCGGCATCCTCCAGAAGCTTTTCGCACTTTTGATCTTTTACCGTCCAGACAGCCGCCTGTTTTTTGCCGGAGACTTCCGTTTCCAGAATAACAAACGGATTCCCAATTCCCGTCACCTGCTGCAGTCCGGTTACGACGATTCCTTTTTCCAGAAGCCTTGCCGACTCGCCGTCATAATACCAGAGATCGCCGGAAATCCGCCCGCGCGCTGTCAACGGCGTGCTCTCAAACATCAGCAGAAAGCTTTCATTTGCATTGCTGTCATACTTCTCCATGTTCTGCAGGCAAAGCGTCTTGTCACCGTACTCCTTCTGTGAAAGAACTGCTGTCAGCGCTGCGTTTTCCGCGCGGCTTAAGCGGTCGTGTCCCGCCAGCTTACCGGTAAACGCATCCGATTTCTGCGCGTATGCTTCATAAACGGAATCGGTCACTTCTGTCATCAGGGCCGGAATTTGAGGAGCTGTTGCTGCCGCAGATTCTGTAGCGGTGTCGGTCTGCGTTTCGCCGGTCGCAGGCATCTCGCTGTCTGCTGTTGCCGCGGTATCGCCGTGCTGCGCTTCGCCGCCGGTCGCTGTTATGCCGTCCTGTGTCCCACCATCGGTCGCAGCGGTGCTATCCTGCACCTCATCATCGTTCGCTGCAGCGGTGCCGGTTCCTGTACTGTCATTCTGTGTTTCACCTGCTACAGACGTCTCGCCATCTGCTGTTGCCGCAGTATCGCTGTCCTGCGCCATAGCGTCTGTTGTTTCCCCTTCCCAAAAGCTCTTTCCGGCTTGCTGCGCTCGCGCTGCATATTCACTGATATTCGGCGTGCAGCCTGAAAACAGCATCGTTGCTGCCATCAGACATGCTGCTGTCACCTGTTTTCTTTTCATTCGTATCGATCCCCTTATTTTATGATGCCAGGGTCAAAAGGTCTAAGCCCACATGAGCTTGCTCATAGG